>ENA-UOOK01004337-UOOK01004337.1-fermentation-metagenome-genome-assembly--contig:-NODE-4337-length-15316-cov-7.934539_pt1 | contig 15316 bp, 15 predicted proteins | sample MGYA00245777_ERZ724023 | MGnify/ENA primary metagenome ERZ724023 (study PRJEB28704, sample SAMN03018312) | fermentation metagenome | biome: anthropogenic terrestrial biome; feature: soil; material...
CTGGGCAACTAAGTGCGGATCGGATAAACGCTGAAAGCATCTAAGCGTGAAGCCGACTCCAAGATGAGATATCCCTCAGCGCAAGCTGGAAAGGCCCCTTGAAGACTACAAGGTTGATAGGCTGCGTGTGTAAGCACGGCAACGTGTTCAGCTTGGCAGTACTAATAGGCCGAGAGCTTGACCAATTGTTCTTTGGTCGACCCTCATTTCTAACCTTTTCGCTTCTTCACTTCTGCTTCTTAAATGCTTTATTCAGTTTTCAGGGTACAGGCTCAGAATAAAAAGCCCGCCGATTTCGGCGGGATTTTTTTGCTTTCCGCATTAAAAGTCCCCTGCCTTTTCCGCAAAAGCAGGGGGATTTTTCGTCCCTGTCGTTTTGAGAAACCTTCAGGCTTCCGAAGATTTTCGGGAACCGCTTCCGTCCGGCGGCCTTTTTTCGTCCACAAACCTTACAGTCCGGATAATTTCGATAAAATACTACTATCTGTGTTCGCCGCCGCGGTGCGTTTCCGCCTGAGCTTAAAGAATCAGGCGGGCTTTTGCCTGCACTTTCAGCTTTTGGCCGAGGGCGTCCGCCCGGAGGATGCCGTTCTTGAAGCGCTCTCTGGTCATGGGGTAGGGGACGCACTTCCACTCGGTGACCGACGGGGCCTTTTCAAGAATCGCGGGCAGGTCCTCCGCGCTGAGGTCAAGGTCGCCCAGGCAGACCGGCAGGCCGAGCGAGAGGTTGAATTCCGCGTACTTTTCCAATTCTTCCGGCCGGTTGTCGCAGGCGAGCAGGCACAAGATGCCGAACGACACGATTTCGCCGTGCAGATGGGCGCCCGCCTTCCCCGCCAGGCTCACGCTGTTGTAAAAGCAGTGCGCGAGGCTGCTGTTGTAGTAATACTCGGAGGAAGACGTCAGGTTGGAAACCAGACCGGTGCTGACGATGATGTCCAGCACGACCTGTTCCAGCGCAAAGCTGACCTTCCCGGCCCGGCAGTCGCGCAGGGCCTGAAGGCCGTACTCAAAAAGCGGGGCGCCGCAGGCCCGGCTCAGCTGGGCGCCGACCAGCAGGGTGTGGAACATCTCCGCGCCGCGGGTGGCGAGCAGCACTTCCGGCTCTTTGGAGAGCGCATCCCCGATCCCGGCCCAGAAAAGCGTCTCCGGCGCCTGCGCGATGATGCCCGTATGGATGAAGGTGTGGTCGGGCGGGGTTTTCAGCGTATAGTATTCCTGCAGCGTGCCGTCCTGATGGTAAATCACCGCAATGGCCGTACAGGACGCGCAGTTCGAGGCGATGGTGGGAAAAGCGAAAAGGGGCTTGCCCAGCCTGTCGCAGACGACCTTGGAGGTGTCGACCGCGCGGCCGCCGCCCACGCCGAAGATGATGTCGGCGCCGCGGACGGCCGGATTTTCCGTCAGGGCCTCCACGTTCTCATAGGTGGAATTCCCCCCGTACCAGACGAAATCCGTCACGGAAAGGCCGGAGCCTTCGACCGCGTCCAGCAGGGCGCCCCTGGCCTTGGCCATCGCCGTCTTTCCGCCGATCACCACCGCCTTTGTGCCGAACCGCCTGGCAATCCGCGGAACGGCGCGGTAGCAGTCCGGGCCGACGCTGTAACACGGCAGAAACACATCGTAACTTTTCATAGAATCCCTCTTTTCCCGTTTTCAGGTGATTTTTTCTATTATAGTATAGAAAGAGCGGAAAAACCACCCTTTTTTAAAAAATCCGTTTCACTGAAAAACCGCCCGCAGACCCGGAAAATCCCCGGGCCTGCGGGCGGTTCAGAAGGATGCCGTCAGGAACGGCGCCTGAAATCGGCGGAACCATCGGAACGGAAAACGGAGCGGAAAACTTTTTTGGGGTCCCTGCACAGCAGGAGGAGCACCCACGCGGCCAGACCGCACAGCACGACCGTAAAGCCGAGCAGGGCGTCATTGGCGCTCAGGTCGAGAAACGGCCCGCCCGCCGCGACGCTGTAAAAACCGTCCACCAGCCACATCAGCGAAGCGCCCCAGTACATGAGGCAGAGGATGCTGACTTTATAGAGGTCTTTCGGCGCCATGGCGTACCACACGACGGTGGAGACGACCGCCGCGGCGAGCGTAATTAGCAGGCACATCGCTTCAGCCCTCCCGCGCGGCCCGCCCGGCCGCTTTTCTGCAAAGGCGGTCTGCCGCCAGCACCAGCGCGCCCCAGACCGCGGTGACGAACGCCGCCATCGTCACGCCGACGGTGGCGATTTCATGCAGCATGGGCCCCACGTCGGCCGGGCTGCTCATTGCGGTCAGGAACGGCGGCCAGGGGACCACTTCCCCGTGCCAGATATGCTCGACGGCCAGCAGGAACACGCCGCCCCACAGAAGATTCGTCAGCCAGTTCAGCTTGCGGCTCCACGGGATTCCGGTTTCGGGCCGCCGCTCCTCGGGCCGCCCGCCGGACCGCCTGTCGGCGAGCGCGGCCTTGGGCCTCGCCGCCGCCAATTTGACTTCCCTTTTCTCCAGACATTTTTTGACGATGGTCACGGCGATCGCTTCGGCTGCGGGCGCCAGAAAACATGCCATCAAAATTCCCCCTTTGGAATATAAAAAATAAGGCCGCGCTCCGCTTTCGGGCGGATGCGACAGCCTTCGTGGCTATCATTGGCAACAGAGCAAACAGTAGGCCGGAGAAAGCGAAAAACCGGCGGCCCGCGGCCGGGTGGAGCGCCGCCTTCATGGCGACGTTATGATATTGATCATTATAGAACGAATCCGTTCCGCTTGTCAACGCCTTTCAAGAGAAATCCGGTGCTTGCGCGGACCGCAGTACGGACCCGGAAGCGCAGAAAAAAGCGGGAAGGGACCCTCCCCGCATGGGCGGCGCCGGCCGGGCCGCGCATCTCAGCTGACGACCGTCCCGCCGTTGACGTGCAGAACCTGCCCGGTGATGTCGGAGGAATCGTCGCACCCCAGAAAGACGTAGGCGGGGGCCAGCTCATACGGCTGGGCCGCCCGCTGCATCGGGCTGGTGGAGCCGAAGGTCCGCACCTGCTCCGGCGGGAAGCTGGACACAATCAGCGGCGTCCAGACGGGGCCGGGCGCGACGGCGTTCACGCGGATGCCCCGGCCGACCAGCGAGAGGGCCATCGACCGCGTGAAAGAGACGATCGCCCCTTTGGTGGAGGAGTAGTCGATCAGCATCGGGTTGCCCTCGAAGGCGGTGACCGAGGCGGTGTTTATGATTGCGCAGCCTTTCGACAGGCGGGGCAGCGCCGCCTTCGTCACATAGAAGCAGGAAAAGAAGTTGCTTTCAAACGTGTTGCGGAGCTGCTCCGCCGTAATTTCCGTCAGGCTGTTTTTGGGGTACTGCACGGCGGCGTTGTTGACTAAGACGTCCAGCCCGCCGAGCTGCGCCGCGGCCTGCTCCACGGCCCGGGCGGCGCTCTGTTCCGTGCGCAGGTCGGACTGGATCGCCGCGCATTTTCTGCCGAGGCGCTCGACGGCCCGGGCGGTGTCCTGCGCGTCGCCGTTCTCGCACAGATGCACGACGGCCACGTCGGCGCCTTCCTTGGCGTAGGCCAGCGCCACCGCGCGGCCGATGCCGCTGTCGCCGCCCGTTATCATCGCCCTTTTCCCGGCCAGCCTGCCGGATGCCCTGTACGCCGGGTTGTCGTACCGGGGCGCGGGGTTCATCTCCGCCTCGCGGCCGGGCTGGCGGTTCTGGTGCTGGGGCGGGAACGTGTTGTGGGGCTGTGGCTGCTGCATAAGTTTTTCTCCCTTTCAAGGCTTTCAGAAAATTCGCCGGAATCACCGGCCGCTGTCACCCGTTTATCCTGTCCAGCCTGAAGGAGAATATCACAATGCCTGCGCCTTGTCTGCCCCGGCAGGGCGCGAACCGGCGCCGCTTTTCATCAATTGACATTCGCAAATTTTTTCGCCGTGGCCGCGGATGAGCTGATTCGCTGATGAAGCCATCCGCTTTCTCATGCCTGCTTCACAGAGCCGGTTTTTTTGCATTTCAGCCAGTAGTACTGGGATCGAAACCCGCTGAATTCCAAGGTCACCTCATAGATGTCCCTGCCGTTTACCAGAATCCGGATGGGGCTGGTGCGGTTTAAAATGTCGATTTTCTGTCCGGACCCGGCCGCGTATTTTTCAATGGCGGCGCATTTGACCTGGTCGTTTGGAAAGATGAAGCCTTTGCCGATGAAGGAATATTTGTCGTCCAAACCGATGGCAAAACTTTTGGCGAAACTTTCTTTCAGCCAGTTGACAAAATTCATGCCCATGCGCCTCCCACGCGCGAAAAACAGCTTCCGGTCGAACCCTACGAGAAGTAAATCCACAAACCCGTAAAGAATCATTTCCACGAGATACGCCCTGATGCCCAGCCGGTTCCATAAAAACAGATGCGAGAACAGGTTGAAGCTGAAATGCGCCAGAACCGCCACGGCCAGATTGCCGCCGCTCCTCTCAAAAAGCCACGCGAGAAAAACGGAATTCGCCGTGATGCTCGCCGTAAACAGCAGGAAGCCGGGCAGCCCTCCGGCGAAATTCAGGTGCCAGACGCCCCAGAGCAGGCCGGCAGTCAGCGAACCCGCAAACAGCGAGTGCTTTTTGCACAGCTCCGGCAGAAGGAAGCCCCTCCAGCCCGCTTCCTCGGCGGCGCAGCCTGTCAGCATGGCGAGGCACTCCCCGCCGTAGAAACCGGCCCGGCCGCCCCAGCGGGCGAACGGCGCGCCCCAAACGGAGAGCAGCTTTCCGCAAGCGAACAGAATCGCCGCCGTCGCCGAGACGGCGAGGATTCCCCAGCCGGGCAGCTTTTTCACCTTAAAACGGGAAAAAGCGCTCCGCACGGGAGCCGGCGAGCCGAGAAAAAGGCTGAACAGCAGCAGCCCGACGGTCGGGCCGAACTGGTTCAGGGAGAAGGACGGGGTGAGGATCACGCCGAACAGCAGATGCGGAACCAGCAGCAGAAGGCTCGCGGCCATCGTCAGCCCGTAATACCACAAGACGGGATTTTTCTGAACTCTTCTCTGCAAACGGCACCGCCCCCCGCGCTTTCCGCCCCGATTATACCATCAAAATGCCGCAAAGGCAAAGGGTGCGGCCGCCGCGCGTCGGGTGAAGGCCTTCGGAAAGCCCTGCTGTCCATACCGGCGGGAGCTGTCTTTGACCGTCCCGGCAAAGCGGGCATTTTATTTTGACTGTTCCCCACGCCGGGCCGGTGCCGGCGGCGGCCCGCCGCGGGCGAAGGCCATTTCCAAAGAGGAGGGATTCGATTCGCGGCGCGAACTGCGCGCCTTGGTCGGTCGCTGCTCTGACGTGCCACAGGCACGTCATTCAGTACAGCTCCCCTTCGAATCCCTGCCGGGCGCACAAAAGGCCGGAACGGCTCTGCGAGCCGCACCGGCCTTCCTTGGCGGAGAGGGTGGGATTCGAACCCACGTGAGATTGCTCTCAAACTGATTTCGAGTTATTTGAAGGCAAGTTCTTATGAGTTTACGAGAGTAACTTTAGGAGAAGATAAAATCCCGCAGACCCGCATAAATAAAGGCTTTTCAGGCACAAACGCTGATATTTCCGCGCATGAACACACCGCCCTGATTTAGCGGTTTTCAGGGCAAAGTGTAGAAAAAGTGTAGAAAAACCGTAGAAAAACAACCGGCGAAATAACCTTAAGATACTTTAGTTTCCCGGCAATTTGAAAAATCAAAACCAAGCGTATCCTACCATTGACATTGATTTTTAACAGAACATCCTGCAGCAGACAGAGCATAATTCTCTGTCCTAAGGATCAATGTGATGGGAGGAACGATGATGGCAACCGACTACTCTTACCTTCTGGCTGAATATCCGGAGAAGATAAGTCAAGACCAGCTTTACAGAATTTGCCGCATAAGCAAACGAAAAGCCACATGGCTTTTGGAGAACGGATATATCCCCTGCGAGGATACCGGCAAAAAGACCCGCAGGTTTAAAATCCAAATAACCGACGTTATTGCATACCTTACTCGCTTGGAAGAATCTCCTGAAACTCTGCTGACACCACCGGGGATATTTTCAAGCGGAATAAAATATAAACCGAAGCGCCAAACGGCGAAGGCAATCAACTCCGAGAAGTTTATGGCAATGCTTAAGAACAAGTGGCACACCTTTCCGGATGCCCTCACGGTAAATGATGTCACAAAGCTAACGGGATACTGCCAAACCACAGTATCTGAATGGATCAAGGCAGAAAAGATAACGGGGGTATGGTATTATACCAAGTATTTAGTGCCAAAGGACAGCTTGATAAACTATATGGCAACAGAAGCTTGCCGCATCCATCAGAAGTCCAAAAAGCATATAGAGCTGCTGGAGCAGTATCGAAATCCCTAAATGCTCGGCGCATCCATTTACATGAAAACAGGGTGACTACTTTGCATAGTGTCACCCTGTTCTTGTATCGATTATAAAAATCTGATCCAGTCGCGTCTGCCGTACAGAATTCTTTCAACGTCAACCACCTTGTTCTTCTCGTCTATGGAAAAAAACACAACGTAATTTTTTACAATTAGTTTCCTGTATCCCATTTGAGATAGACGATCGTCTGAAACAAGCGGACAGCGCTGCGGCATATCGGACAGACTTAGCATTGCCTCTTCAAAAAGCTCCATCATACGAGTTGCCGATATGGGAGCTGACAGCTGAGAAGCAATATACCGAACAATGTCCCTAAGATCGTTTTCGGCTGGTTCAGATACATCTACCCTATATTTCGCCATCGGCGATGCCTCGCTTAATATCCTTCATGACATCTTGAAGCGGACGCTTTTTACCCGCTTTAACGGCCGATCGTCCTTCGTCAAGCAGGTGATACAGTTCAAGCTTGCCGCTGAGTGCCTCATAGGTTTCAATGCTCATAACCGCCAAATCTCCCTGCCCGTTTTTTGTGATAAAAACAGGTTCACGGCTTTCATGACAGAAGGTGGATATCTCATTATAGTTATTCCGCAGGTCAGTGCTGGACTTTATATTTGGCATAGCGTTTACCTCCTTACACAATTCTAAAGATATTATACACGAATTTCTTTAGAATATCAATTGAATTTCGCTGACTGCAACTGGCATCGAAAATAAGACACCGGATGCCGGTTAAAATCTTAATGAGATCGTTTCCTATGAAGGGACGAATATGACTCATATGTAACTCTCGTTTAATCATAAACAAAACACCTCTTTATCTCTTTCCATAACAATACAACATCAAAGATATATCTTATAAAAATTGAACACATTGAACTTGTTGTTTCAAACAAAATCCCATTAAATTCAGTATCAATGTATAGAAGCAGAATAATCAGAGAATAATAAATGCCTAAGCACTGTCATAAAATAAGTTTTAAATTTGATTGACAATATGACAAATGCGGCATATACTATTAATATAGAAGGGAGGCATTATCATGAATAACTCTCTGGAGATCATCGGAGCAAGGATAAAATCTCTGCGCGAAAATAGCGGCCTTACACAAAGCAATGTGGCTAATTATCTTCATGTCGATCAAAGCCTTGTGTCTATGGTCGAGAAAGGCAAACGGGCACTGACGGCGGATATGCTGGATAAGCTTGCAGCCTTGTTTGGTACGCGGGTATCTGCACTCATGGAGCCGGAAATGAAGGTTAAACCGCTGTCCTTTGCGCTTCGTGCAAGCGAAATCGGAGAAGATGACTTGGACGCAATTAGCGCCATAAACAGGATTGCTTTAAATAGCCACTTTATGACTCAATTGCTTGAGGGTGAGCATGCCAATGGATAGAATAGAGTTATGGAAAAAAGCTCTCAGTTTACGGAAAGAGCTTGGAGAAGATGCGACTTCTCCGATCGATATATTGGCATTGGTTCATACAATCGATAAATTATCCATCGTATACTATCCGATGGGGAATCACATTAGCGGTATTTGTATTAAGGGAACCGGCAGCAATGTCATCGCCATTAATTCAGCCATGACCCTTGGAAGGCAGCGCTTTTCCATGGCTCATGAACTATATCACCTGTATTTTGATGATGACGAACTCACTGCGGTGTGTGCAAAAACAATCGGCGAGGGAAATGAAAAGGAAAAGCAAGCAGATCAGTTTGCATCGTATCTACTTATGCCCCCGGATGCCCTTTCGGATAAAATTGACCAGCTGAAAAAGTCGAGCTCCGCCAAGCTTTCCATTCATGATGTTGTGCGTTTGGAGCAATACTTTCGTGTTAGCCGCCAAGCTATCCTTTACCGGCTGCTCAGCGAAAATGAATTAACCCGTGAAGAAGCTGATTCAATGCGCCAAAACGTAATTTTATCTGCTCTTAATCTTGGCTACGATGATACACTCTATAGACCGACACCCGAAGATAAGCGATACAGGACATACGGCTACTATATTCAGCAGGCGGAAAAAGCTTTGGAACAAGGGCTAATATCCAGCGGCAAATATGATGAATTGCTGCTATCTGCTTTCCGTTCCGACCTCGTCTATGGGGAGGAAATCGAAGGGGGCGAATTGCTTGACTGATTCGCTCTTTTTTGATAGCGACTGTATCTCGGCTTTTTTGTGGGTTGGGAATGAAAATTTATTGGTTAAGTTATATCCCGGTAGGATCGTTATTCCTAAAACTGTTTATGACGAACTGTCCTATCCCGGGATTGCGCACCTAAAGGCAAGAGTAGATGCACTCCTTTCGGTGGGACAAGCACAGGTAATGTCCATTGATGTGGCTACGGAAGCCTATGATATATATTATCAGCTTACCGAAAAACCAAAAGCCGGGCATATGGTTATCGGCAAAGGAGAAGCCGCATCCATCGCATTAGCAAAACAGTATGACGGCATTGTAGCAAGTAATAATCTGAAGGATATTTCTTTATATATCGCTCAAATGGATCTTAAGCATCTAACAACTGGCGATATATTACTTGCGGCACTGGAAAGAGGATACATCACCGAAGCACAGGGAAATACTATTTGGACTAAAATGCTATCTAAACGAAGAAAACTGGGGGCGGCAAACTTTACTGCTTACATACAGGCAAAGCAAAAATAAAAACGCCTATCGCTCATTTCATAATTTATAACGCAAAATTAGAACTAAAGACTCCAATATTGCAAATTGGAGCCTTATTTATTGGCCGGGGAATCGAAGTGCAGAAATGCACTTCGATTCCCCGGCTTTTCTTTTTTGGAAGGGAGGAAAAATATGTTGGTACGCTATAAGAAAAACAAGAAACCTGCCTGTTATGATTCTGATGTCCTTGTAACAACAGGTCCGATACCGGCAGCTGAACGGCCTAAGGGACCATTTAAAAGCTGCGGAAACTGCCCCTACCCCTCTCATGGTTTTATCTGCTACAGTTCCGAGGGAGATTGCCTTAGAACCGATATGCAGAAAATAAACAAAAAACCCAATGCAAAACAAAAGCTCATATGAAGGAGGAACAAATATGAGATATGACAGTGAATTTCTGAGATTGCTCAAGGAGAAGTATCCGCCCGGTACACGAATCCGTCTCACAAAAATGAACGATCCCTATGCCCCCGTACCACCCGGTACAGAAGGTACGGTGGATTTTATTGACGATGCGTGCGGAATTCACATGCAATGGGACAACGGGCGCTCCCTTGCCCTCATTCCTGGGGAGGACTCGTTCTCAAAAATATCTCCTCCGCTCCAGACTCTCAAGCTATATATGCCGCTTACCGTTAAGAAATACGAGCGCAACGAATGGGGCGATTGGGAGGATTATCCCTCGGAGCTGGATCAAGATACTATCCTCTCCTATCACGATTCTATCCTTGCAGCCATTGTGAAAGAGCGAAGGCCGGAAGAAACGGAACGAGGACTCATGAAATACTATCCTAAAAATGACAGCGTCAATCAGAAGGTTCATTCCTTCTTTTTCACAGTGGAACAGATTGGCGCCAAGCTGATGGGTGTGGCCGAATGCCGCATACAAGGGAGCTTGAGTGAGGCAGAGCTTGAGCAGCTTAAGGATTATGTTTCCGGTCAGGCATCGGACGGCTTTGGTGAAGGCTTTGAGCAGCATCCCATAAAAACAGGCAATGGCGAAATCTATGTCAGCCTATGGAGCAGTGATAAAGACTGGAGCATCATGACGCCGGATGAGTTGGCGCAAAGCCAGCAGATGGGAGGAATGCAGCTTGGATAATATCTTGACCGTTCTGACCGGAGATGAATAGCAGAATTTCTTTTGGTATTTGGTATAGCTTTCCTATGAAAAGTGTGGCATTGTGTTGTAATTGAAGGAGGTGGACAGAATGGAGTTATGGAAAGAGTCCTTACAAACTGCATTGAACGAACGTCTTGACGCAGCGTTTGCGGAATTGGCAGAATCCAACCCTGCTGTCCGGGAGGCTGTCAAACAGCAGCGGGATGCATCGGTGCTGGTAAAGGATCATCCGAAATACGATAACGAATTGAAACAGATAGTGGACTCATATTTTGAAGCTATGCAGCTTTTGCTCGGTGAATACAGCCGACATCTGTACATCCAAGGCGCCAAGGACTGTGTGGCGGTTTTGAGAGAGCTTGGCGTAATTAAGTAGCGCAGGCAATGATGCCTGTGCTTTTTTAGATTCATATGCGAGCCGAAACAGACCCTAACTTTCTTTTGGCACTATTTTGCCATCCAGTTCTTGCGCTCTGCCTTGTTGAACGAGCAAGTCACAGGCAGCATTCATCGAAGCACCGATTCCCTTAGTCATTCGTTGCCACCCGTACACACGCGTAGTTTCCACACACAACCCCTCACGGGTGATGCCGACAACCGTATTCAGAATAGTGTTCATGGCCTCAGCAAGTTCTTCTATAGAAATATGGTTGATTTTTCTGCTATTTGGAACGCGAACAGTTATTTTTTCCCATCCTTTTGGGAACAGAAAATCTCCCTTTCTGATGATTTTTCCGTGCAACCGATTTATGCCATAATCAACTTCTCGTCTGACCTTTATAGTTGCTTTTTCGTTTCCGTATAATGGTGCAAGATGTTGACAAAGCAATTCATAATGTATGGGAAATTCATTGTTCACATAAGCCAAGATACAATCTGTAATGTCAAGATATCCAGATGTGTTTCGCGGCAAAGCAGACAAATCCGTTGTTAGTGCTGCCGCAAAACCATATGGATTACCATAATCTGCAATACTCGTTTCTTTTCGATTAATGGAAACAAAGTCTTCTGCGTCAGAATCGTCCTCTCGGGCTTCATTACTTGCCTCATTACTCATTGAGTCATCGTAATTGGCAATAGCATCATTGATCGCTGCGATAAGGTGTGCGCCCTCAGTAACAGGATCTTTTATCCAGTCGGTAGACCATATGCGATAAATTTTCCATCCCATATTTTCAAGTACTTCCTGACGCAGTCGGTCTCTTTCACGAGCAGTTCTTGCCGAATGGTAGGTAGCACCATCGCACTCAATGCCGAGCACATACACACCGCTGAGTGTGGGATGTTTAACAGCCATATCTATTCTATAACCAGAGCATCCAACTTGCGTAGCCACTTTATAGCCTTTTCTGTCCAGAAACTTATAAACAGCTTCTTCAAACGGGGAATCGTATTCAGTCACATCAAGTTCTGTCACTTCACGCCCCAGCGATTCCGCACCGTTAATGGCAAAATCAATATATGCCCGAAGCAACTTGGGACCATCGGACGATATCCTGTCAATATCGATATCTGTCGGCATGATTGAGCCGACGAGTTTAACATTATATTTTGCGCGAGTAATAGCCACATTAAGCCTACGTTCTCCCCCAGATTTACTCAAGGGGCCAAAATTCATTCGAAATACTCCGTTGGCATCTTTGGCGTATCCGATACTAAAAATTATTGTGTCACGCTCATCACCTTGCACATTTTCAAGATTTTTTATGAAAAACGGTTCCTCAGAATCTTCTTTAAAGAAAGATTCAAAATTTTGGTTTCTAAGGCGCATTTCGCGAATGGCAGTATCAATAGCCAATTGTTGGACTTCGCCGAAAGCAATAACCCCAAGAGACCGCTGTGGATGTTTTTGAAAATGATCAAAGACCAATTCAGCTACTTTCTGAGCTTCATTTACATTTCCTTTTTTTCCACCACGGTCATAAAACCCATCACGCACAAATATATACTCGACACCATTATCCGGCACCTTATCTATATTTGCAGGAAAAGTAATGAGGCTATTTTTATAAATTTCTGCATTAGAAAAAGCTATTAAATGCTCATGTCGGCTCCTGTAATGCCAAAGCAAAGTGCGTTCAGGTAAAAGTCCGGCTTCATCAAGAATAGACTCATATGCGCCAGTGTCATCATATTCATCATCGTCTGTATCGAAATCGTTATCAGATGATGTTGAGACCGAGAAAAAGTTTGTCGGCGGCAATTGCTTGCTATCACCAGCAATAATAACCTGTTTCCCTCTTGAAATAGCACCGATTGCGTTTTCTGTGCAAACCTGTGAAGCTTCGTCAAAGATAACCGTATCGAACTGGTAAGTATCTGCTTCGAGAAATAAACTAACTGACAGCGGAGACATCATTAGGCATGGCTTGAGCGTCAAAAGCAAATTTGGTATCTCGTGGAATAGCTTACGGATAGGCATTATACGTCTTTGCTTTCCAAGTTCTCTTTTTAAAATACCAATTTCATCAACGCCGCTTGTAAATCTTTGTAGCGAAGGCAAATCGTTAATCAGTTTGCTTCTGATACGTGCCTTAGCTATCTCAAATTGTATTTTATCCAACCTGGCAAACTCATCTATTGTGTTTTCGTGCATACGCCGCCTGAAGTTCAAAACGGCAGGATAATTTGGAAGAATTGCGTCGAGCCAAAGCCTGAAAAAGCGCTTCTTAAAAACAGGAATAATTTTTGAGGCCTCGATGTGCAATTCTTCAATTTTAGCGATATAGTCCGCAAGACCTTCAGATTTGCATCGTTCTCTGGCTGTACGGAAATCAATCCACTCTTCCAGCAGAGACAGTCCATTTAAACAATTCTCCAAACGATCCTGAAGTGCTGGAAAAGTGAGTAATTTGAAATAGTCCTGATCTTCAAATAAACCTATAAACCAGAGGAATTCAATATTTAAGTTTGCAATTATTTCTTCTAATTGCGAAACAGCGTTTTTCAAAAATTCAGACTGGATTTTACCTGAGCATACAACTTCAATAAAGTCAGTGTTAAACTTAAGCGCCTCAGTTTGCTTTCTAAACTTAGAGGCCCAGGTCAACGAGCTGCGGATAACATCCCATTCCGTGTCCCAACCCTTATAAAGAAACTGATAGTGGGCAATAAGTGTATTCTCGGATTCTTCCAATCGCAAAGCGGTATCTTTCATTACTTGCAATATCTGAGTACTGCTAATTAACGCACCATATACAGTTAAATGCTTTTCAAGTTTCGAAAAGTCCGAATTTTCGTCTACAAGCAAGTTTCCGAAAAATTTATTAAAATTATCTCTGTTATTCGAAAACCACTGCCTTAACTCTTCAACCGCCCGAAGCTGCGTAATAAGTTCAAGAACTTGCTCATCAGAAATTTTCTTTACAATTTTCTTATATTGTGACTGTATCAGCTTTTTATCCGCTCTATAATTTTTCTTTAACACCTTCAAAAAAGATGTATATTCGGTTTTATATCGTGATAAGATTCCGTTGTAGTCGATAGAAAATACAGTTGTTTCATACACGGAAGATAGCTGCGTAATAAGTTCGCTTAATTGACAAGCTTTATCCCTTGCGGAATTAAACAAGGCATGGGCAGCGGGAAAATCAAGATCTATGCCTGAATACGGAAATGAACTTTTAAGAACGGATACTATCGTATTAAGCTCATTATCAATCTTGTCAGCATTTAAAAGCTGATCAAGATTGGACACCTTAATATTAGCATCATTTGCAGTAATAATATCATATTGTTTCGACAACTCACCCTGTTTTTGACAAAACAGGGCCTTCAGTGTTTCACATTCAGATACTTCACCAAAAAGTGGCTCGATTCCGTTGCCAAGAATCCATGAAGTAGGAACAACCGACGCCTCAGAAGCGACTTTAATGACAGGGATGATGTCAAGAATACCTTGATATGTAGTGCACCAATCCAATGATAAAAATTTGTACAAATCAGATACTTTTTGTCGAGCATCTGAAACTTTTGGGATCAATAATCCGAGCTTCTGATTTATGTCATAGCGCAGCTCATGTGACACGGATGCTACTGTCGCTCCATACCATGGGTTTTCTTTATAATCGTCGGTCATCTTTCCGATAGTTGTTGTAAACTGTTTCAACAACCAGATAAGGCGATTGAATTGCTTTGAGTCAATATTTCCGACATTATCAATCTGGAAACCAACATACTCATAAGATTCGAGATGTGCCAATATCCCGTTAACCTGATAAATAGACTTACCGAGGGGCATAACCGTTTCAAAAATTTGAGCAGCGTACTCGTTAAGTTGTTTCATATCAGATTGCAATAATTCTAATTTTTGAAACGCTTCATCACTTAAGGTGGCTTTTTTCTGCGCTAATGCAAGAGTTGCCCCTAATTGATCGAGGACATCTCGTTTATTGGCTTTGTAACTGTGCAATATTAGGCAAAAATCGTCCAATCCAGCACCTGTAAGCCTCCTATGTACAACTTCGAGCGCCGCCATCTTTTCGGAAACAAAAAGAACCTTCTTTCCGTCAGCGAGGCATTCGGCAATGATATTTGTAATAGTTTGGCTTTTCCCAGTTCCCGGAGGTCCTTGAAGCACAAAGCTAATACCTTTCTTGGCGCATAATATTGCATCCTGCTGACTGGAATCGGCATCGACAACCTGACACATCTCCAAAGGCGAAATATTTTTGTCATAATCAAAATCAAATAGATCTTCTGGAATTTTGTTAGAAGCAGATGCATCTCCACTAATTGTTCTGACAACCGGATTTGAAGCTATGGAGTCCTTATGTTTGCTTAAATCGTTATACATGTTGATCTTAAGGAACGAGAGCAAACTCAAGCTTGATTCAAACACTACTTCCCACCCATTTGCCTTAATTAATCTCGAAATTTCTCCAAAAATAGAGCGAAGGTCATCACCCTCGTTGTATTTAGGAAGTATAATGCCGAAATCATTTTCAAGCTTATATGACAATGTCGGATTAACCACGATTTCGTCTTCGTGTAGACTAAGAATATATGGAGAAGTAATTGATTCTATTGTTAACGAAGCCGGAACAAGCAAAATAGGTGAATTGAACCAGTAATCGGAATCTTGAGATTCAGTCCACTTTAAAAAACCAAACGAAAGATAGAGGATA
>ENA-UOOK01004338-UOOK01004338.1-fermentation-metagenome-genome-assembly--contig:-NODE-4338-length-15313-cov-7.271005_pt1 | contig 15313 bp, 17 predicted proteins | sample MGYA00245777_ERZ724023 | MGnify/ENA primary metagenome ERZ724023 (study PRJEB28704, sample SAMN03018312) | fermentation metagenome | biome: anthropogenic terrestrial biome; feature: soil; material...
GAAGGAGAACCGCACTTCCCAGAGCAAGGGAATGCACCACATCGGCGATAAGGCAAGATACAAGCTGCTCCTTACGGGAACGGTTATCACGAACCGCGAACTGGATGTGTTCTCGCAGTACCGTTTCCTAAATCCTCAGATTTTTGGCACATCGTTTTATTCTTTCCGCAACCAATATTTTGACATGGGCGGCTACGGCAACCACACCCCTGTTTTCCGTAAATGGATGACGGATGAATTCCTGCGGAAGCTCCACTCAGTGGCGTTCCGCGTAACGAAAGCGGAGTGCCTTGATCTTCCGGCAATCACCGAGGAAGTCCGTACTGTTGCTCTGGAGAGGGACGCCGCCAAATTATATGACAGCATTGAGAATGAAAGCTATGCGGAACTGGACGAGTCGGAGGTTACCACAGCGAACATCCTCACCAGGCTCCTGCGCCTGTCTCAAATCACGGGCGGGCATTTGACCGACGACGACGGTGTGGTCAATACCGTGAGCCGGGCAAAGCTTGATGCACTTTCCGACATCATTGATTCCTGTCTGGCTGAGGATAAAAAGCTTGTCATTATGGCTCGTTTCGTACCGGAACTGGACGATATTCAGGAACTTCTTGAAAAGAAAAAGATCGGCTATGCCGTGGTTCGCGGCGGCGTGAAAGATCGTGACAGTGAAATTCATCGCTTTCAATATGACAATAAGTGCTGTGTGTTCTTGGGGCAGATTGCGGCGGCCGGATTGGGCATCACGCTCACGGCGGCATCCACGATGGCATTTTATTCCCTTGATTATTCAATGGCGAATTTTGAACAGGCGAAGGCCCGCATCCATAGGGCCGGGCAAAAAGAAAACTGCCATTACATCTATCTCGTATGCCGGAATACAGTCGACCGCAAGGTGCTGTACGCGCTCCGTAAAAAAATGAACCTCGCCAAAATGCTGGTTGACGATTACCGCAGGGGCAGAAATCCCTTTAAAAACTGACCTTTCACTTATGGGGGTTGAATTTCCCGGTAGGAAGTGAAAGGAGGTAGTCACCGATGGAGAACACAAAAATCTTTGAAATGGCTGACAGGCTCAAGTTTCTGCAGGAACAGAAAAAAGACCTCGAAGCACAGACCAAGGCTCTGGGCGCGGAGATCTCCGAACTGGACGAGCAGCTTTCCGATGCTATGACAGAAGCCGAACTTGACCGTTTCTCCCGTAACGGCAGCACGTTCTACTTGAAGAGCAGACTGTTCGCATCCCCGGCATCCGGCCGCAGGGACGAGATGCTGCAGGCTCTGAAAGAGAATGGCTACGGCAGTCTGGTCGTGGAAACGGTCAACGCAAACACACTCGCATCCTTCATCAAGGAACAACGGGAAACCACGGGCGAAGAAGTTCCGGCATGGCTCGGCGATACCGTCAGCACTTACGAAAAAGTGTCGGTCGGAATCCGCAAATCGTAACAGCGCCGATTCAATGCGCCCACGCGTGAATCGCAACTTATTTCATTTGATTAGGAGGACATAGATTATGTCAGATAAGAAGAACACGGAAATCGCAGGGAACAAGGGTTTCGCTGCTCTTGCAAACAGAGATGTACTGAACGAAGCGATGGCGGACGATTGCCAGGGGCTGGAGTTTTCCTTTGACCGCGTGAAGCTGCCCGCCGGCGGCGGCACGGCATTTGAGATACCCTCCGCTGAGGGCGATGAATCGGAAATGGTGAAGGACATCACCGGCGTTATCGTCTATAACCATCCCGCCTTTGCCTACTACCATGACAAGTACACAGGCGGAAACAATCCGCCGGACTGCGGCTCTTTTGACGGCGTGACGGGCATCGGCACACCCGGCGGGGACTGTCAGAACTGCCCGTATAACAAGTTCGGAAGCGGCGAGGGTCAGAGCAAGCTGTGCAAAAACAAGCGTATGCTCTACATCCTGCGCGAGGGAGAACTGTTCCCCATCACGCTCTCCCTGCCGACCGGCTCGCTCAAATCCTTTACGCATTATGTAAAGAGCCAGCTTTCCCGCGGACGCAAACTGAGTCAGGTCGTCACGAAAATCACGCTGAAGAAAGCAACCAACGCATCCGGCATTGCGTTTTCCCAGGCGGTCTTTGCCTTTGAACGTATGCTGAGTGCGGAGGAACGCTCTGCTGTCGCAGACGTATCGGATACGGTCAAGGCATACGCCGCAAACCTCTCTCCGGCATCCTTTATTGACGAGGAGCCGCAGGTCGATGCCGAAACGGGAGAAATTATCGAACCGTTAAAGTAAGCAGCATAAATGCCCGGAGGGGTGAAAGGCTCTTCCGGGTATTTCCATAGGAGTGATTACGCATGAATACAGATTACAAATGTGTGACCACGGTGGACGGGATACGGGATTACATCGGCGGCAGCCGCATTGTCGCTTTCGACTTTGAGACTGCTCCCGATGATCCGTACCGCGAGGAGGAGAAAGCGGCGCTCGACCCGGCAAAAGCGCATATCGCCGGCTGCTCCTTTTCCGTAAAAGCAGGTACGGGCATTTATGTTCCCGTTGCCCACCGTGTTGGCACAAACATAGACAAGGACGCTTTTCTCACATTTCTGACAGCGTTCCTTTTGAATAAAACCATTACAAAGATTGCCCACAACATCGCCTTTGAATCCGGGATGGCGTATGCGAGGGGCATCGCGATACAGGCTCCCGTGTACGACACGATCTGCGCATCACAGATGAGCCTGAAAAGCCGATATGAGTTCCGCAAGTTGAGCGAAAGCGGTCTGAAACGGCTGGCGGAGGAATTGTTCGGGGAACCTCTTCCGTCCTTTTCAAGCGTCACAGCCGGGAAGCACTTTGACGAACTGGACGCGCAGGATGAGGAAACCGTCCGCTACGGTTCTGCCGACTCGGATTTTGCCCTTCGTCTTTATTATAAATTCAACGAGTGGTTCGACCGCTATCTGCCAAAGCACCGATACATCGTGGAAGAAATCGAAAGCCCTACCGCTGTGTATCTCGGCATTATGAAATGCAACGGCATTCCGGTTAACCTCCCTCTGATGCAAGAGCGCAAAACTGAAGCAGAAGCCGAAATGGAGCGCATCCGCGGGGAAATCGAATTTATCATCGGAGATGTGAATATCGGCGCGAACTGCTCCACGCAGGCGTTCAAGAATTATCTGTATAAAGATTTGGGACTGCCCATTTTGAAAACTACAGAGACAAACCGCGAGGCGGCGGACGATATGACCATGACGCTCCTTAAAGAATGGTGCGATGAGAACCGGCCGGAACTGTCGGGGCTGTTCACTCTGGTGCAGGAATACCGCAAGTGGGGCAAAATCAAATCCACCTATATTGACGGGTACTTGAAATACTTAAATCCCGTGACGGGCTGCATCCATCCGGAACTGTTCGCCCTGTCCACGGATACGGGCAGGATGAACTGCCGGAATCCCAACGCGCAGAATATGCCGCGAAAAACCAACGATCCCATCGGTGTCCGAAACTTCATCAAGGCGCCGGAGGGCTGTCTTATTCTCTCGCTCGATTTCTCGCAGATAGAGCTTCGGGTCGGCGCGTTTTACTGCCGTGATGAGAGGATGCTCGACACCTACCGCAAAAACGGCGATATCCATGCCGCTACGACCAGCGTCATTTTCGGCGTAAGTTATGAGGAAGCTCAGGACAAGCATTCGGAGAACTACAAGGAACGCAGAACGATTGCCAAAAACGTGAATTTCGGTACGTTCTACGGGCTGTTCCCCAGAGGACTGCAAAAGACGCTGAAATTCAAGGCAGGGGTTGAAAAACAGCTAAGTGAATGTGAGGACATTCTCTTTAACTTGAAACACGGATACAAAGGTTTGACGGCATGGCAGGAAGAAACGAAAGCGGAAGCCGCAAGGCGACTGTATTCCGAAACCTGGCTCGGCAGGCGCAGGTACCTTCCCGGCATTGCTTCGGACAACTGGGGACAGAAATCCTTTGCGGAGCGGTGCTCATTGAACACACCTATCCAGGGGACGGCGGCGGATATTCTGAAACTCGCCATCACAAGGATACTCGCCGGGCTGCCGGAGCGGAGATGGCTCAAGCCAATCCTTCAGATACACGATGAGCTGACTTTCATTATCCCGGGGGACAGGCTGTCGGAAGCGGTGGATTTCGTCCGCGCCTGTATGGAAGAAAAGCCTTTCCCGGAGTTTGACCTTCCTCTGGTCGCGGAGGCTTCCGCGGGACCGACCTTTGGAATGATGGAAGAACTGGAGGACTGATGATGTACAAAAATAGCGAAGGCTATGCCGATCCAACCGCGGGAGCGGCAATCAGCCGGATTATGAAGGAATATCGGGAACAGCAAAAACAGCGTTATGCCGACAAGAACCGCCGGAAGATCTATGTGGCTTCCAGATACGCCGGCGACGTGGACGCAAATGTCGCGGCGGCGATACGGTACTGCCGCCGTGTAATTGATGAGGGACATATGCCGATTGCGAGCCACCTTCTGTATCCGCAAATACTGAACGACGACAATCCAAACGAACGCGAACTGGGGCTGCTGTTTGGCCTGGCGCTTCTCCGCCTGTGCGATGAGGTGTGGGTATTCGGCGCGGTTTCACCGGGTGTCGCTCGGGAGATTGAAGAGGCGGAGCGGCTGAAAAAAAGGCTGCGATATTTTAAGGAGGCGGACGTATGAACGCGACGGCAACTGATGTTCTTGGCAGTTTGTTTAATCCCTCGGATACCGTCTGCTTCCGCGTCTTTGACGATAAGAAGGATGGCGTGTTTAAAGGGGCAAAGCTGTCGTGCGAATGCGGGAAATACAAGAGCATAGAAGTAACGCTCAAAAATCACAACGCTATGAACCGCGGTATCTTTTTCGTGGTCAACTACGGCGGGCATGACGATGAGTCGATTACGCGGATCAATGCGCAGTTTGTGGAGATGGACAAGGACAGCTTTGATGAGCAGCAGAAAAAGATTGACGCATTCCCTCTCCCGCCGTCCATGATTATCAAAACGCAGAAATCCTTCCACGCATACTGGTTTATGGATTCCACCACCAAGGTTGGGCGGTTCCGCATGATACAGACGCAGCTTGTGAAGCATTTTGACGGGGATCCCATGTGTGTCAACGAGTCAAGAGTCATGCGGCTGCCAGGATTTATGCACTGTAAAAAGGATACTCCCGTAGAGGTAACCTGCGTCAGCTTCCATCCGGAACGCAAATACACGCAGGATCAGTTGTCGGATATCCTTCCGGAAGTGGACTTTACACCCGTAGAACGCAAGAGCGGTACGGAAAAGGGTATCGAGCAGGTCATGCGCTCATGCGTTTTCCTTCAGCATTGCCGTGATGACGCGGCATCCCTGTCGGAACACGACTGGTATGCCATGATAACGAACCTCGCTCCCTTTGATGGCGGCACAAAGATGATACACAACCTTTCGGCTCCCTATCCCGGGTACACAGAAAACAACACGCAGAAGAAAATCAATCATTTCCTGGAAAGCGGCACAAATCCCATCACCTGCAAGACCATTTGCGAGAAGGGCTTCCAGTGCCCGAAGTTCGCAGCCGGCGAATGCCCGGTGAAGTCCCCAGCAGCGTGGTGCTATCAGCCGATGAGTGCGGACCTCCTGCTGGACATCCTGCAGAGGCTTCCCGTGACGGGTGAAGCAATCAAGGATCTGCAGACGGCAAAGCAATTCATATCGGAATATCTGTATAACCAGGACGCAGTGACGGCGGATGTGATCATCAATTCCGAAATTCGCGACCATTTTAAGCTGAAAACAACGTTTCTGAAGTCGCTAAACACCGTATTCAAGGATGTCAGCAAGGCGTACCAGGCAAGCAAAAGCGCAAAAAGGGCCAGAGCGGGTGCGGCGGTACCGGATTGGTATGAACCAAACGAGAAGGGCCTACGATTCCTGCCGGGCGTGCTTGCTAAAAATCTGGCGGAGGAACAACAGGTGTTCTATGCCGCGGAGCAGCATTTTCATTATCACGGCGGCGTGTACCAGGAAATGTCCGAAATGGAGGCGCAGCGGCTCGTGCAGGAAAAAATGCTGGTGCGGGAAACAAAGATGTCGCAGATCGTTGACGCGGAAAAACAGTGGCGGCTCCTGATTCAGCGGGATATTCGTGAACTGAATGCCAATCCGTACATCATCAACGTCCGCAACGGCTTATACAACGTTCTGGAGGATACGCTGACGGAACACACGCCGGATTATTACTCTACGGTACAGCTGAACGTGACCTACGATAAAAAGGCGGACTGCCCTCGGTTCAAAAAGTTTCTGGCGGAGTCGATGGGCGGCGATATGGAGCAGGTCGGCCTGATACAGGAGATGCTGGGCTATTTCCTTATCCCCGTCAACTCGGCACAGAAGTGCTTTGTTATCGTGGGAGCTGCGTCAGCGGGCAAGTCCGTGCTGCTCCGCGTGCTGAACGATGTGCTGCTTGGCAAGCAAAACGTGTCCAATGTGTCATGGCAGGCGTTGAACGAACGCTTCAAGACGGCGGAGCTTTTCGGCAAACTGGCGAACATCTTCGCCGATCTGCCCACAAAGAACATCGACGATAACGGCATTTTCAAGGCGCTTGTGGGAGAGGATTATCTGACGGTGGAAAAAAAGAACAAGAATCCGTTCTCATTCCAGTCGAGCGCAAGGCTTCTCTTTTCCTGCAACAGCATTCCCAAAAATTACGGCGACCGCTCCGAGGGCTTTTACCGCAGGCTCATTATCATACGCTTCAATCATACCGTACCGAAGGAAAAGCGCGACCCGGAACTGCTGGAGAAATTCCGCATGGAGGCGGACGGCATTTTTCTGTTCGCGTTGGAAGGTCTGCGCAGGCTGATGAACCATCATTATCTGTTCTCTGAAACGCAGGTCAATGCAAACGAGCTGCAGCAGTACCGGGAGGAGTCGGATTCCGTGCTGTCCTTCCTGAAAGAATACTGCGAATTGGATGCCGCGTATTCGGTCGGCTCTACGGAACTGTTCAATGCATACAAGGGATATTGCGAGGAATGCGGCTTAAAGCCATACTCACAGAAGAACTTCGTGCAGCAGATTACGGCGGCGTACCCCAATGTGACGCGGGACATTGACCGCATGGCGAAAAGGCGCATTCTGGCGGGAATAAGGCTCGGAGAGGTGCTGGGATGACGAATCCCGGCTGCCTCTCCACGAGCATCTTCGGAACACGAGAACACGTTGGAACGCCAAAATCCTATCTCTCTATATATAATACAAAAAATATATACCCCCTGTTTTTCACGATAAAAAATACAGTAAAATGGGATTTTTCGTGTTCCATGTGTTCCAAGCGTTGAAAATACGGAGGTTTTTGGAACAGATGAAAGAGGCGGACATCGTAAAAGCAATCATGAAGTACCTTAAAACCGTGCCGGGGTGCTTCTGCTGGAAAGAGCACGGCGGTATGTACGGGACGGCGGGCATTCCCGATATCATTGCCTGCATTAACGGCCGGTTCTTCGGCTTCGAGGTCAAGACCGACAGCGGCAGGCCTACGAAGCTTCAGGAAGCGACCATCCGAAAAATCCTCGCGGCCGGCGGCACTGCGCTGGTGGTGCGTTCGGTGGACGAGGTGCGAACCGCGGTAAACGGTTCTCCGCACTGATACAAAGATACATCGCTCCGATGCAACGATGCCTATTTCCAATCTTAGGAGGTATCGCATATGAGCGACATTACAAATTATGAAAACCTTGCGAACGCCATCATTCTGCAGGCGGTCAAGGATTACCGGGTAGCTTTGAAATGTCTCAAAGCAAATCCGAAAAACAAATCCGCGCTGGCGGACAAGGGCGAAATAGAAAGATTTTTTCGTTCGAGTTGGTTTTCGGTACTTACGAGTGTAGACGGTGGGATGCTGATCCGCTCCCTGCAAATGGAGGTGGACGCATGACCGCAAAAGAATATTTGAACCAGGCGCGGCACCTGGACGCACTCATCAACTGCCGCCTGCGTGAGATTGACTACTGGAGGGAACTATCGAGCGGCATCTCAGGCAGCAATTTTGAACCGCACTACAATCCAAACAAGCCGACAGAAGCCCCTTTTGTCCGGTGTCTTGAGAAAATCGACGCCATCCAGCGGGATGTGGCGGAAAAGGTGGCATACCTTATCAGTCTGCGGGACGAAATAAACTCCCGCATCGATATGCTGGACAGCCATGAGGAGCAGATTCTTCTCCGTTACCGTTACCTTGACGGTTTCTCCTGGGAAGAGATCGAACACATGAAGATCGGAAGAGCGCGCACGGTACACCGCATACACGGGTCGGCTTTGCAGAATTTTATTGTCCCGGATTAAAAGTTGGCACGGTTTGGCACAGTATGGCACACTCCTCCTGTGATATCATTACAATAGCGAAGTAGAATGAAACAAGCCTCACGGGAGCAGTCCCGCGGGGCTTTTTGTATGTCCGAAGGAGGTGCGCAATGCCAAGGAAGCCAAAACGCCCCTGCTCCTACCCCGGCTGCCCCAACCTCACGGACGGACAGTACTGCGAGGAGCATCAGCGGCTTGCCGCACAGCAGTACAACAAATACACACGCAGTCCCGACACGAACAAAAAGTACGGCAGAGCATGGAAGCGGATCCGCGACCGCTACGCCGCGGCGCATCCGCTGTGCGAGCGGTGCCAGAAGGAAGGACGGCTGACACCTGTGGAAGAGGTGCATCACATTCTGCCCGTCTCTCAAGGCGGTGACCACAGGGAAAGCAACCTTATGAGCCTCTGCCAGTCCTGCCACACAAAAATTCATCTTGAAATGGGTGACAGACAGATCCGCGGCTGACCGGCGGGGGTATCAAAATCTCTAAACCTGCTTCAAGCGGACAGCGGCGCGGGGCTTCGTGTACGAAAATTCCGGTTCAAACAGGGGATTAACCCCTGCCCGGCTTAATGCTGCCGGCAAAGGAGGTGCGGGTTGTGGCAAAAGACGGAACCTATCGAGGCGGCAGACGTGTCCGGGCCGGCGACAAGCCGGCTCCCGCCGCGGAGAAAATCAACAGCGGACACAAAGCAAGAATCATGAACAACGATGTGCCGGAGCTTGATTACGACGAGCTTGAAGCGGTCGACCTGCCGGAAGGCGCGGTGCTCGAAGGCGCGGATATGCCAAAGCCCGATGAATACCTGTCGGCAAAGCAGAAAAACGGCCAGCCGCTCGGTGCGGACATCATCTACAAGGAAACCTGGCTGTGGCTGAAGGAACGCCGCTGCGAGAACCTTGTAAACAAACGGCTCATCGAATCCTACGCGCAGGCGTTTGCCCGGTATATCCAGTGCGAGGACGCAATCAGCACTTTCGGTCTTTTGGGAAAGCATCCGACGACCGGCGGCGTGGTGACGTCTCCGTTCGTGCAGATGTCGCAGCAGTATCAGAAAACAGCAAATCTCATCTGGTACGAAATTTTTGACGTGGTGAAACAGAACTGCACGGAAGATTTTGAGGGAAATCCGAATGACACGATGGAGCGCCTGCTCCGCGCCCGGAAAGGAATATAGATGAACACACAAAGATTAGAACAGGTACCCATTGATAAGCTGGTGCCCTATGCCCGGAACGCCCGGACGCACAGCAAGGAGCAGATTGCACAGCTGAGAAGCTCCCTGCGTGAATTCGGATTCGTTTCTCCCGCGGTCATTGACCACGACTATAACATTCTTGTCGGCCACGGCAGAATCAAGGCCGCCCGCGAGGAAGGCTACGAAACCGTTCCCTGCGTATTCGCCGAGAACCTTACGGACGCGCAAAAACGGGCGTATATCCTTGCCGACAACCAGCTGGCGCTGAATGCCGGATGGGACGAGGAAATGCTGTCGGTCGAATTGTCCGACCTGCAGGATAACGCGTTCGACCTCTCGCTTCTAGGCTTCGACGAAAAGGAGCTTGAGAAATTACTGGGCGGCGGAACCGATAAGGACATCGAGGATGACGACTTCGACCTGAGTGCCGCTTTGGAAAAGGCATCCTTTGCAGCGCCGGGCGACATCTGGACAGTCGGACGGCACAGGCTGATGTGCGGCGACGCCACCTCCGCCGATGATGTAGCAAAACTCATGGACGGAAAGCGTGCAAACCTCATCCTGACCGACCCGCCCTACGGCGTTTCCTTCAAGGCATCGGACGGCTTGACCATCCAGAACGACAGCCTGAAGGGCGAGGAATTCTACAACTTTCTGCTCTCGGCTTTCAAAAACATGGCGGACCATCTTGAAAAGGGCGGCGCGGCCTATTGCTTTCATGCGGACACCGAGGGGCTGAATTTCAGAAAGGCATTCATTGATGCCGGGTTTCATTTGGCAGGCGTCTGCATCTGGGTGAAGAATTCCCTGGTGCTGGGACGCTCGGATTATCAGTGGCAGCACGAACCTGTGCTTTACGGCTTTCTGCAAAACGGCAGGCACCCGTGGTACGCCGACCGCAGGCAGACCACCATCTGGAATTATGACAAGCCAAAGCGGAACAAGGATCACCCGACGTCAAAGCCGCTTGACCTGCTCGGCTGCCCGATTCAAAACTCCACGCAGGAAAATGCCGTCGTCATCGACACATTCGGCGGTTCCGGCTCCACGCTGATGGCTTGCGAGCAGCTGAACCGCACCTGCATGATGATGGAGCTTGATCCGAAATACGCATCCGTCATTCTCCGCCGGTATGTGGAAAACACATCCGACACGGAAAATGTGTATGTAGTCCGAAACGGCGAAAAGCTGATGTATGCAGACCTTGTCAAGGAGGTGGAACTGCCGGATGAAACCTAACCTGACGCTCGGCAGTCTCTTTGACGGTTCGGGCGGATTCCCGTTAGGCGGCTTGATTTCCGGGATTACCCCTCTGTGGGCATCGGAAATTGAGCCGTTTCCTATTCGGGTAACCACCAAAAGGATGCCATTCATGAGACACTGCGGCGATGTGTCCGCTATTAACGGCTCAGAACTTCCTCCCGTGGACATCATCACCTTTGGCTCGCCCTGTCAGGACATGAGCATTGCGGGCAAGCGTGAAGGTCTGGACGGCAACCGCTCCGGGCTTTTCTATGAAGCCGTCCGAATCGTAAAAGAAATGAGGTGTGCAACCGATGGAAAATATCCCCGATACATCGTCTGGGAGAATGTTCCCGGCGCGTTCAGTTCAAACAAGGGTGCGGACTTCCAGTCCGTCCTCGAAGAAATCTGCTCGGTCAAGGGATACAAAATTGATACTCCTCGACCTGCGAAGTGGCCGACCGCCGGAGAGATCATGGCAGACGATTTTAGTCTCGCATGGCGGGTATTTGATGCGCAGTACTGGGGAGTGCCCCAGCGCAGAAAACGCATCTATCTTGTCGCAGATTTTGCAGGCGGATGTGCCGGAAAAATACTATTTGAGTCCGAAGGCGTGTCTGGGTATACTCCGCAGGGCTTCCGCTCGTGGCAAGGAACTGCCGGAACTGCTGAAAAAAGCACTGGAGCGGCAGGCACAATCTGCTTAAACGACCAAGGGTGCGGGTGTCCGGTGGACACCTCTGCGGAGCAGAAGCACCGACCGAACCGACAGGTGAGACCCGGAAACCGCATGGATGTGACGGACGGTGTCACCTGCACCCTGCGGGCAGAAGCCCATCATCCGCCATGCGTAATGGAATCGGCAGGTTTTTGCACCGAACATTCCGCACACAGCCGTTCAATCGGCTATGAAGAGGAAAAATCCCCTACGCTCCGTGCCGGAACGGTTCCTGCGGCGGTTTTTGAAAATCATTCACAGGATACACGCTACACAGGCCCGCTCGATGTGGCGCAGACGGTACTTTCTACTTACGGCACGGGCGGAAACAACCAGCCGCTCGTGGTGGAAACCCCAAAGACGCTGAAAATTCGAAGCGGCTGTAAAGGCGGCGGCAAGGGGGCCTTGATTCAGGAAAACAAATCCGCAACGCTCTCCTGCAACAATGACCAGACAGTGTTTGTGCCGTTTGTGAAAGGCACCCGTCCGCATTCTCCCGATGAGGGTCAGCAGTGGAAAAATTCCGATACGGCGAACACGCTGAACACACACGATGTCGGAGAATCACGGTGCAACGAACTGGCGGTCAAGGTTTACGGCATCTGCTCCAAGCAGAGTCACTCCATGCTGTCGGATAATCCCCACAGCGGTTTCTATGAAGCGGAAACTTCACGGACTCTGGATTCCGGCGGCGGCAACCCTGCCTGCAATCAAGGCGGCATGGCGGTGGTGTCGGTGCAGGGTTCCATGATCGGAAGATCTGACAAAAACGGCCCTCAGGGCAGCGGCGTGAATGAAGATGTGTCTTTTACGCTGGACGCCGCCGACCGTCACGCTGTGGCATACTGCATGACCACCGGCTCCTATGCTCAGGCATTAAAGGAGCAATCCCCAACGCTGATGGCGCGGGATTTTAAAGACCCGCCTGTTGTCAACGAAACAGAGCCTTGCTACATCGTCCGCAGGCTGACACCGACCGAGTGCGCAAGACTGCAGGGATTCCCGGACTGGTGGTGCAGTGACCTTGGTACGGAGGAGCCTTCTGAGGAGGAAATCAAATTCTGGACGGATGTGTTTGAAACGCATCGGACGGTTATGGGGACATCCTCAAAGCCGAAGACCAGAAACCAGATTATCAAATGGCTGAAAAATCCGCACTCCGATTCCGCTGAATACAAGATGTGGGGCAACGGCGTGGCGCTTCCCAACGTGGTGTTTGTGCTTTCCGGCATTGTGTATTACGCACAGCTTGAGGGCGAATAATCCGGCAGCTATTCTACAGCAAAATGTGCGGGAACCGCTTGCTATTCCATGCTTTTAGAGTGATATATGTTACTACCAAATAGAAAGGTGGTAACGTTCATGCAAAACGAAAGTTTTGAAAAAGCAGTGGAAAGTTTCATGGCACAGCGGATTGCCGACTGCGGAATGCGCGGCAGTGACAGCCTGCAGGAAGCTTATCAGCAGTTTGAGCAGGCTGTACGCACACTCAAATCCATGCTCACTCCCGAACAAGCAAAAGCGTTTGTAAAATTGGAGGACGCGTATTCACTGGTTGACGGTGAAACGACAAACTGCTATTACCGTGCCGGATTTTCCGATGCGGTGCAATTTTTACTTGGATGGAGGGATGGAAAATGGAAATAAGGTTTAATCGAACGGGCGCGGAACGAAAAGCACTGGTCACGGCAATCGGAGAGATTTTAGAAATGAAGCCGAAATACTGTGGAATGCCGAGCGCGTCCTATCGTATCGGCGCTTTCAATGTTGACAAAAGCGGAACGGTTTCCTTTGATGAGCGGCAATGCGGCGCTGATGCTGAAAACCTCCTCCACGCCCTTGCGGACAGGGGCTTCACCGCCGAAAGGCTGCCCGACACTGCCGCAGAAACAGAGTACGGGAACATATCCGAACAAGCGGACGAAGCCGCAGGAAATGCGCCGCAGGGCGAAACGTCGGGGCTTACAGTGACGGTTCCGAGAGATACCCTTTCGGATACGGCCATTGAGAACCTAAAAAGAATTGCGGCTTCCAAATCCGCTTTGCTGAAAAAGGCGCTCGGAACAGACAGCCTTCGGATTGAAGTATCCGATGAGCAGGTGTCTTTCCCCTGGTTCGCACAGACGGATGGGGATTCTGTAAAGGCGTACACCCACCTTGTTGCGGCTCTTTGCGAAATGGCAAGGCATGCCAAGCGTGTGACTGCCACAGAAAAAGAAACCGAAAACGAGAAGTACGCATTCCGCTGTTTTCTCCTCCGGCTGGGATTTATCGGAACGGAATACAAAGCAGAACGAAAAATCCTGCTGAAAAACCTCAGTGGAAACTCAGCGTTTAAGAATAGAGGTGCTGACCATGCGCTTTCCGAGTAAAGAAATTGTCGACCGTGTGCGTAAAGAATATCCTGCCGGCACTCGCGTGGAGCTTATTAAAATGGACGATGCGCAGGCGCCCCCAGTCGGCACAAAAGGCACGGTTATGGGCGTGGATGATACCGGCTCCCTTCTCATGCGATGGGACAACGGCAGCGGTCTGAATGTGGTTTACGGAGAGGATATCGTAAAGAAGCTCGATACCGTCACGACTATCTGCTGCAGGGAGAAAAAGGCGTGGGATTCCCGCAAGGAAGCCGCCGATTTTTTCCTTGAGGCTATCGCAGGCTCGGAAGGTGCGGAATGCGAACGCTATACCACCATCTACGCCAAGTTGGTATCGGGACTGGAGGTGTGCAGCGATGACGCAGACGATTAAGGAGCAGATACTCGAAATCCGCGACACGGGGCTTACAAATATGTTCGATGTGAACATGGTGCAGAGACTTGCCTATGAACGTGATTTTTACGAACTGGTTACATGGCTGGAGGAACACCGAAAGGAATATGTCCGTTTCATTCTGACTGGCGAGGAGGAGTAATATACACAATTCCCGCAGCGGATATCCGGCACATATATTTCGCGGAAATGAGAATATGTACTCAATAAACGTCCGAATCATTCGATATAAATAAATAGGAATATATCGGAGGTGCAAGATGGGATATCCAAGCGACTTAACAGACAGCCAGTGGGAAAAAGTACGTAGCTTCTTTGAAGGTGAAAACCGAGGGAAACATTTGTGTAAGCACAGTAAACGCGAGTTGATGAACGGCGTTTTATATGTAGTGAAAACTGGATGTCAATGGCGACAGCTTCCTCATGATTTTCCTCCATACACGACGGTGTGGAATTTCTACCGACGTGCCCGCATCAAGGGTTTATGGGATGAAATACTGGCTGAATTGGTTAGAACATCGCGTGTTTCTGCTGGTCGGAGCGAAACGCCAAGCTACGCATTGATTGATTCACAAAGTGTGAAAACAACCGGCGCAGCCGACGAGCGTGGCATTGACGGGGGAAAAAAACGAAAGGCCGAAAGCGGCACATCGTAACGGATATCATGGGGCATTTGCTTGCTGTAGTCGTTCATGCCGCCAATATTCATGACACTGTTGCAGGTAGCATGGTGTTGAGGAATGCGCTTGAAAACTATCCGACCCTCAAAGGTGTATGCGCCGATGCGGGATACCGCAAGACTTTTGTTGCTGCGGCCTCTGAGCTTGGCCTGACAGTTGATATTTCCGAACGTATCAAACCAAACGAATGGCAGATTCTCCCGAAACGTTGGCGAGTGGAGCGTACTTTTGGATGGATGAATCACTTTCGCAGGCTTTCAAAAGATTACGAAATTCGCACGCTTTCCGCTGCTACTATGGTTATTATCTCACATATTTCAATTTTATTGAAGCGCTTTTGAGTACGT
>ENA-UOOK01004342-UOOK01004342.1-fermentation-metagenome-genome-assembly--contig:-NODE-4342-length-15309-cov-2.964141_pt1 | contig 15309 bp, 9 predicted proteins | sample MGYA00245777_ERZ724023 | MGnify/ENA primary metagenome ERZ724023 (study PRJEB28704, sample SAMN03018312) | fermentation metagenome | biome: anthropogenic terrestrial biome; feature: soil; material...
CGTGTCTTGAGCATATGTGTTGCAGGTACAGCAATGGCTCCCAGTTTATGCAGTGCAATAATACAGTACCAGAACTCATACCGGCTCTTTAAGGTGAGCATTACATAGTCGCCTTTACCTATCCCGTGCTTTGCAAAGAAATTTGCAGTTTTGTCGCTGTAGTACTTCAAGTCTTTGAAAGTAAAGATTTTCTCTTCCCCATTATCGTCACACCAGATCATTGCGATCTTCTCAGGGGAATCTCTTGCATAGGCATCGACTACATCATAGGCAAAGTTGAAGTTTTCAGGAACAAGTATTTTGAAATTTTTCTCAAAGTCATCATAGGATTCAAAGTCGGTTTTGGAAACAAATTGGCTGAGCAAAGAAGTCATTCTGAACACCCGTTTTCTTAATTTATTTATATATCATATAAATTTATGAAGGCTACACATCTCATTTGAATTTCAAGGTTTTAGCCTGGACCTTGGATTTCTTATCAGGTTTGAAACCAAGTCATGTTAATTTAAATCATGTATTTGATCTAATCGAATTCACTGAGTTCAATTTAATCGAATAACATCAAACCGAGATGCATTAACGAATTGGACTATTACAGTATAACTGCCAGGAACCTGGCCGACTTTCCTTCCAGAGCTTCCATAGCGTGTTCATAAGTGGAGTCAAAATAAATTGAGTCCCCTTCATTCAGAATAATTTCATTATTGTGAATATAGACCTTCAGGCTTCCTTCCAGCACATAGTTAAATTCCTGGCCTGGGTGGGAATTTGTATCAGGTTTTTCCCCATGTGGTTTGGGTTCAACTGTAACTACAAAAAATTCAGCCTTTTTATGAATGAATTTTTCAGCCAGGTTCTGGTACTTATACTGCTTCCTCCTCTCAACGTTGACTCCTTTTCCATCCCGTGTAACTGTAAAGATATTCATGCGCGGCTCTTCCCCTGTAAGGAGAGTGGCCATGTCTACACGCAGCTTGTGTGCAATTTCAAAAAGTATACTTGCCGGAATATCCTCAGTTCCATCTTCGTATTTTCCATAAATCTCATCGGATACCTGCAGATATTCTGCCATGTCTTTTACCGTGAAATCCGAGAGTTCACGCAGTTCACGTACTCTATCTGCAATTTCTTTTATTTTTTCCTGCATAATTACGTATCCTCCAGCTGAATTTTTCAAGAATTAACTAATATCTGCTTAAAAACCTTTGGCTTTGCAACTTTTATACCTGCTTTACAGTTTTTTTCTTCCAGATCCATTGAAAATTATAATTAATATACGTTATCATTCAGTTCCTACAGTCTTATTTTTGTAAGAAACCTCTAGAAGAACCGAATCCTGGCAGATTCAAACATGCAGCTTTAAAAACACACATAAAATTCTTCGAATAACATGCACAAACAAATGAAAGGTATCCTCTTCAAATTGTACAAGGTATCCTCTTCAAAGGTGACACACCAAACCTGAGATCCGTGGCTCTAATAAGAACGAAGACATTTCTTCTGAAGAGAGAAGAAAAATTCAGTTTTCATAGGAGAAAGAGCCGAAATCTAAACTGAACAAATAGAGGTTCATCGAATTGAAACATGTAAAATTAATAGATCCATTTTATCCAGTGATGCATATCCTAAGGGTCAGAAAAAAAGAACATGATATTCTTTGAATAACACGCACAACCAATGAAAGTGTTTGCAGATGGCAGCATTTTCATGCTAAGAGATGTGAGCCTTCAAACCAGAACAAAGAAAAGAACAAAGGCAAATGACACATTTATGACGATTGTTCAGACAGCAAAGAAACTGGGTGTAAACGCATATCGGTACATATGTGATAGAGTCGACAACATATTCGAGATTCCATCTTTATCTCAACTAATCAGAGAAAAAAGCTCGTTGAGTGGAAGGTGAGAGATTTCCACTCAATTTGAAGAGGATACAACAATTTATGTTTAATTGCTGTCAGTATTTTCAAGGAGAAAAAAGTACCTTGAGACTTTATAGATGTTTTTTCCTGAAAACCACGATTCAGAATACACCTTAAGGTTCATCTTCCGAAACTTCTGTAATTGTAGTTTCTGTAGTCCATTCAGGCAATTCATCCACCTTTTCAATCGATTTCACGGTCTCATTTGGCGTGTCAATAGTTATCATATAAAATTCTCCACCGGTCATTTGTGAATAAGTGGATATTACGGTCCCGTTTAGTAAATCAGCTTCTTTACAGAGCTTTTCCTCGGAAACATCCGGTCCAAGGTTTTTTAATGTACCGTTTTGCAGCTCAACAGTTCCTTCGTGAATATACCAGCCGTTAATCTGGATATATGCTACAGATTCCCCTGTTTCATTGAAGATGGAACCTGTGCCTGAATAGTTTCCTTTTGTTAAGTTTTGAAAATCGCTATCATTTTCATATATTCTCTGCATTGTTACTGCGGGGTCTAATCTGTCCATTTCTCCACTGTTGCCAGTATCATTCATACCCAGGGACAAATCGCCGGATTCATAGAGGGATAAAAGAAAAATTGCCGAGAATAAACCGATAATTATCAGCGAAAACCATTTATTTCCATCCAAGATTATTCCTCTTTGACATTTGCCTTTAACATTCTGTACCTTACTTTTCGAGTTTTAGAAATCTGGCACATTACCGATTTTTTCTGAACTACGCAGGTGCGCCCTTAAAACAAAAAACGGAAAAGATAAGCTATCCAGAATGGCATCTTTTACACGTAACATCTTTTACACGCAGCATATTTTACATCTTAAAAGACTTTGCCCACTTCGGCCTTTCGGGAGGATTATTTTCTAGCATATCTCTCCATTCTTCATCTGTCAACCTCTGTCCTGAGGGCTGCCAAAACTCATAATAGCTCATTACAGGTCCTGCTCCAAGCACAATCCTGCCATCGGGCTGTTTATAGGCCACTACTATCAGATTCAGTTTACCGGTTCCTTCTTCCAGAACTCCAGCAGGAGAAGTATAGACATCTGCAACCAGAATGGATCCCTGAGATTTTATATCCACATTCTCAAGCATTGGAGATATGTTTTGATCGAAATTTCTGATGAACTTATACTCTTTATCTGTCAGCTCTTTATTTTCGAGCTCTTTAATCGAGATTTCCAGCAACTTTTCAAGGGTGTTTTCTAGAGTTGTAAAGTCTTTGTCTGATTTTTCATCAAGTACTTCCATTTCAGCCAGCCCATTATGTGCCATTTTTGTAAGGGCAAGCATTCTGGCATAAAATTCGGGAACTGGCTCCACATAGCCCTGAACAGGTTTTTCTTCTGGTGGCACCTGGGGAGGACCTAGAAAGTACTCCTGCTTTGCATAGAGGATAGTATCGTGCCTGAGCTCGGTCCAGGAAGAAAGGGCCGTGTTAAGCTGTTTATCTTCCCAGGCTTCAGTCTGCATGAAGGTGGGATAACCCTCAGGATAGCTTACAAGAAGAGGCTTTAAAGCGTACAGTTGAGCCCAGTAAAGATTTTTATTCCAGTCCTCTTCATCAAACGCTCCAAATTCATTTTCAAGAGAAGTGTGAGCTTTCTCGTATCCTTCATTTTCGGAAATATTCAAGCTTTTCAGGTGTTCTCCGGCCCTTTCGGAACCGAGGAGATACATAATGTTCAGGGCAGGAGGATGGAGCTTCTGGAGGACATAGGAATCTGGAGTGTAGCGCTGGCCCATGAATCTGAATCCTTTTGTAGTCTCAAGAGTTTCATTTTCAGTTTCAGAGCCTGTCTGAATTATTCCCCCTGTTCCACCGTAGATTTTTGGGCTTTCATATTTTTCAAGTTCAGTTTTCAGTGCTGTGAGACTTTCATTGTCGAAGCTTACTCCTTTTCTATCATTCCCAAAAACAGTATCCAGAACTTTTGCATACTCATAGGGACCGAGGTCGTCGGAAAAACCGGCATAGAACGCCGTCACACTGTAGATTCTGTTCCATCTAGCTTGGAGGTCTTTGTCCCTGCCAAAATGGTCCGAAATTAAAAGAGCCTGTATGGTCTGAATTTTCGCGTCATTTTCAGAACTTTCTGCAGCAATCGCGTCTGACTGAAGGAACATACTTATTCTACCGTGCCACATCATGGCTTTAAAGTAGTTCTTCAGTTTCTCTGAGTTTGTGTAGTGTCCCCGTGGCATGTACTGAGAGTAATCTTCACTATACTTGAAGATCGGAGAAGACGCAAATCCTTCGTGAGCTTCTATCAGGTTCAGTTCGGCTTCAACGTCATCTTTTACAAAAGAAGGAACTTCTACACTGTAGTCATTTACGTCCCTAGAATTGAAGGGCGTAGTTTCCACTGCAACGTTTGCATTTTCAGTTGTCTGTTCAGATTTTGGTTCAAGAAGGCTTAAAGCAACGGCAAAGTATGCAACATTTCTTCTTGCAGCTTCTTTTTCTACTCCTGACGCGCTGTCATAATCTTCTATGGATTCTTTAAGGAGAGCCTTGTCAAGTTTCCACAGGTCGTCGTAAAATTCCTCAGTTTCTACCCTTTTTAGCGTCTCATCAAACTGGATGTGGTAAAGGTGAAGAAGAGAATCGGATGTAATGAAAATAGGAATATCGGCCACTTTCAGATCTTTGTATGTTTCATTTACCAGAGTCTGCCCTACTGTAAGTGGGTTTTCAGAAGTTCCATTTTCGATTACAATAAAACCGTTTTTGCATAGTAAATCCCTGTCTTCGTCCGTCAGGGGAATCTTTTGGGTAAACTGATAATAATTTGCAATTTCAGAATCCTGTAGAGGTAAAGAATAAGTGGGAACTGTAGCCTCGAACTGCAGATTTTCTTTATTGTAATATTTGGAAAAGGAGCTTTGCCATTCAAGTTTAAGTGTATTACTGGTCTTTTCAGAAGAGTTCTCTATAGAAACGTCTTCTTCGGTGGAATTAAATGAACTAGTCTGATTGTCTGTTTCGTCCTCAAAGTTTGTTTCATTAACTGGACTTGTTTCATTAACTGAACTTGTTTCATTAACTGGCTCACTGCTGCTGCCAATGCAACCTGATCCAGATATCAGTGATACTATAAGCAAGCAAATAATTATCAATGTCCTCATCTTCAACTAAGATCCCCTCGAAACTGCAAAAATAAACAAAAATTCAATAACTAACAATTTAAAATGAATAAATTGAACTCTATAATTTAAGTTAAGCGCGTACTTTATAAGTTTTTCTAACCAAATCTTCAAACTTATTTATTTCATACCGTCTTCAAATTATAACCATTCCTTGATCTTTGATTACTAGAGACTTTACACAGAATGCTTATATGACGATACAGACCGTAGCTATTTTATGTGATAGAAATTACAGCCTCACAATTTTATGGTCTTTTACACGGCAGTTCTACCAATATGAAAAAGTTGGAATTTAGTTCAGATATTTTTAGGACTCAGGTTTGGAAAAGACAGGAAAATTCAACAAAAGAATTTGAGGTATAGAAAGTTGAAAAGAATTAGAGATGGAAAAAGTTGAAAAGAACTTGCGATGGAAAAAGTTGAAAGAAGATTTTCGAAGGAGAATGCTCATTGTCAGAGTGAACTTTAAAGTGAAGAGTCACAAAAAACATGGGGAAATGTAAAGATACCTTATTATGTTGGAAACTATTCTGATAATCTCTGACAATTTGGCATCAGTTGGATGGCATCAGCTAAAATGGACATTTTAGTGGATCTGGATACAGTTCCATTGCATCCTCTTTATTCCAGCAGAGTTCTCGGATTAATAAAGCCGCTCCTGAGCATATGGTCTGCAAGCACAAGAGCGATCATGGCTTCAGCAACCGGAACCATTCGCGGAGGAATTGTGGGATCATGCCGGCCCTTTATTGCAATTTCAGTATTTTCCAGGGTTTTGAGGTCAACTGTCTGCTGAACTTTTCCTATGGACGGAGTTGGCTTTACTGCTGCCCTGCAAATGATATCCAGGCCGGTTGAAATTCCTCCGAGAATCCCACCAGCATTATTGCTCAAAGTGGTTATTTTTCCATCCTCTATTCGGAAAGGATCATTCATTTCACTTCCGCGCAGGCGGGCAGCTTCAAATCCGGCTCCGATTTCAAAGCCCTTGACGGCAGGAATACTCATCAGAGCTTTTGCAAGGTCCGCATCCAGTCTGTCAAAGACAGGCTCTCCAAGGCCGGCAGGCACACCTCTGATAATAAGCTCGTCAATGCCTCCGATACTGTCTCCTTCCTGACGAAGGGCCGCAACTTTCTCAAGCATTTTTCCTGCAGCTTCAAGATCGGCACAGCGCACAGGAGTTTTTTCTACATTTTCAAGAATTTCTTCAAAAGACAGAGGCTTTGCGCGGATAGCTCCAAGTTCAAGCACATGTCCAGCAATTTGTATTCCGAACCTGGAAAGCAGGAGTTTTGCAAGGGCTCCGCCTGCGACTCTGCCTATTGTTTCCCGGGCTGAAGACCTGCCGCCCCCGCGGTGGTCCCTCATTTCGTAGCGTGCCATATAAGTAAAATCGGCATGCCCGGGCCTGGGAGTGTCTTTAATGGCATCATAAGCCGAAGACCTGGCATCTGAGTTCCAGACAAGCATAGAAACAGGCGTGCCTGTACTCATCCCTTCAAAAATTCCCGAAAGGATTTCAACCCTGTCAGCCTCGTGCCTCGGAGTTGAAACCTCACTCTGTCCCGGACGCCTCCTGTCCAGTTCTTTCTGAATATCAGCCTCAGAGAAAGGAAGCCCTGCAGGCAGCCCGTCTACCACAACACCTACAGCCCTGCCGTGGGATTCGCCCCATGTAGTAATTCGAAACATTTGCCCGAAAACGTTTCCAGCCATGCATCTTAACTGGTTTTTTTGCTATTTGATCCTTGGGGTCGCTGAGAGGAGGGTTCAAGATGTACAACCACATCAGAGACATCTTTGTATTCACTCTTCAGCTTTTTGCTGACTTTATGAGCGATAAGGTGTGCTTCCTCAAGTGGCATATCCGATTGGACAAGCAGGTGCATATCAATCTTGATATCCCCCATGCTCCCGCGAGTCCGGATTTTATGGCATCCCTTTACGCCTTCAACTGTCATAACCAGGTTGCAAATTTCTTTCTCTTCAATTCTGGACATATCCAGAAGGACTCTTGAACCTTCTTTAATAATCCTGTACCCGGCCCTGAAAATAATAAAAGCAATTACTATGGCTATTAAAGGGTCCATGAGAGGGAAACCGAGCACTACGGCAGCAAGACTTACTACAACCGAGAGGGAGACATAAATGTCACTTTTTGTGTGCACAGAGTCTGCTATAAGTACCTGGCTTCTGAGAGATTCGCCCTCGTTATATTCGTATCGTGTTACCAGATAGTTAATACACATCGTCCCGAGAATTATGAGAAAACTTATAGCTGTGACCTCTGGCACGCTCGGTGCAAGGAAACGGTTGAGAGCGCTTTGTAAAATCTCAACGCCTACAAAGATCAAAAGTAAAGCGATAAAAATAGAGGCTACAGTTTCATACTTTCGATGTCCTTAAGGATGCTCGACATCAGGCGGGCGGTCTCCAATAAAACTTCCAGCCAGTCCTACAATATTGGATAGACCATCAAAAATGGAGTGATAGCCGTCCGCAGTCATACTCAATGTGCTGGTCAATTTCCCGTAAATGATTTTAGCAAACGCAACCCCAAAGTTCAGAAATAGTACATAGATAAGGACTTGCTGTACTTTTTTGAATCTCTGTAACGTTGATCTGACCCCCCTACATCGAATGTTCAAAACCGAAAAACAGACGGCGCATAATAAACAATTAAGAAAACGTACATGATATTCTTTGAATGACATGCACAACTAAATGAAAGTACTGTTCACTTTATCTTTTTTTGACTTTAATTCTTTAACTTAGGCAGTAAGGTTGTCCCAATTTTGGTTTTTCAAAACCGTCAGAAAACTAATCAGTGAATTGCCATCGAAGTCTCAAGTGTGACTTTGATCACGGACACTAAATTGGCCTTTTAGGCAATTCCGCTGCCCAAATAAATTAGGTGATCAAATAAATTAGGTGATAGGTGATATTATTGATATGCGGTCTTGAATTGGAAACCATCTTATCCATAATTATCCACAGGGAATGGCGAAGAGCAAACTTGTTTGTCGCTACTTAAGTGTTTTTTTCTAATACCTTGAACTTTACAGTAAACTCAGTACCTTTGTTCCTTTTTAATTTAAGCTCTCCGTCTAACTGATTTACTAAAATGTTTATTAATTGCATGCCAAGTGACTCGATACTTTCTAACTTCAGACCTTCAGGAATTCCGTTTCCATTATCTGAAACTACCAGACAGAACTCGGACTTGTTAATTCCATTAATTGTCTCTCCATGCCTGCGAAGTTGAATTCCAATTTCTCCTTCTTTCTTTCCAGTAAATGCATGTTTGAGAGAATTAGAAATTAGTTCATTGACAATAATGCCTAAAGGAACAGCAGTATCCATATCAAGAAATGTATTCTCTTCCAGATCCATATTCAAGCGGATATTTATGCTGCTAAGTCCATAAGTCATCAACAGGTTATCAGCTAACTTTGTAAGATATGCTGAAAAGTTCAGTTTTTCTGCCTGACCTCCTTTGTAGAGTTCTTCGTGAATTAGAGACATTGAAAGTACCCGGTTCTGACTTTCACTGAAAGCTTGCTTGACTTTCTTATCCTCAAACTTTTCGGCCTGGAGATCCAAAAGAGAAGAGATTACCTGCAAGTTATTTTTGATTCTGTGGTGAATCTCTTTTATGCGGACTTTTTCGAGTTTTACCAGAGCTTCTTCTGTTTTTTTACGTTCAGTTATATCCTGAACTATTCCTCTAACTCTAATAGGAGTGTTTTTTTCATTGAAAATTACTTGTCCTTGTGCATAGAGTATGCGTTCTTCTCCATTAGCTGAGATAACTCTAAAATCAATTTCAAAAGATTTCCCGTAAAAAGCTTCTTTAAAAGCATTATTCACAGATTCTCTATCCTCTGGAAAAACAAGATTAAAAAATGCATTATAAGTCTCATATGAATCATAAGTCTCATCGAATTTTAGAGAGTCAAGTCCGAAAATATTGTATATTTCATCTGACCAGTAGAATTCATCAGTCACCAGATTCCAGTCCCAATTTCCGAGATGGGCTATTTTTTGAGCTTCACTTAACCTCATTTTATTTTCAAGTAATGAGTTATAAGCTTCTTCAAGTTCAACTGTACGCTCTTTTATTTTTTCTTCTAAAGTATCATTTACTTTTTTTAATGCTTCTTCAGCTCTTTTGCGCTCGGTAATGTCAACTGCAATACAGATGACTCCAACGATGGTTCCTGTAGCATCGCGCAATGACTCAGTGGTCATCTCATGGAATAAATCTCCGCCAGCGGAAACAGGCCTATGGATAACCACTTCATCACATCTGCTAACACCACTAGCCAAAACCTGCTTTTTGATGGAGACAAATATCTCGGCATCATCTAATTGATATACATCATAATCATTCTTACCCAGAAGATCTTCGAGTTTAAAACCAGGCGAAGGATTATAAGCCCAAGTATATCTCAGATCACGGTCTTGACTGGAAATAACAACAGAAGATCCCTGCAAAGCAATACGGAAACACTCTTCGGACTTACGTAACATTTCTTCTATTTGTGCTCTCTCTATAATCTCTGCCGCCTGCTGAGCTAGCAGGTCAATTAGCTGAAGGTCATGGTCCTGTGGTTTATGTGGTTTTTTATAATGCGTTGAGAACATGCCGAGTAATCTTCCTGATCGGCTCACAATTGGTGTAGATTGTACCGCTCGTATTCCAGCTTTAAGCTGGATTTCCAGAGCAGGAGTACCTACAAAAATTGGGCTTTGTTCAACATCCTCGACAATTACCCTCCCTTTAGATCCAAGCGCCGTACCACAAGTTCCACTTCCCACAGATACACTGTTCCAGAAGTCCAGCCACCATTCAGGAAATCCACGAGAGGCTACAATCTTAAGTTCAGAAGATTCAGAGTCCAGTAATTGGATATTGCCAAAGTCAGCATCAGAAATTGCAATTGCAGCATCGACTATTTCGACAAGAACAGGTTCAAGACTGCCTTCGCGAACGAATAAAATGCTGATTTTATACAGTCTAGTCATTGCATCGAGGTCAAAAATCAACTGTTTTTCGCGCTCACTATAGGTTGTCTCTACCTTTTTGTAATCCTGATCAATTTTACCTGTAGTCTGTTCAAGTCCTTCAGCCTGTGCCAGACATGCTCTTAGACGCTGTACCTCTTCCTTTAATGCATTGTTTTCATCTGCCAGTAATTTATTCTCATCCAATAGTGCCTGATACATTGTGGATTCTTGACTTGTAGTATATCTAGAGTTCATGCTTTCCACTCTCCATAAATAATATGTTTAATCCTCGAAATTTTGAGTTTTCTATATAATTTGTATTACAGGCTATCTAAAAACTCAATTCATTTATACAATGGATAACTGGATATTGTTTAGTTTAAATTAGAATCGGAAATTTTTCTGAAACTCCGGCGTATATTTACCTTTAAGTCGAATTTTGCATCCCACTTGTACAATCAAATTTAGTTTTTGAGGCTATCCGATGATCTTTATTTTTAATTATAGTTACCAGATATAAAAATAGGAAGCGGATTTTACATATTAGAAAATGAATTAAAATAAAAATATTAACTTAAATTAAAAAATATATATAGATAGATGAATAATTTTCATATTTATATTGGTAACTAGTAATAATCATTCTTTAATTATTAGATATATAGATAAGTTGTATTATTTAATACCTACTTTAGGCGACAAACATATTAACACATTAATATACTTATGAACTATTTTTAATGAGTGTGGTTGGAAAAAGAAAGGCTCTTCGTTGTCTTGTGTGGATATCCTCATAATATTCTCATAATATTCTCATAATATTCTCATAATATTCTCATAAAATCCAGCGCGTTCTTTAATTGAAAATAGTATTACATAGAGAATGACGAAGAACCAAAAGAAAAGATCAAAATTCGGATAGATGATTACAAAAAACACAGGCGATTATTATCCCAAATTGACAGGGATTCGGAATGTGCAGGAAAAGCTCTTTGTTTTGTATTTTTATTCATTTGATCGAATGAATAAACACAACGCGCACTTATTTTTATATAACTGTCAGACTCAGGCTGAAACGTAGAATATTAAAACACAGAATACTGAGATACAGAATACTGAGACACAGAATACTGAGACATAGAATACTGAGACACAGAATACTGAGACACAGAATACTGAGCCTATCTCAAAAATCAAAATTTGACTTTTGAATCTCTCGTACAAGCTCCCTAAAAAAAGATCAAAAACTTGGGATACAAAACCAATCACAGCCATCATTGCTGCTAACGAACGTTTTCGAAGAGATTCAGGCATTTATTTAAAAATATAAAAAAGAAAAGTGCTTTATGAATATAAAGCGTTTATTCCTACTTCTTAATGACCTTATCCCTTAGTTACATTCCGTAGTCACGCCATCAAATTCCTCTGGATTAGCTTCGGCTTCGGCCTTCGTGGCGCGTACAATGCCATCCTTGTGAACAGGCGGTGAATAGATCGTATAGAAATTTAAAGAACCTGTTTTCAAAGTGTTGATGACATTGTGCTGGGCACCTGCCGGCACAACCACTGCAGATCCGCTACCGACTTCATATTCGTTACCATTAATTATGCACTTTCCCTGTCCTTCCTCAAAGCGGAGAAACTGGTCGGTTTTCTCATGCACTTCTATTCCGATATCTTCCCCGGGCTTGAGGCTCATAAGCACTAGTTGGTTATGCTTTGCAGTATAGAGTACCTTGCGGAAATTGTTATTCTCCAAAGTGGCTTTTTCGATATTGGTAGAAAACCCTTTCATTTGATTTTTTGCCTTTTCTACTGTCTTGCATGTCTCCTTTCCAGCCATACTGGGAAGTTCTTTAGCGCTTACTGTCGCTACGGTAATTGATAGTAGAAAACAAACTGCCAGCAAAATGCCCAGTGTCTTTTTAAGACTCATTTGTTGACTCCCCCAACCTGTTTTAACTTAATCAATTTTGCAGTGTTTAGTTATTCAATTCACCCATGCTGGCAGAGATATTCATCATTAATAAATTGTCCAATGTATTTTGATGAGGATACTAACAGTAGTAAATTCTATCCTCATTTTATATCATGGAACTTGCCAGCAAAGGCGATTTCAAACACACGCAATAGAATAATTATATCCAAGGAATATAATATAAGCAGAAATATAAATATTAGATGAATAAAAATGACGACTACAAATTGATTTTTTACATAGAACTTTCCCAAGAATATTCACAATGTTTATATTTTTCAGTATTTCTTCTTCAAAGGACAACTTTGTCATTGGTTTGCCAAGTTTGGAACGTGGACTCATGCATATTTAGATAACCGAGAAAAATCGAGTTTCTGATCCTGAAATATGTTCCAGAAAATCTTACTGAGCGAAACTGAAAATTGGTTTTGGGATAAGCTTGCAAATTGAAACTTGAATTAAAGATTCAGGTAAAAGGCTTTTTTGATTCAAAACTCCTTGAAACCCTGCTTTTAGACAATAGACTTGAGGTAATTTTGCCTTGTGCATTAGCCTTAAATATTAGGTTTGCCTAAATATGGACAAATTAAAAAATTAGGCCTGCCTAAATATAAGAGCAAAAATATGAAACTACCAGTTATCTGCCCTGAAAGAGAATGCTGTTGCGGAAAAACGAGATGCACACCAGGAAAAGGGCTTCCGAAAATCATACTTATAGGAAACCCTAACGTGGGAAAAAGCAGCCTTTTCAATGCCCTCTCCGGAAGTTATACACTGGTCTCCAATTATCCGGGGACCTCAGTTGAAATCACCCACGGAAAAGCAAGGATCGGAGATAGGGAATATGAAATCATAGACACGCCCGGGATGTACTCCCTGCTCCCTGTAAGTGAGGAAGAAAGGGTCTCTCAACTTCTGCTTTTTGAGGAAGAGGCTTCAGTTTACCTCCATGTAATAGATGCCCGAAACCTCAGGCGGATGCTTTCTTTCACCCTGCAGCTACTTGAAGCCGAGATTCCTCTTATTCTTGTCCTGAACATGATGGATGAGGCTGAAGAAAGAGGGATTGAAATCGATATATCTGAACTCAGCCATTACCTGGGAATCCCGGTTGTTGGAACGGTTTCAAGTGAAGGAAAAGGGGTAGAGGAACTTAAAGCTACAATTTCGGAGTTTACTCCTGGAAACAACATTCAAAAATTTAGGCAAAAACTTGACTATGGTACAGAAATTGAGCCATATATCGAAAAAGTTGAAGGTTTGCTTGACCCCGCAAAAAAAGCCGAAATCTCAACCGAAATCTCAGCCGGAATCTCAAAAAGAGCGATCTCACTCCTGCTGCTGCAGGAAGATCGTACAGCCCTTGAATACCTCCAAAGGGCTGAAAAAACCCCAAATTGTGAGGGAAAAAGTCGCGGAAAACGCTCCGAAGAAATCCAGAAACTTGCAGAAGCTGCATCAAAGATATCTGAAGTCCCTCTTTCCTACCTGCTCACCCTGAAGCGCCAGGAACATGTAAACGAAATCGTAGAACAGGTAATGAAAACGCCTGAGAAAATCGAGAGAAAAAGTAGTGGGAAAACCGAAAAAAGAAGAGCAGAAGAAGATACTGGAATAAATAAAAGTAAAACACAGACTCGAAATCTCGGTTTTTCCGAGAAAATTGACAGTATTCTCATCCATCATGTGCTTGGGATACCTGTGTTGTTTTTAATCCTGTACTTCGGGCTCTATCTGTTTGTAGGCGTATTTGCAGCAGGAACAGTTGTTGATTTTCTGGAAAATACGGTCTTTGGAGGATACATAAACCCTCTTGTAACTGTAAAGTTCACGTCGCTGGTACCCTATCCAGCTCTTCAGGACCTTTTTGTGGGAGAATACGGAATTTTTACCCAGGCCGTAACATATGCAATTGCCCTTATCCTTCCAATAGTGGGAGCCTTTTTCCTTGTGTTTTCAATTATTGAAGATACCGGATATCTTCCAAGGCTGGGACTGCTCCTAGATGGTATGTTTAAGAAAATAGGGCTCAGCGGAAGGGCAGTAATTCCAATGGTACTCGGGTTTGGCTGTTCTACAATGGCTACAATGGTCACCCGCACCCTTGAAACAAAAAGGGAAAGGCTCATTGCAAATATCCTGCTGGCTCTTGCAATTCCCTGCTCGGCACAGCTAGGCATTATTATTTCAGTCCTCTCGGGAAACCCTGAAAGCCTGCTTATCTGGGCTGTAGTAATAATACTGGAATTTATCCTGATAGGTTTCCTGGCTTCCAGAGTCCTGCCAGGAGAAGCCCCTACCTTCATACTTGAAATGCCCCCTCTCAGGAAACCGAAGCTTTCGAACATAATGGTTAAAACTTACTCCAGAATGCACTGGTATTTTCTGGAAGTTCTGCCCCTATTTGTACTGGCGAGTGTTCTGATCTGGATAGGCAGGCTAACAGGCCTTTTTGCCCTTGCCCTGAAAATCATAGAATATCCAACAGTCTGGATAGGCCTGCCTCCTGATGCAGCTGATGTCTTCCTTTTCGGTTTCTTCAGGAGAGATTTTGGGGCAGCTGGACTTTATGGAATGCATGACTCAGGATTACTAACAGGTGTGCAGCTCGTAGTTGCAGCCATTACTCTTACCCTTTTCATGCCATGTATAGCTCAGTTCATGATGACGATAAAAGAAAGAGGTTTAAAAACAGCCCTTACAATTTCGGGTTTCATTTTCCCGTTTGCATTCCTTACAGGTTTCATTGTACACACCCTGCTAACGGTTCTGGGGGTTAACTTGTGAAATGCCCACTCTGCGGAAACGAATTTGAGAAAGCTGATGAAACGAAATGCACCGGCTGCGGGAAACTTCATAGCTGTAACAAACAGTGCTGCCCGAACTGCGGATATGAACTTGTACAGGAAGCAAAGATTATTCAGTCCATAAGGAAGTTTTTCAAATGGTAACTAAAAACTCACATTTTAATCTGAAAACTATAACTCTCTGCGCAATGGAACCCAGAAAAACCGGAAAAATTGACCACCTTGAAACGAAGAACCCGGGAATTCTACAGAAGTTAATAGCTATGGGTATCCTGCCTGGTATGCCTATTACCCTACTCAGAAGGTCACCTTCGTATCTTTTTGAGGTTGACCAGACCAGATATGCTGTTGATGAGGAAATAGCAAACCATATTTATGTCAGCTATTAATTTACCTCCCGGCGAAAAGGCAAGAAAAAAATT
>ENA-UOOK01004345-UOOK01004345.1-fermentation-metagenome-genome-assembly--contig:-NODE-4345-length-15297-cov-3.573022_pt1 | contig 15297 bp, 10 predicted proteins | sample MGYA00245777_ERZ724023 | MGnify/ENA primary metagenome ERZ724023 (study PRJEB28704, sample SAMN03018312) | fermentation metagenome | biome: anthropogenic terrestrial biome; feature: soil; material...
GGAAGATTGGCAGAGTGACCGAATGCGCTGGACTCGAAATCCGGTATACCCCTTTTCGGGTATCGGGGGTTTGAATCCCTCATCTTCCGCAATTCACTATGGTGTGGCAGAGAGGCATTCTGCTTATTTGAGAAGTATTAGATAAAAGAGAAAATCTTTATCTCTTGCCACAGCAAAGCCGGGAATAGGGACAGTGATCACATTGTTTTGCATCTTCTGTGGCAGTCAGCGCAATTTCTGGATTGAAAATATCAGATAAGATCCCTCGTATATTTTCTTCAAAATTGTCGGTATTCTTGTCTCCCTTTTCATTTTCGTATTTTTTGATGTCCGTAATAGGCTCTTTGCCGATTCTAAGAGGAACGATCTCTTCACCGGAGTGTTGGATGAAGAGCAGGGAAGGACTGACCGGCAGATCATTCACATCATGTCTTTTTTCTCCTTCATCATTTCTTTCGTTTCTGACGATACCTGCATAGAGCATGGCCTGAAGGTAATAATCTGTATGGTTGGCCAGTTTTTTGCCTGAGAAAATATCCCCCAGATCCCGGACGGCCATTTTATTGTTATTTCCAGTCTTGTAGTCAATGACGCGCAGGGTAGGGCCTTCTGCAGGAATATTGACCTGATCGAGCCGGTCAATATTTCCGAAAATGGTCATGGTTCGTCTTTCCTGTCGTGTAGGAAAGGAGATGGAGGCTTCTACTCTTTTTTCTAATCCAAGAATCTGGAAAGGTGTGGACTTCAGATCTATCTCCAGAAGTTTCCTGATATAATCGATCACTACCTGACGATTGATGATCTGCAATCCATTATATTTGACTGGCGTATGTGGCCCGACCTTGAAGAGATCCTGTCTGAATGCATTATCCACGCACTGTTCGATAATTGCCGGGTTCCTGAGGGCATTCTTGAGTTCATCTTCCCGGATCATGATTGGACGGATGATGTCTGTAGTCTGCTCTCCTTGGGGGGTCTTTTCTGTACGGGTGTCGCCGGGTGCGGCAAGATGAAGATAAAAAAGTTGGCAGGCCAGGTGGAAGATATTCCCGAAGGTACGGTTATCCACTCTGTCCTCATCAATTTCATCCGGTTCCTTGATTTTTGCGATATATTTATAGTAGAATTGGAGAGGGCAACGGATATAGGTATTCAAAGCGGTCGGAGAGAGACGATGCATTTGGCGGATGACCTGCATCACCTGTTCGTCTTTTTCTATTGACGAGCGTGTGCGGATGACAGGTTTCTGACCTGCTGTCAGATTTTCTGTGCGAATGGATTGTGGACTCTCGACCATTAGCTGGAGCATAAACCTGGACATTTCTCCTGTCTGTCCATTATTGGTGGCATTGTCGTAAACGAGAGTAACGTCTTTTGCTCTTTGCAGAAGACGGTAGAAATAATAGGAATAGATGGCCACTTTATGATCCACCGTTGTCAACCCGTAAGCCTTGCGGATGGAATAAGGAATGAAAGAAGTATCATTAACTCCTTTAGGGATATTTCCTTCGTTGCAGGACAGAAGCAGGACATGGTCGAAATCAAGATTTCTGGTCTCCAGTATTCCCATAATTTGTATACCTACAGCAGGTTCTCCATGAAAGGGAATGGTTGTTGAGTTTATGAGTTGAGTCATGAGCCGCTGATAGGTATGGATGTCAATGTCCAAATCCTCCTGATCAATCAGATTACAAAGGCGGTTGATGAGCGTATACATCCTGAAGAGAGATTCCTGAAAGAGAGGATCGCTTTTAACCTGTTCCTCTTTTCCTTCTCCCTTGGTGGCATCATGGTAGTTTATCCCTATCGTCTGGAGTATCTCAAGGAGCCAGTGAGATAGTCCGCTGAGTGAATGCGAGGGCGTTTGAAGTAAAAGATCCAGTCCCTTGTCATTTCCCGTTGAAGGACATTCTGTCTTGAGCTTGTCTGCTGACAGATAGAATCGTTTATGATTATTCAAGAAGTCTCTGAGTTCTTTGATATGACCGGATATGAATTTAGAATAAGGGTGTTGAAGAATTTTGTTGACTCCACGGAAAAGGAATTTTCTTATATCTTCCCGGTAGCTATGGGTATGCAGGTCTACAAGTAAGGTGACCAGGGTGCTGACAGGAGACTGTGACAACGGATAACCGGTGGTCACATTTACTTTGGTCACTTCTGGTGGCAGACTATGGATGATGGTCGGCAGGAGACTTTCATCAGCCATGACGATGGCTGTGCGTCTGCCGGCTTCGATCCTGTGATTTTCTTTCAGCCAGTCACTGACATACCTTGCCTGGAGATTTTCGGTACTTGCACTGATGAACGTGACAGATTTGGGTGTCACCATATTTTTATAGATCTCATCGTTCTCATTATCCAGTTCATTAGGATAGTTCTTGAGATATTGAGCGATATAATGTCCGGCTTCATGGTCTTGGTCCTTTTTCGGCATATAATAGTCATCAAAGTCCCAGTAGAATTTAGCTTTATCGTCTTTTTTAAGGCGGTCACAAAGGGCCAGTTCAACCTTTTGCATCATATTGAAACCGACAAAAAGGTACTTGGAGTGTTTCCATTTCAGGTCCGGATCAGTTGCAACTTCCCTGTAGAGTGCTCCTTCATAGGCTAATTTCTGGTCTTTTAGGGACTGATTAAACTGATGATAGATGTCGGCAAAGTGACTCCAGAGGGTAATGAATCGTTTTTTCAGAACACTTTCTTGGTCTTCAGAGAAATTGCTGAAGAACTGTTTGAGAATCTTTTTCTGTTCATCACTGAGGTAGCTTACATCATCTAATTCATGAATATCTTTCAGGTTGGTGAATATTTGATCCGCATCGGCCATATTTTTGTCGATGTCATCGAAGTCTGTAATCAGCAACTGCCCCCATCCATAGAATTTATCGAGTGATTCCTGTTCACCGGTAACCTTGTGATAAACCTTATAAAGCTCACTGACAAGTTTGATGGGGTCCCCGACAGTCCTTTGGCTGTGTTTCCGGAAGAGGTCACTAATGGTGATGCAGGTCGGGCTCCATAGCGGATGATCCACTTGTACAGCCAACTCTTGATTTAAAAACAGAGAGGCTCGTTTATTAGGAAAGACAACAGTGATATGACTGAGTTGATCCTCATATTTGCGGATAATATCCTGAGCTACATAATGGAGAAAAGTTTGCATGTCTGATGATTTTAATTTTAAAGAAATGAAAGGACAAAGGACGCTAAATGAAAGGTGATGGTCAGGGCTGGGCCTCTTCTTTGGAATCATGATCATCATCAGGTCTGACTTGGGTCACCTGATTCGGGTATACATACCATAAGTATCCCGAGACTTCAGGGTAGTGCATCCGTCTCAGGAGAGTCATATAATCCCTGACTTGCTCTTCATATTCTTTGTGGGGCTTTCCGAACTTGAAATCGACCACGATCATTTCCTTCCCATCTGTCATGACACGGTCTGGTCGTTTCTCAATGACTTCGTTTGTAACCGGGTCAGTATAGAGAATAGTACACTCATTAAACAATTCCCAATGGCTTGAAAACCAGTTTTTTACCTTCGGTGACTGAAGCCTTTGTTTCATTTCTTTTCTCAATTTTTCCTTACTTAGATAACCCGTGTCAAGCACACCTTCCTGTTCAAGTTGGCTGAGTGCCTGATCCACATCGTCAAGGGTATGGATGGAAGAGAAAATGGCATGAAGTACATTACCGGTCTGGATATAGGTGTTATGGACTTGTGCTTCTTCATCTTCTCCTCCGATAAAATCTTTACTTTTATTACTTTGCCGGAAATCAATCCTGTTTTCATAATTGTTAATGGCAATGATTTTTGGTTCAGGTTGCTGGAGAAAAACGTTGCGGGACACAGTTTTTTCTCCTGGTTTTCTATTTATATCAGGGGTGCCATAATCGAAGGCTAATGTCTGGCTGTTGTCATCTTCCTTGTCGTCAATTTTATCCTTGTCGGATATATCGTCCTCTGCCGGTTCGTCCTGGTTGAAAGTTTTCAAGGTAGCACCTTCCAGTTCCTGGCTCAATTGAGGTAAGACCTTTTCGATTACATCGCTTTCATCGACTGGTTCGGAAGGTTTACCGTCATCCGCTTTCATCCGTTGTTTTCCCTTATTCTTATGCTTTCCGAAAATGTACAGGCCTCTTTTAGGACGAGTGAAGGCAACGTAGAGTAGGTTCATGTTGTCTACGATATTCTGTGAATGTTCATTATTGTAGAAAGGCTCATAAATGGATCCGCTTATCTGGTTCTTGTACAAGTCTACCGGCACGACAGGCAATTTGCTATATGGGGGTTCTGAAGGTGTGCACCATATCGTATATCCCGGCTTTTCAAGTGTCCAGTCACAGAAGGGGATGATGACATGGTCAAATTCCAGACCTTTGCTCTTATGAATAGTCAGAAGTCGGATGCCGTCTGTCTCATCACTTTGGATAGACCGGAGATGAAGGTCCTCATCCCATACTTTCAGAAAATCATTGATGTCTGGGACATGGTCTTGCAGGTACTCGCTGACCTGGTCATAGAAAGCACAGACGTATGCGCTTTGTTCTTCCATTACTGCAAGGTCGAAAATGGAATAGAGTTGTTCTATGAGATCCATCAGAGGTTGTCCTTCCAGTTCGTCGAGATGGTTGACATAATCGTCAGGCAATTGAGTTTTCAATTGTTCCTCCAGCGTATTTCCGGAACAAAGGAATATCTTACTGTCTGCTTTCAAGGGATTTTTGATTCCTGTCTGATAAGCTTTTGTCAGATTGGCTAAAGTGAGCAGGTCATCCCGGTGTGTGATAAAACGCAAGGCGTCCACCAGGATGTTCACAGCCTGAGAGGCATCCAGGCGGAATGCCAGATCGCTGACCAGAGTCACGTCAGGGAGTTTTTCCATGAAATAAGCACCGATTTCCTGGATGGTCGGATTTTTCCTCACCAGGATGGCAATGTCACTCGGCCGGCATCCCTGATCAAGTAGTGTCCGGACAGTTTCGACAGTCTTTTGCAGCATCTTGTCGTGGTACGAGTTGTTGTCGGGGAGCAGTTCAACATGCACGTAACCTTGATTCTCCTTCCCTTCTGGAACTTTCTGACAGAGATTCTCCTGGGAATAGGCTTGTTGCAATTCTTCCGTATCCTTTTCCTTTTCGCCGGACCAGGACTGGCTGGCTTTCAAAAAGAAAATATTGTTGAAAGCTACGATCCTTTTGTCCGAGCGGTAGTTAACATCTAATATTTTCTTGTTCACCTGATCAGATGAGAACTCTTTAGTATCTATATTCTGGAGAAGTCTCCAGTCTCCTCCCCGCCACCGGTAAATGCTTTGCTTAATATCCCCGACAATGAGATTCTGGGCAAGATGTTCAGAGGGTGGTTGTCCATGGGACATGGTCTCCTGAAGGAGAACTTTAAAATTGTACCATTGAATCCTGCTCGTATCCTGAAATTCATCCATCATGATATGTTCCAAATGAGCTCCGATTTTCTCGAAGATGAAAGGTGAGTCATTGTCACAAACCAGGGAATGGAGTAGGTTTTGCGTATCACTGAGTAGAAAACGGTTTGCCTCCTGGTTACTGATCCGCACTTTCTCTCCGATTTTCCCCAGTAATCTTAAGTTGTCAAGATGTCGTAAGGTGAGGTCTGCTGATTTGTAGGCCTTGACGAGATCTGGGCGGGCCGTTTCGGTCTGTCTGAGCAGAGTCCACAAATGATCCTGGACCAACTGGTAGATGCCGCTTCCGGGAGTTGCCCTCTTCTTTGTAACCCAGTTCTTGGGATCTTCCAGGCAACTGCAGACGGTCTTGTTTACTAATTTTGACTCATCGGTGAATTCCCCCCTTTCAAGTTTGGCAAAATAGCTCCAGATGCCTTTTTCTCCTCTGTTGAGGTCAGAGGCAGAGAAACCGTTACGATCCATTTCTTCAAAGAAATGATCGGCATATTTTTTGATATTCTCCTTTGCTTTCTGCCGGATAGCACGGAGCTCTTTTGAATAGTCCGGGAAGAAAGTACTTTCTGGAGACATGAGGGGCTGCAGATCATAGGAATGTTCTTTATAGGCATCTTCGAAGATATTCTTTCCAAAGTTCTTGATCTGTCCCATGATGTTCCATCCTTTGTCATCATCCATTTTTTCATGGATGTAGTCCATGATCCATGACAGGACAGGACTTTTCTCATCCAATTGCTCAATGAGATCATCCACAGCCTGTTCCATTACTTCCTCATCATTCAGGCTTATGTTCAGACTGGCTGTCAGGTCAAGTTCACGGGCGAGGTTTCTTAATACCGTCTGAAAGAAAGCATCAATTGTCTCAATTCGAAAATCATTAAAATGGTGGAGGAGGAGGCTGAGGCACCCTCCTGCACGTTGTCTGATCAGTCTTTCTCCTAATCCCGTGTTTTGCTGTACTTCTTTTAGGTATTCTTCCGAATCGTTTAGGTGATGAGAAATACCATAAAGTTGGGACAGGATGCGCATCTTCATCTCTTCAGTGGCTTTATTGGTAAAAGTTACGGCCAGTATTCCCCGGTAGGATTGTGGATTGAGTATGAGCAATGAGATATATTGTGTAGCAAGTTTAAAGGTCTTTCCAGCCCCGGCACTTGCTCTGTAAACGGTCAGAGGTTTCATCATTTCTGTTTTCATTATGCTAATCGTTAATCAAGTATGATTCTTTGTTTTCAGCGAGTGGTAGGTGTTTTAGGGAAGAAATGCAATCACCAGTTGTTGAATAATTCAAATCCCCACTTTACACCAAATCCCTCAAAATGATGAGCACTTCTTCCACAGAAAATTCCCATAGAGAACAAACGGTTTGTAAATCCGTATCCGATTTCTACGTAAGGAGTTAACTTTCGTATGGAAAGTGCACTGATATAGATTCGTTCCTTTTCCACAACTTGTCCGACGAGGGGTATCCAGGATAGGAGCAGCATCGGCGACTCGTAGGTTGCATTTGCACGGACATAAAATTTGGAAGCGTTGTACCAGTTGGAGTTCAGCAGTTCAAATTCTCCGCTCCATTCATCATTCCATCCTCCGGGAATATAATTTTCCCTGAAGTTATTATAATCCAGGAAGTACCCATCCTTGCTTTTGTCCGTATATAAGCCCAGTCCTGCTCGCAAAGAAAGGGAACGCATACAAGGCATACGATGGATTTCCTGTCCGTCCAGTTCCCATTTCTCATAATTGATCTTACCCCCCATGAAGCCTTTAATACCTCGTTCATAACTGGCATTGATAATAGGACCATTTATTTCGGATGGGGTATACTGTAATTGTATAAAGGGTGCAGATGAACTGTAACTCGTTGGCTTTCCCGCTTGTATGAATCCTGCCTTTTTCACAGCAGAACGGCGGTGCCAGACAAGACCGCATTGTCCGTCAAGATGGTTCTTGATGATTTGATAGTTCGTACTTATTTTTACACCCAGGTCGTTGAAATAGTCCAGATGCAGTTTGTTCCAATCTATAGAGTCTGTTTTTTGGTCTTTGATCTCATTCAGAATGTTTGAATTTGTGATCCGGTTACCATTGAAGTATTCAATTTTTACCCATCCGTTTTTCTTCTGATTATAGGTAAATGTGACGGGAATATTATAGAGCAGTCTTTTCCATTTAAAAGAGTATCCCATTTTAATGCGAGTAGAGATACTCTGATTAGGGGTAAAGTTGTAATAGCCTTTTACATCGAAACGGTAGATAATCCCTTTATTCCGGGTATAGCCAAAGTAGAGAGGGTTGAAGATCGGATCAATTTTAATATGCCCCTGTTTTTTATCCCCGATGTCAGCATTGATATTGTTCAATAGATTGTTTCCGATGAGATCCCAGAAGATATATTTGCTGAAGTCTTTATCATTTGAGGACTTAATGATGAAAGCATTTTCTTTGGTGCCACTGCTTTGCTGGTTATTCCCAGTTCTTCTTGAGTTTTCTGAAGTTGTATCAGCAGGGACACTCTGGGTACTGGCAGGACCGGCTCTACTTGTCTTTGATTTTTCCATCGAATCATTTACGGCAATGATCTTTTCTTCTTCTTCAGTTAGTGGAATGGGACGTATACTATCCAGGAGCCTTCGACTGTCAGAAAGATGAAAAGTATCTGGGAGAATTGGATGTAGATCGTAGACAGAGGTGATCCAGGAATGGAAGCAGTTGCCTAAAGTGCAGATTTTAGCAATGATGTCACAACGTTTAGGCAATAGTGACTTGATGCCTGCCTTTCCCATCTCGCCTTGCAGCACGAAATGAATCATATCATATTCACCTTCGAAGAAGAAGCGGTCTACTTTTCCTGTATGATCGTCTACGATTACCCATCCCTTAACTAACTGGGTGTTTTTGATTTTAGGTCTGATAAAAAAACGAGTTTGACGGATTCCATATTTAATGGACTGATAATGATAAAACCGTTTGTTGTTTCTCACCAGTGGAGAGAGAATGATACCTTTAAACAAAGTGACGTCATAAAGGCTCGGCTGAAGGTATTCGAAAAGCACAGGCAGTAATTTGTGAGAATGATAGACCGTTGAATACATCAGGAGTGTTTTTGTCTTTGTCATTTCATCCCCGCCCTTGTAATAGATGATGTCTGAAAAACTTTCATTCAGGAAATCGCGCCTGCTATCCCTCGCTACATCATACATGGTGGGGATAGCCAAAAGTAAAGGATTCTTCCTGTCAATATGAGTTCGATATTTCAAATATACATTGGAAAGAAGAGAATCTGGCAGTTTATTTCCCGTCAGCTTGTGAGCATAGGTGAAGACTTGCTGAAGAAGCCTTGTGTCAACTTGCTTTTTCCCGAATGATTCTATATCATCTATCATGAAAAATGACAAAATCAGGAATCCTATTATGAATATCCTTTTTTTCTTCACAGTTAAAGTCAAAATAGAAAACAGTAGAGATATTGCTTTTTAAAAAGACCAGTCTCTATCGGGGCAGTAATAGTAGCAATTTACGGCCGGCTTTCGTATTGATCGCTTTGCGGAAAAGACAATATTTATAGGAATAGTTTTTATCAGGTAAAGGGAATAGTCCTCTTTTGCGAAGCCATTCTATGGCATTGTTCAGATGTCTGGAACTTCGTGTGACCTGAATCGTCTGGTACAGATAATCCATGGATAGTTGTGCTACTCTGCGATGTAAAGCTACCCGGTCAGCCTCCGGAAGTTGATCAGACAGATCCTGCAGATGCGCTATTACTCTTTCTATGTCTGTAAGACGAGTGAGATGGTATCGCTTATTCTGCTCATACGCAGCCCCATCCCTTTGCTGCCGGTTGAAACAAGCTTCCGCATCCGTATAGTAAATCCGCTCTCCTCGAAGGCATAATTGAGGGGTGAAATCTTCGTCTTCATGCAGGATTTTTGTGGAGAAACGTAGGCTGCCTAATATCTGTTGCTTGAAAATGTATCCACATACAGATGCCTTCAGGGGGTGATCATGCAGATAGGAACTGCCCGTAACAGGACCTATGAACGTAAAGGATGTTCCAGGTTTTTTTTTCTCTGTTTCTTGAAAGAAAACCAGATCCGGATTATGAAACCTGACAATGTCAAGGCAATGCTCGTAAGGGGCCGTTATCAGATAACTGCTCCCGTTCAGAAACTGAATATAGTTTCCTGTAGCCAGTTGGATGCCGATGTTTCGCGCCTGTGAAAGTCCCATGTCCTTTTTTCTGACATAGATGGTATTCTCGTCCACATCGAACAATTCTCTTGAGGGAGATCGTTTTGAACCATTGTCAATGAGTATGATTTCCCGTTCATTAGGATTTAGAGACAAGGTGCTGATCTGTTGCAGACATTCCTTGAGCATTTCATCGGGGACATCATGCGTCGTAATGATAAAACTTACGAGCGGCGGTACACTGTCTGGTGTATTAATCGACTTAACTGGCATAGTTCTTCTCTTCCTAAAGGGTTCAACATCTTATTTCTCACAGAACTCTCAATCATTTTCCATTGTGGAGTGTAGTGTTACTGAGATACATCCAAAAACTTGTGAAAATACAAGTTCGAATCGCAATGGTTTCGTTGTACAAAGGTACGTATTTCAATTGGAAAATGGAAAGATAAATGAGAAAAGTTATGATGATTATCGTTTTTTGTAAAGTTCACCTGTCAATTCTTGGATTTGTCATTTTCGATCTGTCAGTTTAGTGTTAAACCGATTTAATTTTTCGTTATGATATTGACCTTTTTCAGATAATTTGTTAACTTTGTGCGAAAATTGTTTAGAAAATGATAGTACCCTGTTAAGGTACACAATTGATTCTGTTCATACCTGAAGCAAGGTAGGCATGGAGGTGAAAAGAGAATGGTCAAGTCTGTATTTTAGTGAACTTGTATTTTCTCATGGAAGTGGCAACTTTCAGACTGTACCGATGGTCTGTGGGTGCGTAGGGTGTCTGATGTTAAAGGTGTGGGGATAGTATGTAAGAAGAAAATTCCTTTGGGATTTGTAAGGGCAATTATTTAATATTATATAAGGTTACTCAGTATGGCAAGAATTAAAACGATTGGAGTCTTGACTTCAGGAGGGGATGCTCCGGGGATGAATGCCGCAATTCGTGCGGTGACCCGTGCCGGTATTTACAATGGCTTTATGATCAAAGCAATCTACCGTGGATATGATGGGCTGATCAATGATGAAATTAAACCTTTTACCACAGAGAATGTCAGTGGTATTATCGGAAGAGGAGGAACCATTCTCAGAACATCGCGATCGAAGGACTTTATGACAGAGGAAGGTCGTCAGAAAGCATACGATAATTTAAAAAGCGAAGGAATAGATGCATTGGTGATCATTGGAGGCAACGGGTCTCTGACGGGTGCCATGCATTTTGGTCAGGATTTTGATCTGCCCTGTATTGGCCTTCCGGGTACGATCGACAATGACTTGTTTGGAACAGATAATACGATTGGCTATGATACTACGCTGAACACGATAGTGGAATGTGTTGACCGCATCCGTGATACGGCACAGAGCCACGAGCGTATCTTCTTCGTGGAAGTGATGGGTCGTGATGCTGGTTTCCTGGCTCAGAACAGTGCTGTTGCCAGTGGGGCTGAGGCTGCAATAATCCCTGAAGATTCTACTGACGTCGACCAACTTGCGCAGTTTATGGAGCGTGGTATTCGTAAATCCAAGAAAAGTTGTATCGTCATCGTTTCAGAAAGTCCCAAGTGTGGTGCACTTTACTATGCCGACAGGGTACGGAAAGAGTTTCCTCAGTATGATGTCCGCGTATCTATCCTCGGCCATCTGCAGCGTGGCGGCAGTCCTTCTGCCCGTGATAGGATCCTGGCCAGCCGTACTGGCGTGGGAGCTGTTGAGGCCATTATCCAGGGACAGCGTAACATTATGGTAGGCGTCCGGAATAATGAAGTTACCTATGTACCTTTGAGTGAGGCCGTCCGAAGTGACAAGCCGTTTGATAAAAATCTTATTAAAGTGCTTGACGAGTTGAGCATATAGACTGTTTGAAAGTTCTAGATTATTCTTATTTTTCGGAACAAAACTCATAATTAGTTTGTGGTTTACGAAAATATTGCGTAGTTTTGTGTTCGCGTTAACAAAAAGAACAGATCTTTCAGATCCGATTTTTACAGTTTGAATCAGTTAATAATTTAAAAGAATAAAGCTTATGTCACAAATGAATGGACGCATTTCGCAGATCATCGGACCTGTAATCGATGTATATTTCGATACAAAGGGCCTGGATCCTGAGAAGGTGCTTCCTAAAATCAACGAAGCTCTGACAGTGAAACGTCCTGACGGTCGTGTATTGGTCATGGAGGTGAAGCAACACATCGGTGAGGATACCGTTCGTTGTGTGGCTATGGATAGTACCGATGGCTTGCAACGCGACTTGGACGTTACACCTACAGGCAGTCCTATTGTCATGCCTTCGGGAGAGCAATTGAAGGGTCGTATGCTGAATGTGATCGGCCAGCCAATTGATGGTATGAAAACTCTGGATATGAAGGGGGCTTATCCGATCCACCGGGAACCGCCTAAATTTGATGAGCTCTCAACACGCAAGGAAATGCTGCCTACCGGTATCAAGGTGATTGATTTATTGGAGCCTTACATGAAAGGTGGCAAGATCGGTTTGTTCGGTGGTGCCGGTGTCGGAAAGACGGTGTTGATCATGGAGTTGATCAATAATATCGCAAAGGGGCATAACGGATATTCAGTGTTCGCCGGTGTCGGGGAACGTACCCGTGAGGGAAATGACTTGATTCGTGATATGATTAATTCCGGCGTAATCCGATATGGGGAGAAATTCAGGAAGGCGATGGATGAAGGTAAATGGGATCTGTCTCTCGTGGATCCAGAAGAACTCTCCAAGAGCCAGGCTACGCTTGTCTATGGTCAGATGAATGAGCCACCTGGGGCACGTTCTTCCGTAGCTCTTTCGGGATTGACCATCGCTGAGGAGTTCCGTGATCATGGCGGCAAGAACGGACAGCCGGCTGATATTATGTTTTTTATTGATAATATCTTCCGTTTTACGCAGGCTGGATCGGAGGTGTCTGCACTGTTGGGACGTATGCCTTCAGCCGTAGGTTACCAGCCGACGCTGGCCAGTGAGATGGGGCAGATGCAGGAACGTATTACTTCTACGAAGCAGGGTTCCATCACTTCCGTACAGGCAGTATACGTGCCAGCTGATGACTTGACGGATCCGGCTCCGGCAACTACGTTTACGCACCTGGATGCAACAACATCCTTGTCCCGTAAGATAACAGCACTGGGTATTTATCCCGCTGTGGATCCTTTGGGAAGTACGTCACGTATCCTGGACCCGAATATTATCGGGCAGGCACATTATGACTGTGCCCAGCGCGTCAAAGAATTGCTGGAGAGGTATAATGAGCTGCAAGACATCATTGCAATCCTGGGAATGGATGAGCTTTCAGATGAAGACAAACTTGTCGTCAGCCGTGCACGCAGGGTACAGCGGTTCCTGTCACAACCTTTTACCGTCGCAGAGCAGTTTACAGGCCTGAAGGGCGTGATGGTACCTATCGAAGAGACGATACGTGGTTTCAATGCCATACTGAAGGGTGATGTGGATGATTTGCCTGAACAGGCATTCCTCAATGTAGGGACTATTGACGACGCCATTGCCAAGGGTAAGAAATTGCTTGAAGCTGCCAAGAATTAAATTTGGATAAGGATGCCGTCAGGCATCCTGACTTATACTTTATTATCGCGTATGCTGAAATTAAAAATTATATCTCCTGAAAAGGTGGTGTTTACTGGTGACGTCAAAAGCGTAAGTGTTCCAGGTGCTGCAGGGTCTTTTGAAATATTGACGGATCATGCTCCTATTATTTCTTCCTTAAATGCCGGCCGAGTGGAATATACTACTCAAGATGGCCTTAAGAAATTGGATATCCAGGATGGTTTTGTAGAGGTACAGAAGAACGTTGTCTCGTTATGCGTCGAAGTATAGACCCCCGAACAGACAGGATAGCCAAAAAGTACAAGCAATATTCGCTGTGGATTATTGCTGCATTGATGTTGCTGGCCTTGTTTGTCATGCAGATCATGCGGAATACATCCTTTGTAACGGCCTTGGCCGTCACGGTGATCTATTCACTGGTGTGTAATTGGGTTTATGGGGACTGTTGGAAAAAGATAGCGCAGTCCTCTCCGGTGAATTTGATGCGGTTTTATCTTGCCGGTTCAGTACTGCGATTGCTTTTGGCTTTAACGGTTTTCCTCATCTATCTGGTCGTTGTGCGTGAACGGCAGGCCGTTATCGGTTTTGCGGTGATCTTTGCTGCATATTATGTTGTTCTTTTGGCCTTCGATTGCATATACTTTGTCCGTGTAGAGAAAAAAAATAATAAAACAGAATCAGAATGAAAAGAATAAAACTCAAACAATTGTTTTTCATTTTCGTTATGCTTTTGACCCTTGCACCGGTTTCTTCGGTATCAGCAAGACAAAAAATCGATGTGGGAAGCATTTTGTGGGGGCATATTAAAGATTCATACGACTGGCATCTTACCAAGATTGGCAAGACACCTATAGTCATTCATCTCCCTGTGATCGTAAAGAGCAGTACGGGATGGCATGTCTTCTGCAGTAGTCGGTTTAGTGAACAGAAAAATGCTCAGGGGAATCGTCCGGGTCCTTACGGACTTTATATCAAAGACAGCAAGGCAGAGAGTCATCCTGGCAAGATTATGGAGATGGTAAATGGGAAAGAGGTCCGTCCTCTCGACATCTCGATTACCAAGACCGTTTGTGTCCTGTTCATTGATGCCATCTTGCTCTTGATCTGTGTGTTGGTTCCGGCACGGTGGTGCAGACATCATAAATGGGATGATCCGGCGCCGAAGGGTTTCACGGGCCTGATGCACATGTTTATCATGTCTATTTATAACGAGGCTGTTAAAGGTACGATGACGGAAAAGGAATCCGTTACATACGGTCCGTGGCTATTGACTTGTTTCTTCTTTATCTTTCTCGCCAATGTGATGGGTGTCGTTCCTTTTCCACCAGGTGGAGGAAATCTGACGGGAAATATCACTTGTACATTCTTCCTGGGAATTACAACTTTTATTATTACTAATGTTACAGGTTCGAAAGAGTACTGGAAAGATATTTTCTGGCCGAAAGTACCTTTATGGCTGAAGTGTCCGGTACCGTTGATGCCTATTATCAATTTGTTTGGTATCTTCACGAAACCGTTGGCTCTGATTATCCGACTTTTCGCCAACATGATGGCGGGACATGCCATGTCCTTGTCTTTTGCTGCGATGATCTTCATCATGTTCAATATCAGTGAGAATGCAGTGGTAGATGCTGCTGCTGGCACTGGAATGACTGTGGTGAGTGTTGCGATGAGTATCTTTATGATGCTTCTTGAACTTTTGGTTTGTTACATCCAGGCTCTGGTCTTTACGATGTTGAGTGCAGTGTTTATCCATCTGGCTCATGTGAAGGCTGAACCGGAACCGGAAGCAGTGAGAGCATAAATCAAGAATAGAAAAAATTAATAAACAATTAAAAAATCATTATTATGTTATCATTATTATTAGCAGCTGAAGTTGCAAAGTGTGGCGCTGCCATTGGCGCCGGTCTCGCTGTAATTGGTGCAGGTATAGGTATTGGCCGTATTGGCGGTCAGGCAATGGATGCCATGGCTCGTCAGCCAGAAGAACAGTCGAAGTTGTTTTCTTCCATGATCATCGCAGCCGCTCTGGTTGAAGGTGTAGCTTTCTTCGCTATTATCATTGCACTGCTGGCCATCGTCCTGTAA
>ENA-UOOK01004347-UOOK01004347.1-fermentation-metagenome-genome-assembly--contig:-NODE-4347-length-15287-cov-11.460938_pt1 | contig 15287 bp, 16 predicted proteins | sample MGYA00245777_ERZ724023 | MGnify/ENA primary metagenome ERZ724023 (study PRJEB28704, sample SAMN03018312) | fermentation metagenome | biome: anthropogenic terrestrial biome; feature: soil...
ATTTATAATACCTAATGAGGAATTGAAACTTCGGGAGAGCTCTATGGCCGTTTAAAATACCTGCGATTTATAATACCTAATGAGGAATTGAAACTCTGTACACTTGCGGCCACACTAATCACCTCCTGAAAATTAAGCATAATAAAAGCACTTACTAAATAAAAATAGTGAGTGCTTATTTCTTTCTAAATGTCTATCCCATGCTTTTCTTTTAAAAATTGAATGAATTCTTTATGATATTTTTCTTTTTCTCCCTCCTTTAAAGGTTTGTAGCCTATAGTTGTTCCTCCTGGATTTTGTCCTAATCTTGCTTTAAATTTATCTTCATCTGAAAGTTTTTTATAAGCTTCTCCTTTCTCTTGCTCTGGCAATTTCATAAACTCTTCAAAGGTTAATTTTTTATTATTCATGATATTCCTCCATCATAATATAATATTTACTATTATTTTCAACAATGTCTGATATTCTAAATATTGAACCTCTTTGATATAAAACTTCTTGCTCTTCCGGGTTATATTTAGAAATATCCTTCCCTTGCTTAGAGTTTATTATAAAATATTGTACTTGTCCATCGGGGTTATAAATATTTATAATACCTAATGAGGAATTGAAACTTTACCGTTTCTTCATGTTTAAAATAGATATCCTATCCCCAAACTTTACTTTCCCCAATATAATATTTACACTATAGTTAATTTTATTGACACAGCAAAACTGTAGTGATACTATAAATTTATAAACAATACAATTTTAAAGCGATACGATACGTTTAATAAGTTTTGGGAGGTATTATTTTGAAAAAATCTTTAATAATGACTCCTGGGCCAACGGAGGTTCATGAAGATGTGAGAAGAGCAATGGCCCAGAGTATAACTAATCCGGATTTGGATGTGAATTTTTTTGAATATTACAAGGAAACCTGTGGTAAGCTGAAGAAACTTTTAAATACTAAAGAGGATGTACTTATATTAGATGGCGAAGGAATACTGGGGCTTGAAGCAGCCTGTGCATCTTTAATTGAACCTGGAGATAAAGTACTATGTATAGATAATGGCATATTTGGGAAGGGTTTCGGAGATTTTGCTAAGATATACGGAGCAGAGATTACATATTTTAAGGGAAATTATAGAAGATCCATTGACTTAAAGGAACTAGAAAACTTTTTAGAAAAAGATAATGACTTTAAATTGGCAACTTTAGTCCATTGTGAGACACCTTCTGGTCTTACAAACCCTGTAAGCAAAATATGCCCGCTATTAAAAAAATATGGGATAATTACTGTGGTGGATTCAGTTTCAGGCATTGGAGGAGAACCATTAAAGGTGGATAAATGGCAAATAGACGTAGTCCTCGGAGGAAGCCAAAAATGTATATCCGCATCACCTGGATTGACTTTTTTAAGTATCAGTAAAAAAGCTTGGGATATTATCCTCAACAGAAAAACACCCATTGCATCTTTCTATTGCAATCTGGCAATATGGAAAAACTGGTATGAAGAAAAATACTTTCCTTATACTCCTCCTATAAGTGATATATATGGGCTAAATTGTGCATTGGATAGAGTTTTTAAAAAGGGAGACTATATAGAAAGACATAAAAAAATAGGTACTGCAGTTAGAGAAGCTATAATGAAATCCGAATTGGAACTTTATCCTATAGACGGATATTCAAATACGGTTACCGCAATTTTAATCCCTAAAGGAATTACATTTTCCGATATATATAATCATATGGTGGAAGAACACAATATAATGATAGGAGGAGACTTTGATTGTCTGAAGGATAAGGTTATTAGGATAGGGCATATGGGAGAAAATTGCTATGAAGAAAAGGTTTATATAACTTTAAAGGCATTGGATGAAACATTTAAAAAATATGGAATTAATATAAATGGAAGTTTGCATAAATATTTTGCTGATGCTATGTAGATATACTAAATCATGATAAGCAGAGTTTATTTTATTAATAAGCTCTGCTCATAAGGTTTCAGCAATTCTTTTAAAATCACTGGATTCTTAATATTTATATTGAGCCACAAATCTTCTTTATCTTTAGGCAATATAACAGGCATTCTGTAGTGAATGGATTTCATTTCTTCGTTTGAATCTGTCGTAAGTATAGTAAATGCATAATATTCAACTCCATTATCATCTCTAAATATATTATATAATCCGGCCATAGAAAAAATATCCTCACCTTTAACATATATTCTCCTTTTTATTTTATTATCTCCGGATTTTTCCCATTCAAAAAAACTTGTTGCGGGTATTAAACATCTTTTGTTATAGAAGGAATTTTTAAATGTTGGCTTTATATCGACAGTTTCACTTTTTGAGTTAATTATAGGTCTTTTAGCAAAGCTCGGCATAAATCCCCATTTTAACACTCTAAGTTCATTATACCCCCTGTTTATTATCACAGGAGAAAAATCCGTTGGAAAAATTTCATCCTTAGAATTAAATTCACCGATTTTTTTAATTACTTTATATCTATCTATTAAAAAATCTATATCCACATCCAATGAAAATCTACCGCACATAATTTTCATCCTCTCATTATTTGATTATATATTCTTTATAATATTATTATATAATAGTAATAGATTATTTACCAGGTTATAATAACATATATAAAAAGTGGACAAGGGGCGACAATATGCAGAATAGAATACCAATTAAATTTTGGAGAAATATTGCTGATGTTTTAGTTTTAATAAGTATTATTTTGACCGTCCTTGCTTTAGTTTTTCTTGGAAATGATATTGTTATTCATTGGACAGCCGATGGAATTCCAAATGGAAATATGAATAAATGGATGTTTTTTGTATTTCCGATTTTTACTGTAATGAGCTCGCTTTCCTACAATTCTTGGATGAAGGGTTTAAAGGAAGAGGAAATAGGAGGTGCATTTACTGTATTTTTGACTTATTTATTTGTAGTAGTAGAAACCCATATTTTTCTTCTTAATATTAAGTTAATTAAACCATCTTTTTCTTTGTTACTAATCTTATTTGTGTTTTTTGCTTTGTTTTTTGCAGTTCTTGTTGGTGTACGGTTACGGAGAAACAAATAGAAGGAGTTATCATAAGAAAATTTGTCATTTGAGAGAGGATGACTGAAAAATGAAGATTGAAGTTGATAAAAGGTATTTATTATTTGGATTAATGAATATTGTGGGAGCAATTTTACATAATGTCAACGTAAAAAATGTTTTATCTCCCAAAATTGAACAGAGGATACAAGAACAACAGAATAAAGCTTTAAAATATGATGAAACTGTAATAAAAAATAATAAGATATTGGAAGGATATAGGGCAATGATTAGAAAATCCGGCAGAAGTTTAAAAAAATATCCGCCTACGGCAGAAGCATTAATTAATAATATAAAGGATAGAGGACATATGCCTCGTATTAATAGTATTGTAGATATTTACAATATGGAAGTAATCTCAAATTTTTTATCTATCGGAGCTCATGATTATGATAAAATTTCACAAACATTATGTTTTACTTTTGCTGAAGGTGAAGAAATTTTTTATCCCATAGGCGGAGGAGAAAAAAGAACAGTCAGAGGTGATTTTCTTTATAGGGATGAGAATGATATTTTAGCTTATCTTGATGCTAGAGATTCAGAGCTATATAAGATTTCAGAGGAGACAAAGAATGTTATACTAATTGTTCAGGGAAATGCAAATACAAGTAAAGAATACCGAGAAAATTCTTTAAAACAGATAGTTGAGCAAATAATAGATAATTGCGGAGGTCAGTATGAGATGTTCTCAGTAGATTGTGGTAACAGCATAATAATATCTTAGCTGAAATAATTTAAGACTCTTAAACCTTTTTGAATTGACAAGAGACGAGTAATATAGTAATATCAGCTGTGGATGGGGTTAAAAAAATATTTGAGAAGATGTTTGTTCTTATGGAAAACGTTAATATGAACGCTGTTTTATACATAACAATTAATTCTCTAAGATTTCTTGAAATTTATTTTTTAACAAAATTTATAAAGAGGAAAGAGGAATTATGGACAATCAAATTTTAATTTATGGAATAACTATTATAGCAACGATTATACTGTCGATATTTTTGTATAAAAAATATCATTTAACACGGTATCAATGCTTGATTTTTATCTTATTGGTTTTATTTTGGTCTGCTGTTAATATTGTACGTTCTTATCGTAAGGCTTATGCAATGGCACCTGTTGATATAGGAGGACTGGCATTAGGAGGAACATTGGCTGCCAATATTGCTGCTGCATATGGATTGATATCAACTTTTATTCGCTTACCTGTATTTGCTCTGAGCGATTATTTTAAATCCCGTAAAGCTCTGATTTTATTTGCGGTTAGTGCTGTACTGGTTACATCAGTTTATGTAGTGTTTAAACCCGGTTATTATTCATTATTATTGTCTTCATTGGCATTGGGAATTAGCGCATCGATGTTGTCTTTGTTTAACGTATTGTTTGCCGAAACTTTTGACAGCAATCAAGCCATGATGTCTGTGTCAATTTTGTCGGTTGCGCCATTATTGGCGGAATTTATTATGTCCCCCATACAATATACAGCAACTAAAGGTAATATTAAGCATTATGGCGAAATGTGGATAGTAAGTGCTGCTTTATCTTTAATCACATTAATATTTTTGTTATTTGTGAAAGATAATAAAGAACCTACAAGAAATTTTTCGCTAAAGGGATTCAAAAAAGTAGTTAGTGATCAGCGTTTGCTAATTCTAAGCGCAGTGGGAATATTGGTATCATTTATTAAATTCAGTTCCAGCGGTAGTAATTTAGTTGCTTTTGTTCGCTTAAAAGAAATTGGAATGAGCGATTTTCTGATTGCATATATTGATTTTATTTACAGCAGTTTTCAATTAGTTGCAGGCGTTCTGGCAGGATTGTATTTTAAAAAGAAGATAGGTATTCGAAATACCCTAATTCTTGGACTTGCTCTTTGTGGCATATTTTCATTAACATTGACTATTACTACAAATCAGTGGGTTATATTCTTTACCCATGCTTTAAGCGGTTTTGGATATGGATTGACTTATAATATTTTGATTGGAGTTGTAATGGAACCATATGCAAAGAATGTTCGTGAGATGACAATGGGAGTATATCAAACCTTCTTTGGATTAGGCATTTTCTTTGGAGACAAGATTTATGCGTGGATGATAGATTTATTACCCGATGGAATCTCTGATTATATGATGCATATAGATGTTTTTACGATTATAACTGTCATAACATTTGCAACAATATTGCTTGTACTGTATTTGTTTAGACAAAGTAATCGCAAATTTTTTGAAAACAAAAGTTATTGATTGAAAAAAATAAATTTAAAAGATTAGATATTCAGAGGAGATTTTGTTATGAGTAAAAGATATATACTTGCATTAGACCAGGGCACTACCAGTTCGAGAGCCATTCTCTTTGATAAGAAGGGAAATATAATAAGTTTGTCTCAAAAAGAATTTACTCAAATATATCCCCATCCCGGCTGGATTGAACATAATCCTGAGGAAATATGGAAAACCCAGATAGAAGCTGCAAAAGAGGCGATACAAAAAGTAGGGTTGAGTCCTTCAGATATTGCTTCCATAGGTATTACAAATCAAAGGGAAACGACAGTTCTGTGGGATAAAAATACGGGTAGGCCCGTTTATAATGCTATAGTATGGCAATGCAGGCGAACGGCAGATCTATGCGATAAAATAAAAGCAGCGGGTCTTTCTGATTATATAAGGGAAAATACAGGCCTTATAGTTGATGCCTATTTTTCAGCAACGAAAATAAAATGGATTTTGGATAATGTAGAAGGAGTGAGGCAAAGGGCAGAAAAAGGGGATATATTATTTGGAAATATTGATTCATGGCTTGTCTGGAACCTAACAGGGGGAAAACTTCATATAACCGACTATACAAACGCTTCAAGAACAATGCTTTTTAATATTAAAAGCCTTAAATGGGATGAAAATCTTTTAAAAGAACTAAATATTCCTTCTTCCATACTTCCAGAAGTAAGGCAGTCTTCTGAAATTTATGGAAATACCGATAAGGAATTGTTTGGAGAAGAGATACCAATATCAGGTATAGCGGGAGACCAACAGTCTGCACTTTTTGGGCAGCTTTGTTTTCAGGAGGGCATGGTAAAAAATACTTATGGAACAGGCTGCTTTATGCTTATGAATACGGGAGATAAAATAGTCAAGTCTCAAAGTGGGCTTATAACTACAATAGCATGGGGAATAGACAACAAAGTGGAGTATGCCATTGAGGGTTCTATATTTTCGGCAGGAGCTGCAGTTCAGTGGCTGAGAGACGAGTTGAAGATAATTCATGATGCGGCGGATTCTGACTATTTTGCATCTAAAGTAGATGATACAAACGGAGTATATTTGGTTCCGGCATTTACTGGACTTGGAGCGCCATATTGGGATATGCATGCAAGGGGTATTATAGTTGGACTTACAAGAGGAGTCAACAGAAACCACATAATAAGAGCAACCCTTGAATCTATAGCATATCAGACAAAAGATGTTATAGATGCAATGATAAACGACTCGGAAATTAACCTGACGACGCTTAGAGCAGACGGGGGAGCAGCTTCCAATAATTTTCTGATGCAGTTTCAATCTGATATACTTAATGCTAATATTGAGATACCAGAGGTAACGGAAACAACAGCATTAGGAGTAGCTTATCTGGCGGGGCTGGCAGTGGATTTTTGGAAATCAAAAGGAGAAATTGTTCAGAATTGGGGCATAAACAGAAAATTTAAGCCTATGATGACTCCGAAAATGAGGGAAAAACTGTACGCTGGTTGGAAAAAGGCGGTAGAAAGGTCAAAAAGCTGGGCATAAATTAAAAAGATGATTCCTTTGAATCAAGGTAATCATCTTTTTAATGCTTTTTAGAATTTTAGATTTGTTATTCTGCCAAAGAGCCCATAGGATCCCATGGCTGTAATTTAGCTGGTTCCTGTTCCCACTCTTTTTGAAGTTCTTTTGGAAGATATTTTTTATTTACAACTACCTGATACATATATTCATTAAACCATTTGTCACTCATTACCATATATCCGTCTTTTCCAACGTCTTTTCCCCAACTGTTTTCAACTCTCCATCGTATGGGATTTCCTTTTTCGTCAAGATCAACGCCCATAAACACCATGGCGTGGGTCATTAGACTTTCGCCATAATCTAACTTCTGAGCTTTTGTCATGGAGAATTCCGTTCCGAAGAGTTCACCTACTTTTACAGCATCAAGATCAAGAATCCCTTGTTTTCCAAGGCTGCTCTGTCCAACGTCACATCCGAACCATACCGGGAGATTATCTTTCAACTGAGCAATTGCTGCCTTTTTAAGCTGATCAATTTCTAAGTTTAAGTACTTTACAGGTCTTCCCTCTTTTACATTTCCAAGATAGGAAACTGTATATGTCTTATGATAAGGCTTGTCTGCTGTTGGTGCATTTATAAGGCTTATATAATCGTCAAGATTCATGCCTACATATTTTTCAAAGAATTTTACCGGGGTAATGTTTTTATCGCATATATATTTTTTATCTTCGTCTCTTACTTCAAAATCAAAAATCTTTGGAGGTTCTCCGAGACATATACACAAAATATTATAGATGTTTTCCATGTATTTCTTCTTTTCTTTACGAAGGTTTTCTACCGTCGTGCCTTTTTTATATTCTTCTCTTATGTTACATGCATACTGTCGCAAAAGTTTTGTAAGATAACCGTCCATTTCTCTTGTATTTTCGGAATTTGCGGTTTCCGGCATTGCATATTTTGGCACCACACCATATTTATTTACCAAATTTACAAACATGTCCCACTGTCCTCCATCATTTAAAGGTGCTGTCAGCAGGAATGAAATCAGTCTTCCGTTAGTTTCTTCATCCAATGTTTCCAGTATGCTCTCCAAAAAATAATTGGATTTTTCAAGTTTGTCATAGAATAGAGGATAGTTTTGAGACAGTTCGAATGTCTTTAGATTTAATTTTTTTATAATTCTGTACCTCATAGTGTTGAGGGCAGAGAACATCCAGCATCTTCCGCTTTGTTTTTGATTGGTAATGTCTCCCTGTTCCAAATTTATGGAAAAATTATGTCTTACATTACTGAATACCAGCGGATTTGTTGCTGCCTTTATAACTCCATTTGTAGCTGCAGCATTCATTGCAACTTTGTTGGCTCTGTCACTTTCAAAATTGTCTTTAAACTCTTTTAAATTTTCAAAGGAAATTTTCTCTTTCATAATTAACCTCCTTGTTTTATTTTAATTATCATCTGTTTATAAGTGTAAATATAGCACAACGGAATTGTTTTTTCAAATGTTAAACCAACCATTATTCTAAAATAGCAGAAGATACTTTAACGTTGAAACTTTCCTAATATTCTTTTAATTTTTGTCTAAATGTTATTGAAACCATGTTTAATTATTACATTGTTAAAAAAAATTTATGAAATTATTAAAAAAAGTTTAGAAAGTATTGACTTCATATTGATAAAGTATTATGATTATATTCATTATAAATAAATGCTGTGATGGAGAGAAAGATATTTAATCTTTTTTACAGAGAGTTGGATAAGGTGGAAGCCAACATTAAGATGATATGTAATATTCCCTCTTGAGCAGATTTGCTAAACGATTAATTCTATTAGGCAAATCCGAAAGCCCATCGTTACAAGGGATAAGACTGTTAGGTCCGATTTGAGTGATGACGGTGTTGTCATAATAAGGGTGGTACCGCGGAATGGAATTAAATCCTTCGTCCCTATAATTACAGTTAAAGACTGTATTTATAGGAATGAAGGATTTTTTTATTGCCCGAATAAATTTGATCTAACGAATATTATAAGAGGAGGATATTAAATGAAAAAAGTAAGTTTGGTAACATTGATTTTACTTATCGCGTTAGTTATGACAAGTTGTGGTAAGGACAGTAAAGAAGTGAGCAGTAATGGAGAAAAAGTATTTAAAATTGGAATAAGCCAGTTATCTGAACATCCTTCTTTGGATGACACGAGAAAGGGATTTGAAGATGGTCTGAAAGAACTTGGAGTTAATGCAGAAATAGATTACCGCAATGCTCAAGGGGACATCCCAACATCATCTGCCATAGCTCAAAAATTTGTAAAAGATAAAGTAGATCTAATATTTGCTATAGCAACTCCTGCAGCCCAGAGTGCTAAGCAGGCAACTTCCGATATTCCAATATTATTTAGTGCGGTAACTGATCCGGTGAAATCTGAAATAGTTGATGATATGAAAAATGTGGGGGGAAATATAACGGGAACATCTGATGCAGCTCCTATTGCCTCCCAATTGAAAATGTTTAAAGAAATTGATCCTGATATAAAAACCATAGGTATATTGTATAATACAAGTGAAACGAATTCTGAAATACAAATAGAAGAAGTGAAAAAGTTAGCTCCTGAAGCAGGATTAAAGGTGGTAACCGTTGGAGTAACCAATGTAAATGAATTACCACAAGGAATAGATTCTATAGTTAAAAAGGTAGATGCCTTATATCTGATTACAGATAATACTGTAGCTTCGTCTATAGAGCTGGTATCTAAGTCTCTTATAGAAAATAAAATGATTTCCGTTTCCAGCTTTGCGGCTGCAGTAGATGATGGAATTCTTGCAACAAATGGACTTGACTATTATGAACTGGGAAAGCAGACAGCAGAAATGGCAAAAAAAATACTTGTAGATAAAGAAGATTTATCATCTATACCTGTAGGCACAGCAGATAAAACCGTAATAAAAGTAAACAAAAAAACACTAAAAGCCTTAGGCCTGGATTTGAATTTAAAAGTTTTTAAAAATGCTGTAATAGTTGATAAATAAATTTGAGATGAAACTGGAGGATAAACAATGAATTCGCTGATTTTGACATCTTTGGAACAAGGATTGATATTTGCGGTTTTAGCCATGGGAGTGGTACTGACTTATAAAGTATTGGACATTGCAGATCTTTCTGTTGAAGGGACTTTTCCATTGGGAGCTTTTATATTTGCGAAGTTTATTTCTATGGGAGTTAGTCCTATATTAAGCAGTTTCATGTCTTTTTGCTTTGGATGCTCGGCAGGACTTTTGACTTCAATATTATTTATTAAGTTAAAAATAAAGCCCTTATTAGCAGGGATACTGACTTTAAGCATATTGTATTCTGTGAATCTTAAAATAAACGGTAAATCAAATATTCCGCTGTATAAATACGGTTCAATATTTGATATGGGTCCAGCTCTTTTTGTACTGATAGTTATAGTGCTGCTGGTAAAAGTTTCATTGGATATGTTTTTGAAGACAGAAATCGGGTATTTGCTAATAACTACGGGAGATAACGAAATTCTCGTAAGATCTCTTGGAGCAAATAGTAACAAATATAAAACAATGGGACTTGTACTTTCCAATGGACTGGTAGGATTGAGCGGAAGCTTAATGGCCCAGATTCAAGGATTTGCCGATATAACAATGGGAAGTTCAATTGTTGTAGTTGCCCTTGCATCTATTATAATAGGAGATACTATAAAGAGAAGTTCAAATGCTGTAAAAAATACTACAAGGGCTATATTGGGAGCCATAGTATATAAAATTATAGGAGGAATTGCTATAGATTTGGGGTTGGATCCTAATGCCCTCAGGGCGATAAATGCAATAATAGTGATAATATTTATAGCTTATAATAATATTGCAGTACATTTACCGGATTTAAGAAATAAGAGAGGGGTGAAGAAAAGTGTTGAAAATACGTAATTTATCAAAAACATTTAATATTGGAACAGAAAATGAAATAAATATATTTGATAAGCTTAATTTAGAAATAGAGTCAAAGGAATGTGTATCAATAATAGGCTCTAATGGTTGCGGAAAAAGCACTCTTCTCAATATGATAGGCGGCAGTGTTTTATCAGATAACGGTGAGATAATGCTGGACGATATAAATTTATCTTCTTTAAAAGAAGAAGATAGATCCGTTTATATAGGAAGAGTATATCAGGACCCATCTATGGGGGTAGCCTCATCTCTTACAATATTGGAAAACATGTCTTTAGCAGATAAAAAGGGAGAAAAATTTACTTTAAAAAAATTAATAAAGAAGGATAAAATAAATTCATATAAAAAACTTTTGAAAGATTTGGATTTGGGATTAGAGAATAAGTTAAATACAAAAGTAAAATTTCTATCCGGAGGACAGAGACAGGCTCTTTCTCTTATAATGGCAACCATGAAATATCCTAAACTGCTTTTGCTTGACGAACATACGGCAGCATTAGATCCAAAGACTTCCAAAGTTATAATGAAAAAAACCAAAGAATTAATCAAAAAATGTTCCATAACTACTGTAATGATTTCCCATAACATGAAAGATGCTATAAATTATTCCAATCGGATTATTATGCTTGATAGGGGAAAAATAATATTGGATAAACCAAGTACGGATGTTACTGAGGATGAATTGGTTGGGATATATAAATCCAAATTAAATGAACAGGGAATATATTAGAAATAAATATATATTGATGTATACAAAAATTGTCGTCAACTTCAAATGATATAGAAGACTGAAGTTTGATGACATTTTTGTATATTTAAGTAATATAGGTATATAAGAAAATCATATGAATGGCATTAAGAATATAGATGTCTTATTTAGAAGTTTGCTTCAATTATATGTAATAATGTAAGATCAACTTATTAGGTAAAACTTTTATTAATTTTATATAAGATAATATTATAATATAGTATAATGTACATTGACAATTAGAATTAATTTATAATATTATTTATAATAAAGATGTGGAATTATTGTAAATAATTAGAATATCTATGAGAAATTGAAACTATAATATAATTTTATAATATGAAGGTATCAATAGTTTATAAATTAAAGCAAAGGGGGATAAAAAATGGATGAAAGAAGTATTCTTGATATGATATCCAACGGTGAAAATTTATATGTTGAATTTAAAGAAGAAAGTATTCGAGCAAAGGAATTGGCTGAAGAATTTGTGGCTTTTGCTAATTCTGAAGGTGGTATTGTACTTATTGGGGTGAATGATAACGGAGATATTAAAGGAATTGAAAATAGTAAAATTGAGGAAACAATAATGAATATATGCAGAAACAATTGTATTCCTCATATTATACCGGTTTTTGAAGAAGTGAAAGTAGGCGGTAAGAAAGTGGCAGCAGTAAGTATTCCAAAAGGGTTAAATAAACCGTATTATACTGTTGACCATAAATATTATATAAGAGTCGGTACTACAAAAAGAATTGCCTCACGAGAGGAATTGTTAAGACTTTTTGAAGGAACAGGAAACTTACATTTTGATATATCTCCGGTGGAAGGAACAACTATCAAAGATTTAAATGTTGATATTATAAGAGATTATTTTATGAAATACAATACTTTTGATTTATTTGAAGAAAACAGTGAATCTACACGAAGAATATTGATTAATGCGGATATATTAAAAGAAGTTGAAACGGGGACAGTCTGTACAGTAGGAGGATTACTCATATTTGGAAAGGAGCCGGAGAGGTATCTTCCGCAAAATGGCGTAAGTTTTGCTCATTTTAAAGGTAATGAGATAACGGATGAATTAATAGATAAAAAAGTAATAACAGGACGTATTCAAGATATTGCCGATCAATTAATGGTGATTATAAGGAATAATATGCGAACGCCTTCTATTATAAATGGTCTTAGGAGAGAGGAAAAAGAAGAATATCCAATAATAGTGTTGAGAGAAGCTATTGTTAATTCATTGGTGCATAGAAACTATAGTATTAGTGGTTCTAAAATTAGGGTATTTATGTTTGACGATAGAATAGAATTTAGAAGTCCGGGAAGACTTCCCAATACAGTTACTATAGAAAAAATGAAAATAGGAGTGTCTTATGCTCGAAATCCATTTTTGGTAAAATATATGGAGAATATGAGATATATTGACCAGTTAGGAAGAGGAATTCCTATGATCATTAAGAATATGAAAGAATCGGGAGCCAAAGAACCATTACTGATGGAGCAAGGAGAAGAATTTATTCTTACTATATTTAAAATTAAAGTATAGATGGTTATAGAATGTAAAAATCTTCTTAATAAATAATAAGTTCATATCTTAATTTACATAGGTATGCAATCGAAGACGGAAAATTTTATACCAGAAGAAAATTTTTGTATTTAATATAAAATTATAAAGTAAATTGTTGTCGACCCCTAATAAGGTAAAAAGTTCAGGGGATCGACAACAATTTATTTTTTTGTATAATTAAGTAATACCAATAAATACAGGGAAATTATTAAAAAAATTATACAAATTTTTTAGTTTGACAAAGAATAAAGAATATAATAATATCAATGTATAGATTGATTTATAATACCTAATGAGGAATTGAAACAATGGCAAAACAGACTTCACGAGAACTGAAATTTTCATTTATAATACCTAATGAGGAATTGAAATATTTTCCCGGACAGAAAAAAGTTACTGTAATTCCTGATTTATAATACCTATTGAGGAATAAAAGTAGCAATCTTAATTGTTATACTCACAAATACCTGATCTTTTCCAGAAATTTTTTCAAGTAAATAATTATATAAATTTCCTTATAAATTGTTTTGATTTTGATGAATGCATTGAATAATATCAAGATATTTGATATTATTCTAATTAAATTGTTATATATTGATTAAAACCTTGTTATTAAGCTTGAAACTAAATTCTATTTATTTGGATGACTATAATATGGAAGATATAGTTGCAATTGGTGGAGGGGAATTAAAGGATTTAGAAACCTTTCTCATTGATGAATATATTGTGAAACTGACAGGAAAAGAGAACCCTAAGGCTTTGTTTGTACCAATATAACAGACAAAGAAATTCAGGAAAAAATTTTTTCTGCAGACATTATTTATGTTGGTGGGAACCGGACTTAGTGCAGGTTCAATATGTTGGTTTAAATATGGTCATAGCGATAGTAATTCTTTTAGAAATAGTGAGGGACATTGGGATTATATTCGTGCCAATGGTTTAGGATTGATAAACGCGATTCACTGTCCCCATTATAATGAAGAAGGAAGGGAAGGCTTTGATGATATGATGAAGTCACAAAATATAGTTGGCATTGCGTTAGAAAATAATTGTGCTTTAGTTGTTAGAAATAATAAATTTAGAATCATAAAGAGTAATGAAGATGCTAAAGCATATAAGATAACAAATAAATGTAATATTGTGAATAAAGAAATAATCGATAATTATGATTTTAAGGATATTGATGATTTACTCGTGATATAGGTAAATTTGATGAAAAGAGAGGTTTATAAATGGATATTTTTCAAATCTTCTATAATTCCAAGGATACGGAAAATTCAATAAAAATGTCTGCATATATGAAGAACAAATTTTCTTTCCTTGGCATACCAAAACCAGAGCGAGCGAGATTAAGTAAAGATTTTCTTAAGCAGCACAAAAAAGATATGTATATTGATTGGTCTTTTGTATTTAAGTGTTATAACATGCCGGAAAGAGAATTTCATTATTTAGCTTTGGATTATCTTTTATTATTAAAAGGCAAACTCATATCAAAAGATATTGACAATATTGAAAAATTAATTGTAACAAGTTCATGGTGGGATAGTGTAGATTTCCTCGATGCTATTGTTGGAGATATGTGTCTTAAATATCCTGAACTAAAAAAATCCGTTATTTTAAAATGGATTTATTCAGATAACATCTGGTTAAAAAGAGTAGCTATCGATTTTCAGTTGAAATATAAAGAAAATACTGATATTGATATTTTGAGTAAGGCAATATTAGTTAATTGCAATACAGATGAGTTTTTCGTAAATAAAGCAATAGGATGGTCATTAAGAGAATATTCAAAGACTAATAAAGAATGGGTAAGAAGTTTTTTGCAAAATAATAAACTATCGAAACTTAGTGTTAAAGAAGCAAGTAAATATATTTGATTGTTTGAGAAAGATCGAAGTGATATAATAATATCACCGGAGTATTATTAATTAATTGATTGTATGCTGAATGAAGAAAGGCGGGTTATTTGTGAAAAATTGTACAAACATAAGGGTCAGATATAAAGAAACGGATCAAATGGGTGTAGCTTATTATGGAAATTATTTTACATGGTTTGAAGTCGGAAGAAACGAATTTTTCAGAGATATGGGTTATACCTGTGAATACCTTGAAACTCAGGGAATATTTCTTCCGGTTATAGAAACAGGATGTAAATATATA
>ENA-UOOK01004349-UOOK01004349.1-fermentation-metagenome-genome-assembly--contig:-NODE-4349-length-15283-cov-3.664040_pt1 | contig 15283 bp, 11 predicted proteins | sample MGYA00245777_ERZ724023 | MGnify/ENA primary metagenome ERZ724023 (study PRJEB28704, sample SAMN03018312) | fermentation metagenome | biome: anthropogenic terrestrial biome; feature: soil; material...
CCCACGTACCCATGACCCTTTTAAGAAATTTCGCCGATGATATGAACCTGCAGACCTGGCTCTTTGATCACATCTTTCCTGCTGAGGGCAAGCTGACGGGGGAGGACGTCCATTGGGGCACCCAGCTGGGCATCATGGAAATGCTGGCTACCGGAACCACATGCTTTATTGATATGTACTTTTTCATGGATGATATCGTGAGGGCTGCAGAGCTTTCGGGAATCCGGGCCCATCTTTCCAGAGGCATGACAGGCCAGGATAAAGGACCGGACTTTTCAGAGAATAAGAGCCTGAATGAAAGCATTGAATTTTATAAAAAATGGAACGGAGCCGCCGGCGGCAGAATCACGGGGGCCTTTGCGCCCCATGCCATTTATACCTGCTCGCCCGAGTATATCGGAGCGATCCGGGATGCCGCTGAAAAATATGAAGCGCCCATCCATGTTCATTTAGATGAGACAAAAGTGGAGCATGAGGACAGCCTTAAAAACTTTGGCAAAACACCGGCCAGGCACCTGTACGACCTGGGAGTATTTGACCGAAAAACGGTTGCCGCCCACTGTGTATGGGTTACCGGTGAGGACCTTGAGCTGCTGAAGGAAAAGGGTGTATCCATGGTCCATAATCCCACCAGCAATCTGAAGCTGGCAAGCGGGGTAGCGCCGGTACCTGCGGCCATGGCCGACGGCGTCAATGTCCTTTTAGGTACTGACGGGGCTTCCAGCAACAATAATTTAAATATGTTTGAGGAAATTAACCGGGCCGCCCTGATCCATAAGGGCACCACACTAAATCCGCTTCTGATAAGCGCGGCCGAATCGCTGAAAATGGCCACAGTAAATGGTGCAAAGGCTCTTGGAAGGGAGGATTTAGGCGTTGTTAAAGTGGGCGGAAAGGCAGATCTCATTTTGCTGGATCTGGACAAGCCTCACTTTATGCCGCTTCACAATCCTATTTCGGCCCTGGCCTATTCAGCAGAAGGCTCCGATGTATGCCTGACCATGGTGGACGGCCGCATTCTCTATGAGAATGGTGAATTTAAGACCATTGACAAGGAAAAGGTATATTACAGCATCCGCAAGATCTGCGAGCGGATATTCTAAGAGTTCTTACAGGATTGATTCAAGAGAGACTATACGACAGTACTGTCATATAGTCTCCTCAACAATTACTGAGGCTTTTTTGGCGCCACCGAAAGGGTATTGTAATTGACATAAATGACCATGCCGGGTTTTGCTCCGGAAGGCTTTTTTACATTGCGTATGGCGGTGTAGTCTACTTCAACCTTGGGAGCAGACCGGGCTTTTGAATACCAGGCAGCATATTGCGCAGCTTCTACCAGTGCGGAATCAGGAACTTCCCTGCCCTCGGTGCGTATGACTACATGGGAGCCGGGAAAGTTTTTTATATGAAACCATATATCCTCATGGCGTGCGGTTTTCAAGGTGAGCTTGTCATTTTCCTTGTTATTGCGGCCAATGAGGATTTCAAATCCTTCCGATGAAATAAACTTTAGCGGAAGAATCTGCACGGCCTGCGGCCTCCTGCTCTTCCCGCCTCTATGCCCTTTTCTGTCAGCTGTTTTAAGATAGCCCTGCTCATGGAGCTCCAAACGGATTTGAGCCAGCTCTTCCGGGCTGCCGGCGTTTTCAATAGCGAAGATGACACTTTCAAGATAGGTGATCTCAGCTTTTAAGACCTCGATTTCCTTTTCTGAATACTTGAAGGCCGTGCGGGCTTTATTGTACTTTTTGAAGTAGGCCTGAGCGTTTTGCTGCGGGGTTTTGTCAATACTCAGAGGGATTTCTGCGGTCTCCCCCGATTCACTGTAGTAATTGGTGACCAAGGCTCTGTCCATTCCCTTGGATAATGTATAAATATTGGCGGTAAGCAGCTCGCCGTAAAGCCGCAGGTCCCCAAAACCTTTGCTTGACTCATAGGTCTGCAAATTGACTGCAAGCCTTTTTTCGCATTTTTCAAGCTGCTTTTCTACAAGCTTCAGCAAATCGTTGGCACGCTGGCTGCTAAATTCCCTGTTATTTTTTAAAGCAAAGAAAGTGTCCACCGTGCTGCTGATGCTGTCATATTTTTTAGAAGCCTGATACTGGGTCAGATTGGTGCAGTGAAAGTCAATGGCTTTGGCCCCGCTGTCTTCAAAAACAATAACCGGACTCGGGCCCTTGCCTTGAAGTTCATGCACCAGGTCTCTGGTAATCTTTGCAAGGAGTAATGCATCAAGTCTCTGATAACTTCTGTGAGAAGTACTGCTTCGTTTTGTGTAAGTTCGGAGGCGGGCTTGGAATCTTCAATGCCCGCGCGAAAGCAAACCTCACGGCAGAGTACCGGTGAAAAGCCCTGGAGCCTGTCCAGCAAAAAGGATTCAACTTTTCTGCCGCATAGAGGAGCGTCTTTCAATAAGATTTCATAGGTCTCGTCCTGCGCAGGATCCAGTTTGTCCTGGGCGGGGGGGAGAATATAGGTTCTGGCCGGCAGCAGCTCCCGGACCCGGTTTACCTCAAAGCCCACATGTTTTATGGCATCAATAATTTTATCGTCCTTATTCAGGAGAATAATATTGCTATGACGGCCCATGATCTCTATAACAAGCTTTTTAATACTTCTGTCGCCCAATTCATCAGTGGCTTCGGTCAGAATGGTCACGATCCGCTCAAAACCGCTGGTGACAATACCCTTTATAATACCTCCGGAAAGGTGCTTGCGGAGGAGCATGCAAAAAACAGGGGGGGAATCCGGATTTTCAAACTGTTTTTCTGTCAGATAGATTCTGGCTGCATTTGCATTGCTTGAGAGAAGGAGCTTATAGTTTTCACCATTTGCCCGCACAGGGACGATAATAGTATCCCTGCCCACCTGATATATTTTTCCGATGCGGCCCCCTTGAAGGGTCTGATCAAGTTCCTGGGAAATACTTCTAACAAAAATGCCGTCGAAAGGCATAAAATCACCTCAATATTAATAGTTCAAAATACATTCTAACAAAAATCCACACCAAATACCAAAAAATTAAAATAGTTTTACAAATATTTTTCCAAATGATATAATTGCTCCGAGAAAAGGAGAACTATAAAATAAGGAGGAACTAAAATTGTTTTTCAGTAAAAATGCCGTTAAAATCAGTGTTATCATTTTGTCCATCCTTCTTTTTTTGAGCATTAATTTTTCTTTTCTATTTGAGTAATATTTCCCTGTCCCAATGATGATAGATTGTTTGGAGGTGTCGAATTGAGCTACAAATCCGGTAGGCCTTCCCCGGCAGCCGCAGCTGTTAACCGGGTTCCGGCAGTGCTTTTGTTTTTGGCAGTGGCAGCATTTATTGCAGCAGACCTCATCTTAGACCTTGCTTTTAATGGATTTGACTATGCGGTGGTCATTATTATAGCTCTTTTCGGATTCAAGGGCTATTTAAAGGGCCTTATCAATACCGTATTCAGTCTGGGAAGCTATATTGTGGGCCTGGTTTGTGCTTATATCTTTTCACCCAAGCTTGCCCTGCTTGCCATGCAGAAGACCTCGCTGGGCAAAAGTGTTGCCGAGAAATTAAATGACATTATTCCAACATTATCAAATATAAACGCTGTAAAAATCAATGAGACAGGTTCACCCTTAGACTTTATCAATAGTCCGTCTTTTGGTGAAGCAATTTCGATAAATCCGCTTTTGAAACAGATATTGACATTGACGGGCAAGGCAGCCGAGACAGGCTCCATGTATTCGGAAACCGTGGTGACAGTCAATGATCTTCTTGTATATTCCTTGCTGAAGATCATTGCATTGGTGGTCTTGTTCTTTGCTGTTAAACTGGTGTTGGTCATATTGGGCAAGATTCTGTCTTCCATATTCAATTCCACCGCCATCCTGGGCACAGCCAACAGGTCCGGCGGAATGGCGGCAGGCTTTGGCGTAGGTCTTTTAATCTGTTATGTAGTATTTGTTTTTACCATTCCTGCTTTAGGCTCGCTGGGCCTTATAAAAATTTCTGAAAGCTATGCCCAGTCGGTTGTAATCAGCTGGTTAAACGGTCTTGTGGTGTCGATTTAAGTGGACAAAAAACTGTTTTCCAATATATCAATGACGAGTCCTTTAGGGAAAATGAAGAAAAAAGTTGCCGGTCGGGGTAAAACCCGAACCGGCAACTTTTCATGAAGGGATTTATAATGACATCACCCGTTACCGAAATCAAAGATTTCGAACGGGTCCCGAGTTATTGAAACTCGAGGCGGACTCTCGTTATAGCACTTTTGACAGAAACTCCTTTGCTCTGGGATGCTGCGGATTAGAGAAGAATTCTTCAGGTGAATTTTCCTCGAGAACCTTTCCGCCGTCCATAAACATGACCTTCGTAGCCACTTCTTTAGCAAAGCCCATTTCATGAGTAACAATCACCATTGTCATGCCTTCATCGGCCAGCTGCTTAATGAGATCAAGCACCTCGCCGACCATTTCAGGATCAAGGGCAGAAGTGGGCTCGTCAAACAGCATCACTTTAGGATTCATGGCCAGTGCACGTACAATGGCAATCCGCTGCTTCTGGCCTCCCGAAAGGGTGGAAGGATAGACGTCCGCCTTTTCCTCAAGCCCTATCCTTTTCAGAAGCTTCATGGCATTTTCTCTTGCATCTTCCTTTATTTTAGAAGGGGATGTACTGATTTCATATAATGTTTTTTTATTTTTAATGGGCAGTGTATTTCGTATTTTTATAAAAAAGTTTTTGAACGCCTTCATGCGCAAGTCATGGGCGGCAATATATACAGGCGCCAGCATAATATTTTCGATAACTGTCTTATTATTGAACAGGTTAAACTGCTGAAAGACCATGCCCATATGACGGCGGTGAATGTTGATATCAACTTTCATGTCGGCGATATCGACGCCTTCAAATATAACAGCGCCTCCGGTCGGGTCCTCCATACAGTTCAGACAGCGCAAAAATGTACTCTTGCCGCTTCCGGAAGGGCCTACAATAGCGATCTTTTCGCCTTCTTTGATGGTAGTCGTAATACCCTTTAATACCTCAAGGTGACCGAAGTTCTTCTTTAGATCAATTACGTCTATCACTTTTTCTCAGGCTCCTTTCCATAGCTTTAATGAGCAGCGCAATGATCATCACAATAACAATATAGATTACGGCCATAACCAGATATGGCACCATAAACTCGTAGCTGTTGGTACCTATATAATTAAATGCGACGTACAAGTCAGCAGCGCCTACAAAGCTTACCACCGATGTTTCCTTGACCAGGGCGATCAGCTCATTGCCCAGTGTAGGAAGTATGTTTTTAATAGCCTGAGGCACAACGATCTTCAGCATGGTAACGCCGTAACTGAGGCCCACGGCGCGCCCCGCTTCCATCTGGCCCGGATCTACAGACAGGATGCCGCTTCTCATGATCTCTGAAACGTAAGCACCGCTGTTGAGACCGAAAACCAAAACACAGACATTCAATCCGGGCATATTGATGCCCATCAGGGGCAGGACGACATAATAAGCCACCAAAAGCTGCACAACAACAGGCGTACCTCTGAACAATCCGACATAAAAACGGCAAAAGCCATCCAGTATTTTAGGCAGTCTCTTATATTTGGGAAACACTTCCACAATGGCTATCAATGTACCGATGACAATGCCTATGGCAAGACCGGCAAGAGAAATGTATAAGGTGTTTCTCAAGCCGGTTACCACCTTTATGTAGCCATCATTGTAATAGAATATTTCCCAGAATTTTTCTAACTTTTTGTCAAAATTCCCCATATTATCCCTTTTGCAACATACCCTGCCGTTTTTTTAGCGGGGTATGCATAATTATTTATTGGTTCCGGTTTATACATGCCCGGCCAAAGGCTCTTTTATGATCCATACCAGGAATATACAACCGGTCCGAACTGAAATTTCTCATTAATTCAGTGCGTTAATTGCCTTTGCGATACTCTGGGCAGGAGCCTCGTCGATGATGACATACTTGATATTGCCATTCAGCATATCCTGAACAGCCAAAGAACCGGATTTATAGCCGACGCATTCGGTCTTGTAGCCATTAAAGCCCCAGTCGGCATCCCCTTCAACATAGAACTGGCCGGTGGTGCCTGTCTGAACGCCAATCTTTGTGTCGCTGCCCAGGCCTGAAAGAATAGATTCTATATCGGCCGCAGCCTGACATTTGTCAAAGGTAGAATCATTTGCCTTGACGATCACTTTTTGAGCCGCATCATAATATTTATCGGAGAATGTCACATACTCTTTTCTGTCTTCCTTTATGGTAAGACCGGCCATGGCGATGTCGGCTTTGCCCTGACCAACAGAGAGGCAAACGGCATCAAAATCCATATTGCTGATGACAAGCTCTTTGCCGAGGTGATCCGCAAGAAGGGCGGCAATTTCCATATCAATACCATAATACTTGTCGCCAACGGTATACTCAAATGGTTCAAAACCTGCATTAGTCGCAACAATAAGCTGATCCTTTGTGCTGTCGGGAGCAGCGGATGCAACAGCTTGAGGCTGGCCGCCGCCAAAATAATTGTTCAATATTTTTTCAAAAGTTCCATCCGATTGGATTTGAGTAATAAATTTATTGACTTCTTCCAACAGCTCCGGCTGACTTTTGTCCACGCCGAAAGCGTATTCTTCCTGGGTCAGAGGTATGTCAATGACCTTCACACCTGAACTCTCCTTGCCTGAACCGCAGCCTGCAAGCACTAAACCGCAGATGGTCAGCATTGTAATTGCAATTATTAATGCAGTGTTTTTTTTCATGATCAGTTTCTCCTTCTTGATAAAAAATATTTTTCAATACTTATACAATGTATGTGAATGTATAAATATACATTATCGCAGAAATTTATTTTTGTCAACGAAAAATAAACTTGAATTTTCGTGCCGGAGCGGCAGAGTGATGGAAGACCGTAAAAACACTATTAGCCTATTGAAAAATATGAATACGGAGGATAATATAGATAAAGCTGCTTTATAACTTTATTGGAATGAAGCAGTATAATATTTGAGACACCGGCATTTTAGACCGCAAAATTCAAAAAAGAAAAGGAAATAACAATGACAAAACAACTCAAGGCAGATCTCTCCCTGTTGAGCATAACGGTTGTATGGGGATCCTCTTTCATTATTATGAAAAATATTTCAGAGGATCTTCCGGCCTATGTATATTTAACCCTCCGCTTTTCAGTAGCCGGGATCCTCATGCTTCTTCTATTTCATAAAAGACTGAAAACTCTTAAGTTAAAGGCTTTATTGAGCGGGTGCGTGATAGGCTTTCTCATCTACGGAGGTATGATGCTGCAGGTGATGGGCCTTCAGACCACGTCGGCTTCAAATTCAGGCTTTATCACAGGGCTTAATGTTGTTATGGTCCCGATTTTGTCAGCGACACTGTTAAAAAAGAAGCCCCCGGTAAGTGCGGTGATAGGGGTTATCATGGCGGCTGTCGGCCTGTTTATCATGAAGGGCTTTACCGGAAGCTGGGTGATAGGGGATACATATACGCTGTTATGTGCCGTATGCTTTGCCCTGCAGATTATTTTCATTGATAAGTTTGCATCGGATATGGATGAATATCAGCTTGCCGTCATACAAATTATTTTCGCGGCGGTACTTTGCGGAATTACATGGGGGATTGCGGGAAGTAGTGCGCCTTTGGCACCCATTGCATGGGATTCGGCATTAATTGCCGCCATACTTTATACGGGCGCCATAGGGACTGCCTTCGGCAATGGAGTGCAGACTGTCGCCCAAAAGTACACGACCCCTACCAGAACCGCTCTTATTCTTACCTGTGAGCCGGTTTTTTCTGCTATTTTTGCCGTTCTTGTTCCCAATGATCAAGGAATAAGGGAGGTTTTAAGCCTGCAGACTATTCTGGGATGCTGCCTTATTCTTTTCGGAATGATTATTACCGAAATAAAGCCGGGCCATTTATCAAAAGATCCCGTCGCCGATTAATGTACCTGTATTTTGTTACAAAAGCGTAACCCAAAAGCTCTTTACGTTCTGCCTCCAAATGACGATAATTCTTATAGAATTTATTACTGGAGGCATTTTTAATGCGGTTTATTAAAAAAGCGGCTATTGTGGCCTTGGTTGCTGTAATAGCTTTTACAACAGCCTATAACACCTTTCCACATGTTTATGCAGCATCGGCGGAAACAGTGGTGCTTAACGGGGAAGATGGACTTATAAGCGGTATCGTCAGGGAAAATAATCCTTCTCTCGGCTATTTGACAGTTTACTTAAGTTCGGACAAAAAGGCCGATCCTTCAGTCAATACTGCAGTAGTCAGAAATTTTACCTATGGCTATGATATTGTCATTCTTCGGGATGGCATTGCCGTGACGGCAGATAATATTCAGCCTGGGGACAAAGTGTTTCTGGAGCTTGATGCAGAGGGCTATATCGGCAGATTAAGCGCCGGCAGCTGGTATAAGCCGGTTTATGGAACCGTTCATTTAAAAAGCGCTTCGGGACTGATTGTCAAAAATGACAGCGGGGTTTATATTCACTATCCCTTAACGAATAACATTCCGGTTTTTAAGAACGGAAAGCCCCTGGGCATTTCCGATATTCAGCCGGGCGATCGGATCAGGCTGCTGGCACAGACCGATGGCGAAAATATTGATATTGCCGGCATAGATATTGAGAAAAACCCAAAGCCGGTTTCGGGGATCTACAGAGGAAATATTGAATTTTTTGATAAGATAAGGGACTCTCTGGTACTTTCAGGCGTTCAGGAATTTGTAAACGGCCGCTGGGAAAACACCCGGGTGATCGGGATACAGAGCTTTGGCTTTAACAGTGACTATAAGGTAAGGCCGTCGGCCAGGACTTCGGGCACAGCCTATTTTGCTGTAAAAAAATCATCGGACGGGTCTGACAAAATTGTAGTGGCCGGTTACCGCTCGGAGCCTAAATTTGAAACTACCGCAAAAGATTATCTCCTAAGTACAGACAGCGGGCGCCTGGAGCTTGAAAACTCCTCCGATTTTATAAAATTTGATCAGGATACCATTGTCATTAAGGATGGTAAGTTGGTTGATGTCAGCGCTCTAAACACCCTTGATCCGGTAAGGATTTCTATGGAGAAACCCGTCTACGGCAGCACTTACCTGGCCAACATATTGATCAGCGAAAGCACTGTGGATAGTGGGCCGGTGATTTACAGGGGCCGCATCAAAAGCGTGAAAGCTGCTCAAAGCTTAACGGTAGAATCCTTTGCCAAGCTTAACGGGGTTACCTGGGAGTTCACCAATACGCCCAAAACCTTTGATATTAACCTGAATGTAAGCCGTCTTTTAGATGAGGATGGCATTGGCAATATGCGTGAGTTTGATTCGGACTATGCAGGGAAAAGTGTGTACATTATTGCAGAGGGTACCGAAATACAACTCATCAGCCTGGCGCCCTATGCGGAAAATCCCGTATCCGGACGGATCTCGGACTTATATGCCGGGACGGCTGCTGATTCCGAAGAAACCCTCAGCGATCCTGCAAGTGTTACCCTTACCAATGCAATGATCTACGATACGGATAGCCACCGGTGGAAGAAAAATGATCATAATTCCCTGGAAGTTCCTGTGCTTGATTATGCTGTTGTCGTTAAAAAGGGACAGGTCGGAACCATCTCCCTGTTGAAACGGGGCGACGAAATCAGGATTATGAGGCATGCGCAAAGTGATCATGGAGTTCTGATTATCTGCGAATAATTTTGGGAGGTTTAATCATGAAGAAGAATACTATATGGATGGCGGCAGTATTAATTTTAGCAGCGTTTCTTGTGATGCCTCTTAAAGCATCGGCTGTTGAAGGTACATTAGGGTACCAGGGCGGAATCTCCATTGAAAATTTAGATAAAGAGCATGAATATCATTACAGTGAAATGTGCTTTTTGACGGGTAAACCCTTTGAGCTGTCAGGTACGCTCATCATTAAAAAAACAGACAAAAATGATGTAATCAGTTCAACTTACACCTATAAGCTGGAAAATGCTGAGCATAAGGCAGTTATGAACAGGGTCATCGTGTATACTGCCTCCAAGGAGACAAAATCCAACGGACAGATTACTGAGACAACAAAACTCAGCAAGTCTCCCACCGAGGTTATTACCATTGACGGGAAAACCTACAGATTAATAGAAGGGGGCTTCTCCCGTTCCATGCTGACAGATCCCAAGCCGGCCATTAACTATCATGCCGGAGAATTCTCCAGCAGCAAGATTTATTCCATCAACGCAGCTGCCTCCAGAAATCCCGATACCGTTACCGTAAACTTTTCGGGGAGGATCTACTCCTATGATCAATATTGGAGCAGTACCCAGACTCAAAAAATCAACGTTTTGGTTGAAACCAAACTAAGAAACGCGGATACTCCCGTTCAATGGGGAGGCTCAGCAGAGATCACTGTTTCCAGTACAGCGCGGAAGCAAATTTATTATGCCGAAAATGAACCGACACAAATCAGCTTTGAAGGGGGCTATGTGCAAAACAGCTGGACAGAGGCAACATTGGACTATACAGCCAGATTCCCCGAATTCGATAAAAAAGGGAATCCCACCGATGTCATGAAGACCTATGCAAATACACAGAGCATGGCTTCCTCACCGGTTTATTCAAGGCTTATGGTTCCCGATTTAAAGCACTTAAATGGCTATTGGTCGGAGGAAGCCATCGGCATTCTCTACGGTCTGGAGGTCATACCCGGAAGCGGGAACAGCTTTAATCCCGCTAAACCTGTTACCAGGCGGGAATTTGTTGTGATGCTCATAAGAGCTTTAAATGATATACCCGAAGACCCCGATGTCCGGAAAGCCACTGTGCCGAACAGAAGGTCAAGCAAAAAGACACCGGAGATATCGCCCTTTCGGGATGTCAGTACCGATGACATCTATTATAATGAGATCAAACAGGCATATACAAAGGGAATTACCAGGGGAAACGGCCAGGGCCTTTTTTATCCCAACCAGTACATCACAAAAGCAGATGCCGTTAAAATGATGGTTTCTGCTCTGGGCCTTGAGAATCTGGCGGCATGGCCCGCCGCATCGACACCGTTTACCGACCATGATATCATTCCGCTCTATGTCAGCAATGCCGTTTCTGTGGCCCATGATCTTGGCCTGATCGCCGCTGATGAAAGAGGCAGATTCAATCCAAAGGCCCAATTGACCAATGAGGATACTGCAAACCTTCTATATGGGCTCATTACCTATATGGGAGATGAGATGATAAAGGATTATTCCGACAGAATGATGCAATTCTAAGCGCTGCAGGAAGGAAGTATTCAATTGAAAAGGATAAAAAGGCTTTTTTGCCTGGTTCTTGTTGTCCTGTTCACGTTTTCCGGAAGCTTTAAAGTGCAGGCTTCGGATTATGGTTCCTATTTAGAGTCAATGCTCGAGTTTGCAGAGGAAATGTACTATGGGGATTTTTCTGATGAAGAAGTGTTCAAGGCTTCCCTGAGGGGCTTTTTCCAAAGTCTTGATCCCTATTCGGATTTCTATGACCTGGAAGAACTTGCGGCTTTCAACAGAAGTATTAACGGAAACTATGCGGGCATCGGTGCGGGCCTTGAAAAAGACGATTCTGCCATTAAGATCATTAAGATATACGAAAATTCCCCGGCTGAAAAATCCGGCCTCATGGAAGGGGATTTTATCACGGCGGTCGACGGTGAAAGTGTTGCCGGCAAGGAAACCGGCGCCGTTGCCTCCTCCATTCGTGGGGAAGTGGGTACAACGGTCCGCATAACTGTTTTGAGAGGGGATAAGACCCTCGAATTTTCAATCATAAGAGGTACGGTAACCATCAATCCGGTTCACTACAGAATTGAGGAAGATATCGCCTATATACGCATTGACAGTTTCAACAGCGGAACATCTTCCAAATTTGAAAAGGCAATGGACGAAGTCGACCGAAACGGCATCACGAAAATTATTCTGGATTTAAGATCCAATCCGGGCGGGATTGTGGATGAAGCGGTTGAAATTGCAAGAAGATTGATGCCGCCGGGAATTGTGACCACTCTGGACTATAAATCAGAATTGTTAGAGGATAAGGTTTACTCCTCTTCTGCCAAGCATGCGGCTTACAAGGTGGCCGTACTGGCAGATGAAAATACGGCAAGCGCCTCCGAAATCCTGGGGGGTGCCCTTGAGGATTCCGGAATTGGATTCCTGATAGGACAGCAGACTTTTGGTAAAGGTGTATTCCAAAATATGTTTGCCGTCCTGACCCCGGAGGCATGCAAGAAATACAAGGATCTTTACGGCGTCCACTATGTTGCTGAATTTGAATGGCTCAACTTAGAGGGGGTATATCCTTTAGAAGGTGAGATTTTTGGAGCGGTCAAGCTGACTACGGGCCATTATCTTACGCCAAAGGGAAGGTCCATTGACGGAATCGGTCTGAAACCTTTAATTACAGTGGCAAACCCCAGCTACCCCAATGGTGTTGATCTTTCACTGATAAAAAAATTAACCAATAATGATACGCTGATACTTAACAATTACGGTGAAGAAGTTTATAATGCTGAGAGAATACTGAAAGCCGCCGGATATTTTACCGCTACCGCTGATAAACAATTTGGCTCTGAAACCCAGGAGGCTGTTAAAAAATATCAAGTTGAAGCAAAACTTCCGGTGACCGGAGGAATCGATCAAAAAACTAGAGATTGGCTGAATAATACGCTTTTAGAGCTGAGATCGAAAAATGACAAGCAGTATTCAAAAGCTTTGGAAGCATTGAGTTTATTTAGGAATTAATAAAGGGGATTCGCATTTTTAATGTCGGCAGATGAATTGAAGGAGAAGGATAAAGAGAAAAGAGGGTTCAGTTTTACAAAGCTGGCCCTGTTTCTGTTCATGGTCATTTTCATTGCGGGTGTATCCATGTATGCGTTCATGGGTATAAACCCGATTGATTTATTTGCCGATGGGATATCGGGATTCCGTAACCGGGTATTTACCGCAAGCTCAGAGCAGCTATCTGAAAATATCAAAAAAATTGCAAGCTATGACAGCAGTGCGAAAATATCCTGCATCGATGTTTCCGGTGACTTGGCGGTCGCCGACATCAGTTCCGTGCGAATATATGATTCTGACGGGCGTGAAAAAGCCTATGTCCCGGTAAACCTTAAAAAGCCTTATATCCAGGCTTATCAGAAGGAGATCCTGATAGCTGACCTAAATGGCAGGTATGTAAGCCTCATAAGTGACGGGCGGCTGCTGTGGGAGAAAACTTTGGATGAGGATCTTGTCAATGCTTCCTTAAGTGAAAACTGGATATTGCTCATTACAGAAAGCAGCCAGTCGGGATATAAACGTGCTATCCGCGCCTATTCCAAGGATGGGCAGGAGATTGCTTTCCGAAATGTCTCCAACTATTATCCCTTCGATGTATTCCATTTCCCCAAATTCAACCAGGCCCTCTTTGTCGTTAACGGGATTGAGGCCTCCAGCATTGAAGCCAATGGTTTTTTCGAATTCCTGGATCCCAAGATGAACCAGAAGGCCAGTATACGAGGGCAAAAAGAGGTCTTTGCCCGGGGGATTCCCCTGGAAAAGGAACGCCTTTTCCTTTACGGGGAAAAGAGCCTTATTGTTATTGACTCGGCCATCAATGCGGTTTGGAGTAAAGAGTTTACCGATTCAACCCTCACGGCGGCAGGTGTTATCAAGGGAAAATTCCCGGTGCTGGCAGAGCTGAATACGGAGGTCTTATCCCGGGAAAGCAGGTATGAGACGACCATCCGAATACTCAACGCGGACTTTACCCAAAAAGCGCAGCTGATTATAGACGATAAGGTGACAAGTATCTGCACCATGGGTGAAACCACCGCTGTTCAGGCCGGTTCCGAGGTGTATTTTATCAATACCTCGGGGGAGATTATGGACCGGTATACCTCAAAGTCCGATATTAAAGGCGTGTATTTGGCCGCTAAAGATCTCGCCTATATCGTTTCAGCGGGCACTATCGACCGCGTTCAAATTCAGGTTACCCATAAATTTCTGGGCATATTCTAGTCCACCATTTTTATTATGCCTAAGCATGTGCCTGGTCCGTACCCCAGAACTGCTTTGCGGTTTCTCCCGGAGAAAAACCGAGGGAAGCCCGGGGGAGGGGATGCCATTCCTCAGGCAGAAGCCTTAGATAGTCCGGGCTTGCAAAACGTGAATCAATGAGCAGTAAAGCTCCCCGGTCCGTATCCGTCCTGATGAGACGGCCGGCGGCCTGCAGCACTTTGTTCAGTCCCGGGTAGGTGTATGCATAAGTAAACCCGGCATGGTCTTTTTCATCATAATATTCCTTCATGATCTCTTGCTCAGGCGACACCTGGGGCAGCCCCACTCCTACAATGATGACGCTTGTCAGCCGCTCGCCCACCAGATCGATACCCTCGCCAAAAACGCCGCCCATTACACAAAATGCGATGCGGGTGATGTCGCCATATGCCTCGAACTGTGCCAAAAAGGCATCCCGCGCCGGTTCATCCATGTCCCTGTCCTGACAGAGAATTTCAAAATCTCCTTCATATCCTTCGAAAATATCCAGGGTGTCCAGGAGATATTTATAGGACGGGAAAAAAACCATGACATTGCCTTTGTGAGTCCTGGCCCAATCATAAATGGATCTTGCGGTCCCTTCCAAAAATCTTGCCCGATGACGGAAACGTGTCTCTATGCGGTCCTCATTAAACACAAGAAGATTTTCACGGGGGAAGGGGGAGGGGAGCCTTAATGTGGCATCTTCATTCCTGCCCCCGAGAATATTTTTAAAATATGCAAGAGGGGATAGGGTGGCGGAAAAAAGGATGGTGCTTCTGGCAGAAGACATATGACGGTCCAGCATTTTTCTGGGATCGAGGCAGAGCAGGGAAAGGCGGAGGTTCGATTTGGAGCCTGTGGTTAAGGTCCGGAACGGGTCCGAAAATAGTTCAAGAATATTTTTAAAATGCAGCAGGTCAAAGAAAAAAGTAACCAGCTTGTCGGTATAGGGTCTTTCCTCCCGGTCGGACAGGATCCAGTTCTCGGTTTCAAGGATGAAGGTTTCCAAAGGCTTTTTCAGATCTAAAGGCGGGTTTTTGACCGCATGATAAGAAATTCCACCGGCTTCGGGGAATTCCTCTGTCAGTTGCTTTTCAAAGGCCGAAATGGTTTTTTTGATATCCCTGATAGAGCGGTATATGACAGGAAGCTCTGTTCGGATTTCCTTTGAGATTTCAGTCAGGTCCCGGACCCTTATTTCCGCTGAGTACATGCCCCTG
>ENA-UOOK01004350-UOOK01004350.1-fermentation-metagenome-genome-assembly--contig:-NODE-4350-length-15280-cov-4.152118_pt1 | contig 15280 bp, 11 predicted proteins | sample MGYA00245777_ERZ724023 | MGnify/ENA primary metagenome ERZ724023 (study PRJEB28704, sample SAMN03018312) | fermentation metagenome | biome: anthropogenic terrestrial biome; feature: soil; material...
TTTAAGTTATTTGAATATGTGAATGATTCTATTGTTATTATTAATGATGGCAATATTTCGCTAAGTGCTATTAAATTAGCTTGCAATACATCATCAATATAAATATAATCACGAGTAATCAAACCATCACCATTAATAATAGGTTGCTCTCCTTTTAGCATTTTATTTACGAATATTGCTACAACACCTGCTTCACCGTTAGGATTTTGTCTGCGACCAAATACATTTCCGTATCTGTGCGACACATAGTCGAGAGAATAGCTTTCTTTATAATAAAACAAATATTTTTCTACACTTAATTTGCTAATTCCATAAGGAGAGCAAGGACGAGTAGCATCTTCTTCAGTAGCTGGGAAATTATCTTGTTCTCCATAAATTGTTCCACCTGAGGAAGCGAAAATAATCTTTTTCACATTGTTTTGTCTTGCAGCCTCGAATATGTTTAGCGAACCGATAATATTTGCATTTGCATCGAAAATTGGGTCTTTCACACTCACTCTTACATCCATTTGTGCAGCATGATGCGAAATAATATCATATTTTTCTTTTGCTATTATTTCTCTAATTTCAGGAGAAGTAATATCACATTTGAAAAATTTAGCATTAGGATTTATGTTTTCTGGTTTGCCTGTTGATAAATTATCAACAATATGTACTTCATTACCTTCTTTAATATAAGCATCTGTAATATGTGAGGCAATAAATCCGGCTCCACCGGTTACTAATATCTTCATTTCATTTATCGTTATTAAATTATACAATTTTCAAAATTAATTAATCTTTTGTGAAATATAAAATTAAATTATAAATTATTCGATTATATCTATAAATAAAATTATAAATACAGGAGATTGCTATGAGTTTGTCAGAATTAAGTTCGTGGAATAAAATCAGGAATTATGCTTTAAGCAATAAAAGCAAGAAACTACTTGATTATTTCTCTAATGACAAAGATAGATTCAATAACTTTTCAATTGAATGCGATGATTTGATTTTTGATTATTCAAAAAACTTTATTGATAATGAATTAATGCAATTATTTTTAAATCTTGCTGATGAAATTGCACTAAAAGAAAAAATCGAAGATATGTTTTCTGGTATGAAAATAAATACAACAGAAAACAGAGCAGTACTACACACTGCTTTAAGAGATTTCGCTACAAAAGAAATTATCTTAGATGGAGAAAATATAATTCCAAAAATTGAAAAAGTACGCCTTCAGATGAAGGATTTTGTAAGTAGAGTGCATTCTGGCAAATTTTTAGGTTATTCATCAAAGAAAATTACAAATATCGTAAATATTGGCATAGGAGGTTCTGACTTAGGTCCAGCAATGGTATGCAAGGCTCTTGCAGCTTATAAAATAAAAGATATTAATATTTATTTTGTATCTAATATCGACCCAACAGATATAACAGATGTATTAGCAAAATTATCTCCAGAAAACACCTTATTTATTATAGCCTCTAAGACTTTTACTACACAGGAGACAATACGTAATGCTGAAACTGCTAAAGAATGGTTCTTAAAAAATAGTGGGAATAATCATAGTAATATAGCAAAACATTTTATCGCACTTTCTACTAATAAAGATGCAGTTACTAACTTCGGAATTAGCGAAGAAAATATGTTTGAATTTTGGGATTGGGTTGGTGGTAGATACTCCCTTTGGTCGGCTATAGGTATCTCAATTGCACTATATGTTGGATATGACAATTTCGAAAAATTGCTTTTAGGTGCTAATGAAATTGATAATCATTTTAGAAAAATGCCATTTGAAAAAAATATTCCATTTATTATGGCTATGCTCAGCACATATTATAATAATTTTATGAATGCTGCAAGCTATGCAGTAATCCCTTACGACCATTATTTAATTAGATTTCCTGCTTTTTTACAGCAATTAGATATGGAAAGTAATGGAAAATCAATTACAAAGAGCAATGATAAAGTTGATTATAATACTGGAGCAATTATTTGGGGCGAACCGGGCACAAATGCTCAACACTCTTTCTTCCAACTTATTCATCAAGGTACGCAAATGATTCCTTTGGATTTCATCGCTGGTGTAAATTCACTTAATCCAATAGAGAATCATCACGAAATGCTACTTTCAAACTATTTCGCTCAGACTGAAGCTCTTATGAATGGGAAAAATGAGCAAATAGTACAAGATGAATTAATTAAAACAAATAAAACTCAAGAAGAAATTCAAATGCTATTGCCACACAAAGTATTCCCTGGAAGCAAACCATCAAATTCAATTCTATATAAAAAATTAACTCCTAAAGTGCTCGGGAAATTAATTGTACTTTATGAGCATAAAGTGTTTGTGCAAGGTGTAATTTGGAATGTAAATTCATTTGATCAATGGGGCGTGGAGCTTGGAAAGCAATTAGCAATAAGAATATTACCAGAATTGATGAATAATGAAGAAATTAATTCTCATGACGACTCCACAAATGGACTTATTAATTATTATAAAAAATGGAAAAATAAATCTTAAACTTTTTTAACGATTAAATAATTTTACATTTCTTTTCAAATAAAAAAACTTAATTTCGTTTGTATCAAAATACAAGAATTTTATTTACTGTATTTGTATTATTAAAATAAATATATTTTTTTAACTTTCATTTTATATAGGTAGTTTTATGAAATCAGACATTTTAAACAAAAATCTGCTCGGCATCGGTAGCTTAGGCAGAATTGGCAAACTTAATTTATGGAAGCAATTATTATTAGATCATTTCGATGGATTCGTAATTAATTTAGGTAGGGAAGTTGGAAAAAATTTAGAAGCTATTATTCATACAATTGATACTGATAGTACTTTTGGGAATTTATCTCATTTCCTCTATGGTCATACCGGCAAAAAATATGAATTAGAAATTATTGATAGAGATAATTTCGAATTCTCAATAAATGGTAAATTAGTCAAAATACTTACAAAAGCAAGAAATCCTAAAGATATTCCTTGGGGAGAAAATGGTGTAAGACTTGTAGTAGATTGTACCGGCGTGTTTGCAGATCCAACTGCTGAAGCTGATAAAGCCGGAGGTGCTTTGAGAGGACATTTGGCTGGCGGTGCAGAGAAAGTGATACTAAGCGCCCCATTTAAAATTAAAGATTCCTCAGCTAAAATGCCTGAAGATTCTATTATGCTAGTATACGGAATAAATCATACTGATTTTAATAAATCCAAACATCACGTAATTTCTGCGGCAAGTTGCACTACTACTGCATTAGCTCATATGATGAAACCACTCATCGAGACAAGCGAAACTTCAGAAATAATGACTGCATCAATGTCAACTATTCACGCCGCTACTAACACACAATCTATTTTAGATTCGACTCCTAAAGCAGGGACTGGCGATTTAAGGAAAACTCGTTCCTTCTTAAATAATATTATAATTACATCCACTGGAGCGGCTAAAGCTCTTGAGAAAATTCTTCCTGAAATTCAAAGAGTTGGATTTATGGCTGATTCTGTGCGAGTGCCTGTGAATACTTCTTCGCTAATTACTCTAAATCTAACAATAGCAAGCAGATTAGATAATACTGGCGAACCAGTAGTAAATAGAGCATTTATTAATGATTTATATACTCGCTATGCTGATGGACCTTCAAAAGATTTATTAGTTATAAGCCATAGACAAAATGTTTCTGCTGATTTTATTGGTTATGATGCAGCAGCTGTAATTGAAGGTGCTGAGACTCATACTCGTACTGGATTTATAGATATTACAGCAGATACCATGAAAAAATTAGGTCTAAAAGACCCACATGATATTCAAATTCCTGTTACTCACGCAAAAATATTCGGTTGGTACGACAATGAATATGGTAGTTATGTGAATTGTTTAAGTAGATTGACAGTACATATTGATAAAAGTATGAGATAGTATTTAAAATCAAATTAGAAAAGATAAAAAACAAAAAATATTTGGTAAGTATAAAATAATATTAATATATTTGCGTTCCGTAATTGAAGTCATTATTTTCAGTTATGTAAGTTCATTATTTGAAAATAATAATTGCATAATTCATTTTTCTAATAATTTTAATAATTAAAAATTATCGAATAATCTAAACTATTTTTATAATTTATAGTGATTTGTATATAATTACAAAACAAAATAAAATTTTAATCAAATATTAATATATTTGTAACATATTTTATATTATTAGTATATTATTAAAAATAATATATGATAAAAAGTTAAGATTGATAATTAAATTATTAAATAATTTAGAAAACAATGAAAGAGAAAAAAATGCAAAAACTCAATTGGAGAATATTTCTTCCTCTTTTTGCTATATATATTATCTGCTTTTTCTTACCAAATGCTCAGCTATTTTCACAAAGCTTTCAAGTAATTGAATCTAACGGCTCAAAGCTAAAACTTCGTTTTAAAGCTGATATAACAAATATCGAAGATATTAATATAAATGGCATTGATTATAAAAAACCAAATATAAAAGATGCTCAAAATTTCATTACAGTAGATAATCAGGGAGCACCTGCTTATCTTACTGTATTGGAAAATTTCATTATTCCATCTCCGCAAGGCTTCAAATTAAAATCTTTCAAGGTCAATAAAACAATAACAATAAATGGCATTTTATATCCAAATTCTGATATTTCGACCATAGAGTTTAAATATAATCCTATCGAAGAAAAATATAAAAATTACTCTGCGCCTAATCCTATCGAGGTTAATTATAAGGGGATAGCTGGAGATAGATATATTGCCGATATTTCAATCCATCCAATTATTTATAATAACCGAAACAAAGAAATTGAGATTATCACTGAAGCAGAAATCGAAATAGATTTTGATGATACTTATGCAAAATATACAGATAAAAAGTTTGATATGTTTCTAATAAGTGTGTTAAATGCCAAAACTGCTCCAAATTGGTATGCTCCAGATGAAAAAAGAAAAAATACCGAAACATCTAAATATGATATTTTACAAAATGAAGAAAATTTTAGCTGGGGTAAAATTAAAATTGATAAAGAAGGTATATATTATTTAAATATTAGTGATTTAAATAATGCTGGATTTAATATAAATTCAAATAACGCTAAGACAATAAGAATTTATGGTTATGGTGGAGAAGAATTAACTCAAAGCAAAAGCCTCTTAAATTTTAATGATTTACCCGAACAAGAATTCTATTTACAAGAAAATAATTCCGGCACTCCCGAGAAAATTATTTTCTATGCTGCTGGTATCAAAGGAATTACTACTAATGTGATAAATGGCATTTCTTATGACTTTATCCGCTATATTAACGCATATTCAAATGAGAATTATTATTTAATAAGCGTAGGTGGACAGGTTAATCCAAAAATTAATCCCACTCCGGTAGAAATTCCAGAAAGCTCTGAAATGAGGAATTTGCTTTCTTATGAGCATTATTTATACGATGAAGAAGATATTTTTAATCCAGGAGCTAGCGGAACTGGTAGGAAATGGTTTGGAAAATCATTTTTTCCCATTACAATTTCGCATAAATTATACAATTTAGATAGAAATGGTACTATCAATTATTATTTTACTGGTGCTTATAAAGTAGGGACAAATGTATCTTCATCATTTAAATTTTATGAAAATAGCAAACAAATTTATTCAGTAAATAATAATTTTGCTTATGATAGATTAATTGGTACTGAAGCCAAATTCGAAACTCCAGCTATAAATATAGCAAGCGATGATAGAAGTACTTTTAAAATTGATTTTGATATCGCTACTAAAAATAGTTTCGGTCAAGCATATATGGATTATTATATAATAAAATATCCTCGCAGTTTTAATGCAATTGAAAATGAATTAAATGCTACAATCGCTCCTAAAGATGTAGGATTAAACCAAATTACTGCTGTAAATTTTAGTTCTGATAAAATTTATGGATGGGATATTAGTAATAGAATGTTCCCTATTATTATTAAAAATCATAGCACTACGCCAAGTATTTTTATTATACGTAACGAAACAAGCTATAATTCTGGGAATCATTTTTATTTAAGTTCTGCACCTCACAAAGCTCAAATAGAAAAAATTAATATTGCAAATATTAGAAATGAAAATGAAGAAGTAGATATGCTTTTAGTTACTCATCCAGATTTATTAAATTCTGCTGAACAATATGCTAAATATCGCACTTCTCGTGGTATAAAAACAAAAGTCTACACAACTACAGATCTTTTTAATGAATTCGGAGCAGGTGTCCCCGGTCCATATTCAATTAGAAACTTCGTTTCCTATAAATTAAATAATGCAAGTTATAAACCAAAATATTTATATTTATGGGGTGGCACTCATTACGATTACAGAAATATAGTTGAAAAAGAAACAAATTTTGTTCCTATTTTTGAAGGTTTAGATGGCGAGGGTATTCTAAGCAATAACGATGCAAGTGATGAACTATATGCTTATGCAAAAGGTAATGACTATCTTATGGATATTGCAATTGGTAGAGCACCTATAGAAAGCAATGATGAAGGAATTGTAATTCTAAATAAGATGATGCATTATGAAAATAATTCTTCAACTGATGACTGGAGAAATATTTTTACTATTCTCGCTGATGATTCTTTTGCTGAAAGCGATAAAGGTGAATCTGTTCACACTTATCAAAGCGAATCTTTAGCGTCTTTATCATCATTAAAAGATTTTCAAATAAATAAAATTTATTCCGCACAATTTCCAACTGATGCAAATTCAAGCGGACGTAGGAAATCAAAAGTAACTTCTGAATTACTTAATTCAAGTAATAAATCGGGAAACGTTATTCTCACTTATATAGGTCATGGTAATCCAAGAGTACTAGCGCATGAGGAAATTTTCGAGAGAGATAAAACTACACCATTATTTCAAAATTTAGATAAATTATTCTTTTTCTATACTGCTACTTGCGATTTTGCTTACATCGATTTAAGCCAGACTCGTTCTGGTGCTGAAGAATTGTTTAAGCATAAGCATGGAGGGGCAATTGCCTTATATTCCACTACTCGAAGCGTTACTATTAACGAAAATGGTGCTTTGGTTAATGAATTTTTCAAAAATATACTAAATAGAGATGATAATAATCAAATTTTGCCTATAGGAAGTATTGTTTCTATTACAAGGAATAATAGAAATTCTAATAATAATAACAATATTATACATAATGACGCACTTTACATTTTGATAGGAGACCCATCTCTTCAGCTTTTAATACCGGAATTGACAGTAAAAATTGAATCGATTAACGATATTTTAGTCGATTCTGTAATGAATAAAATTGAATTAAAAGGACTAGAAAAAGTAAAAGTAAAAGGAAAAATTCTTAATCCAAATGGAGAAATTAATAGTGATTTCAATGGTTCAGCTCTAATTAATTTATTTGATGCTTCCGAAAAAGTATCATTTACTGAACAATTCGGTGCTAATTATACCATAAATAAACTAGGAAATGCATTAAGCAAAAATTCTACTGAAGTAATTAATGGAAATTTTGAAATAGATTTTATTATTCCAAAGGATATTAGCTTTGCTGATGGGAATGCAAAACTTGCTGTCTTTGCTGTGAAAAACGATAGCTCTCAGACTGCAATGGGTAGCACCGAGAGAATCTCAATTCGCTCGATTGATGAGACTGCTGTAATTGAAAATAATGGTCCAATGGTGAATCTTTTCCTAGAGAATAGAAAATTCATTTCCGGTGATCAAGTTACACCTAATCCGCTATTAATTGTAGATTTAAGCGATGAATCCGGCATTAATACTGCTGGAGCTGGTATAGGACATAAAATTGAAGCATGGCTCGATGAATCAGCAGAAAGCATTGACTTAACGCACTTGTATAAAAGCTCATTTCATATCCCTAATTCTGGTACTATAGAAAAGATAATTGAAAATATTTCTCCCGGATTGCACTCAATCAAAGTACGCGCATGGGATGTTTATAATAACTATACTGTTTCTTATACTGATTTTAAAGTAGGAGATAATTCAGGAACTATGATACTAAATACTTATATGTATCCTAACCCAATTATTGAATCAGGACATATTTCTATTACTCATTCAATTACTTCTGGATATGATATAATTATTAAAATTTCTGATATAAATGGTAAAATTGTAAAAGAAATTAACAAACCCGGAACATCATTAAATACTGCGATAGCAGAATGGGACGGTAAGGATAATTACGGATTAGCATTACCGGAAGGATCATATTTCTATACCGTAATGCTTAAGACAAAAACAGAAACTGCCAATAGCTTCGGAAAATTTATGCTTATAAAATAAAATAAAATTGATCAAAATACTTTAATATATACTTAAGTATATTATTTATTTTGAATTAACGAAACTATAATTACGAATATTAAAAATCAATAAAAAATTAAATCGGAGGAAAAATGCAAATTACGAAAATCGCAAAACTATTAATTGCCGTTTTTGCATTATTTGGACTTTTAAGGGTAGATGCTTTCGCTGCTGCTAATGCTGGCTCTGCTGTACCTTTTCTACTAATTACACCAGATTCTCGTGCTACAGGTATGGGAGATATTGGAACCGCAATAGCTGATGATATAAATGCTGTTTATTGGAATCCAGCCGGACTGGGTTTCAAGGGATATATTAATCCGGAAGCTGAATTTGAAGAAGATTTAATACCATATAGACAAGTATCGCTATCTTTTACTAAATGGTTACCACAATTTAATGCCGACTTATTCTATAATGCTGCTGCTTTTGGTCATTATTTTGAGGAAATTAATGGTACAGTAGCTTTGAATTTCGTTTTTATGAATATGGGTGAATTTACTCAAACAAATAATAATGGTGATGAAATCGGTAAATTTATCTCCAATGAATGGACACTTGGTCTTAGTTATGGTACAAAAATTACTGAAGACCTCGCTATTGGCGCACAATTAAAATTTATTCAATCAAATTTAGCCCCAAAAGCAGTTGGAATGTCTGATGCCGGTACTGGTACAAGCGGTGGATTTGACATCGGTTTGCTTTATAAACCAACAAAATTAAATTTATTCGGATGGAACTTAAATAATAAATTCTCTCTTGGATTTAATTTACAAAATATAGGTCCTAAAGTAACTTATAAAAATCAATCCGACCCATTACCTACTAATTTAAGATTAGGTGCTGCTTTAACTATATATCGTGATGAATATAATGATTTAAAAATCTCAAGCGATGTATCTAAAACTTTAGTTTACCGTGATGATAATGGTGCAAAACCTATTCCAGCAAACTTTACTTGGGCATGGAAAATTCCCGGAGTCGAAGTCGGAGTAGGATTAGAATATTGGTATAAATATAATAATACACCTATCGTAGCAATTCGTGGTGGATATTTCAATGAACCTGAAAGATTAGGTAAAAGAAAATATTTTACTTTCGGCGCTGGTGTGAAATACAGAATGTTTAATCTCGATATGAGCTTTATTAATCCATTAGAAGAAAATCACCCATTGGCAAATACAATGAGATTTACATTATTAATCGATTGGAAATAAAATAAGTAAGTAATAGAAATTAATAAATTAAAAGTTCATAATGCATCGTTGCAAAATGAACTTTTTCTTTTTTTATTTAGCTAAATAGTAAATTTCATGCTATCTTATTGAAGTTATCGAATAGAAAAGAATATTTGTTATACTTCTTTTTTTATAAATATGATAATTAATATATAATTTAATTTTAATTAATTAAATTATTTTTATTAATTTTATGATTTATTTCTTACAGCAATTGTCTTAATTCACACTTTTTGTGCTAGTTGAAAATATAAAGATAATAATTTCAAAAGGATAATATATGCAATTAGATTTTTTAAAAAGTAAAAAGTTTTGGATAGAATTTTTAATTATGACCTTCGGAATGCTAATCGCAGCAGTAGCAGTTCATTTTTTTCTAATTCCGAGTAAATTAATTATTGGTTCGATTTCAGGGCTTGCTATTGTAATTTATAGAATAACTGGTTTATCAGTTTCTATAAGTTCTTTTATTTTAAATGCTTTACTTTTAGTTTTAGCATATATGATGGTTGGGAAAAAATTTGGACTAAAAACAGTTTATAATTCCTTAATATTTTCACCTTGGTTATTATTATTAGAAATATATTTCCCAATAAAAGAATCAATTATGCAGGACCCATGGTTCGATTTATTATGTTTTGTCCTGATAATGAGCGCAGTGCAAGCAGTTTTATTTAAAATAAATGCCTCCACAGGTGGTTCAGATATTATTGCAGTTATATTAAATAAATATTTACATTTCGATATTGGAGCTTCAATTACTATCACAGGATTTGCTATCTGTAGTACAGCTTTTTTGGTAAATGACATCAGGTTAGTTATAATAGGGTTTATAGGTACTTGGATAAATGGATTAATTATTAACAATTTCAGTGAAAGCATAAATATGAAGAAAAGGGTATGTATTGTATCTTTAGACTATAAATCAATCCAAGAGTTTATTATGTATACTCTAATACGAGGTGTAACTCTATACGAAGTAACAGGAGGATATTCAAACAAAAAAACTATGGAAATCGAAACACTATTAACAAAAGATGAATTCGCAAAATTAATGGAATATATTAATAATGAACAAATTAATGCTTTCGTTACTGCGAACAATGTAAGCGAAATTTATGGATTCTGGATAAAAGACAAAAAACAATATTTGCGACGTAAATTTTAAAATACTTAGTGTGAGAATTATTATATAAATAGATTATTTATAATGATAAATTGAAAAAGGATAATGAAACTATTAATATAGTAACATTATCCTTATGATTTTTACTCTTCTTGCTAATAAACTAACTAAAAGGATTAATTTTTAGCTAACTGATTCAGGTATTTTCTTTTTGAATAGTTTTATCACACTTCCAATAAGAATTCCTATACCTCCTATCAACAATGCGTATAAACCCATTCCTTTAGTTGCTGCTGAATCATTTGCATCACTAATATAATTAAATGCAAGCAATACAATAATTAAACCAAATAAGATGCAAATCACATAAACCCATTTTTTATTTAGCATCGACAATAAAATAGATAATACAGCGAGAACAATAAAGAAATAGGCTACTCCACCGGATTCCATCATGGTAGCACTTATGCCTTGTATTTCAAGCATAGGCAAAAACACGCTTATGATAGTCAAAATCCCACCTATCAGAATTATAGGATCAATTTTTTTCATACTTGTACCTTAATAATAATTTAAAATATTATTTTTATATTTTCATATAAAAACACTTTTACTAATAGCAAAATTATTTTAAATAATCAATATAGGCAATAGCAATTATTACTTATTTTACATAAGTAATATTACCGAGAAGAAATATAAAATTTTGCTTAATTTTACTATAATTTTAAATCTCTTCCTAAGATATTCTGAATTTTTTCAGTTTTGGATTTCATTCGAGATTGCTCTGTTTTGCGATAATCAAATTTTAAAGAGCAATATATTCTATCGCATTCCGGTTCAAGTATTTTATAACAATCATTTATAACTTTCATAGTATCATCGAAATTGCCCTCGATGATTGTTCCCATCGGAGTGAGCTGGTATTTCAATCCGCTTTTATCAATGATATTAATCACTTTTGCTACATATTGGCTTACGCTTACTCCTTTATCAGTAGGAAACATAGCAAATTCTGTAAGTAACATAAATTGTCCTTTCTTTGATAATTTGAGATTATTTATCAATTAGAAATAAATTTTAGACCTATTACTGATGCAATTAATGTGCAGATAAAGAAAATTCTCCAAAAATCAGTTGGTTCTTTGAATATAATAATTCCAATTATAAGAGTAAGCAAGGCACCTGTGCCAGTCCAAACTGCATAAGCAGTACCTAATGGCAACGTCTGAGTAGCTTTTAATAGTAAAATCATACTAAGAGCAAGACACACTATAAATCCGACAAACCACGCTACAGAAGCAGCGCCAGAAGTGTTATGATGCATGCCTAAACAAGTTGTAAACCCTGCTTCGAATAGTCCAGCAACAAATAATATTACCCAATCCAATTTATATTATTTCCTTTTAATTTTATTTTCATATATTTCTATCCACTGCTTCACATTAATTTTCTTGCATAATTCTGCAATTACATTATATGGAATATCATCTAATTTCTTTAATTTTAAGCAACCTTTGCCCAAATCCGGCTTTTTGCCTGTTGCTTTTGTATATTCAGCAATTAACCAATTATAAATATTTTCCTCAGAATATAAAACCAATGAATGCAAAGAAATTGAATTTTTATTTGCTGCTATAGAAATAAAAGGTAATTCCGTCTTTGGTTTGCACTGATACCCATCAGGATATATATCGTAAGGTACTACAAAAGATGGCATACCATATTGAATCATTTCTACGAGGCTTTTATCAACATTGTTTTTAATAGTATCGTAGGTCTTTTGGTAATATCCTTTTAATTCATCTGGCAACGTTTCGATGTATTCTTTTGCATTTTTACTTGCAATTGTCTTCATTACAGTTATATTATTTAGATTTTAAAATTAACTTTTGTTATTTAATAACATTTCGACCAAATCAACTGTCATTATTTTATCAGCTTCAGCCGAAAAATTAGCTACAATTCTATGCCTTAGTACAGGTCTAGCCACTGCCTTAATATCCTCGATATCAGGGGTAAATTTTCCAAGAGAAGCAGCACGCGATTTTGCTCCTAATATTAAATACTGAGAAGCTCTTGGACCAGCTCCATAGCTCACATATTCTTTAATAAATTTCTTATCAGTACTTTCAGGGCGAGTGCTTCGCACTAAATTTACGGCATATTCTACAACTCCGTCTGCTACAGGGACTCTGCGTACTAAATCCTGCAATTGAATAATATCATTAGCATTTAAGAGTTTATTAATTGTTGGTTTATAATCAGAAGTAGTTGTCTTCACAATTTTCAATTCTTCAATTTCAGAAGGATAATCTAACCATATATTGAACATAAACCTATCGAGTTGTGCCTCTGGTAGCGGATATGTACCTTCTTGCTCAATTGGGTTTTGAGTAGCTAGCACAAAAAATGGTGCTTGCATTTTGTAAGCATTTCCTGCTGCAGTTACAGAATGCTCTTCCATAGCTTCAAGAAGTGCAGATTGAGTCTTAGGAGGAGTTCTATTAATTTCATCAGCTAAAATTACATTAGCAAAGATGGGACCTTTGATAAATCTAAAATTCTTTGCACCAGTGGATACATTATCTTCAATAACTTCGCTTCCGGTTATGTCTCCAGGCATTAAATCAGGAGTAAATTGTATCCTACTATATGATAAATCAACCGTTTGAGCCAAGGTTTTAATTAGCAGGGTTTTAGCTAGCCCCGGCACACCTATTAAGAGGCAATGTCCACGCGCTAGAAGAGATATTAATAATTCATCAATTATTTGCTCTTGCCCTACTATTATTTTACCGATTTCGCTTTTAATAGATTGTATCGATTGAGTAAGGATCTTGATAGCTTCAGTATCTTGAATATTATTATTTGACATAAATATTTACAAAGTGATAAAATATCGAATTATATGAATAATTGCAAGAGTATTAAGACGTTTTTCGTTAAAATTTTGTGTATTACTTAAAATTAATTAAATAATCAAAATTGAAAGTAAGCAAAGATTTTAAGTATTAATTTGCTGTTAATTCTCGCAGTAGAGCTTGCTTTTCTATCTCTAATTGACGGATTTTCCTTTCGATTTTATCAATTTCTTCAGGCATTGAGTCAATTTCTAAGCGGATTTTGCTTGCAGCTTCATCAATTAAATCAATTGCTTTATCCGGTAAAAATCTTTCAGAAATATATCTATCGGATAATTCCGCAGCCGAGACTATAGCCGCATCGGTGATCCTTACTCCATGATGAATTTCATATTTTTCTTTTAATCCTCTTAAAATTGATATTGTATCCTCTACACTTGGTTCACCAATATAAACTTTTTGAAAGCGACGTTCTAAGGCTGCATCTTTTTCGAGATATTTTTGATATTCATCTAAAGTAGTAGCGCCAATACACCTGAGGTCGCCTCTGGCAAGAGCAGGTTTTAATATATTTGCTGCATCGAGACTTCCTGAAGCCCCTCCTGCACCGACCAAAGTGTGAATTTCATCAATAAATAATATTATTTCGCCATTAGAATCAGTAACTTCTTTAATAACAGCTTTTAATCTTTCTTCAAATTGACCTCTAAACTGAGCTCCAGCAAGTAGTGAGCTCATATCAAGAGCATATAATTGCTTAGATTTTAAGTTCTCTGGCACATCTCCAATTACAATTCTCTGAGCTATACCTTCTACAATAGCTGTTTTACCTACTCCCGGGTCGCCAATTAATAATGGATTATTTTTAGTCCTGCGAGTAAGCACCTGCAAAACTCTTCTAATTTCATCATCTCGACCTATTACAGGATCAACTTTACCTCTTCGAGCTTCATCATTAAGCAATTTAGCGTATTTGCTAAGTGCAGCCATTTTATCATCTGGATTTTTATCAGTAATACTACTGCCACCACGGACAGTTTGCATTGCTTGATAAATAGTTTGTTTAGTGATATTTTGTTGTTTTAGTATATTTTTGCAATTTGAATTTACTTCTGCTAAGGCAATAAAAATATGTTCAGTAGAGACAAATTCATCTTTCATCAAGGCAGCTTCTTGAGCAGCAGAATTTAGAATTTTAGTAGTTTCTCTAGATAAATAAGATTCTAAATTATTCGTATTTTTTGGGAGCTTACTAATTAGCTCCATTGTCTTTATTTTAATTAAATTTATATCAGCACCTATTTTGCTGACAATATTAGTAATTATACTATTTTTATCTTCTATAATTGCAGCAAGTAAATGAGCAGGTTCGATTGCTTGATTTTCGTTACTTTGTGCAATGTCTTGAGAATTTTGAATAGCTTCTTGCGATTTGATTGTAAATTTATTTAAGTTCATAAATTATTAGCTTTAAACCTCGCTTAATTTTAAAATTATATATACTATTTTTCATAACAAGCTATTGTAATGATACGTATTGATACGCAAATATGCGATTATAATACGATTCTTTTATAAAAAGTATAGTTTACAGACCTTCTGGATACTCCCTAATTACCGAATAAAGAAACTCCTCGTCAAATATATTTATCCAATGTTTTTAGCTTGAATAGCTCATTATTCCCTCTCTATATAACGGTATTTGGTTGTTCTTTTATCACC
>ENA-UOOK01004351-UOOK01004351.1-fermentation-metagenome-genome-assembly--contig:-NODE-4351-length-15272-cov-3.468423_pt1 | contig 15272 bp, 11 predicted proteins | sample MGYA00245777_ERZ724023 | MGnify/ENA primary metagenome ERZ724023 (study PRJEB28704, sample SAMN03018312) | fermentation metagenome | biome: anthropogenic terrestrial biome; feature: soil; material...
GGAGCACTCTTGGGAGGATTCATTCTTACAACCCAATTAATGGGAGCTTTATCTAGCAGTAGAATTTCCTCAAAAGGTTTTATTTTCAATAATGGCTTTGACTTAGCGGTTACATTATCAACATTCATGCTACCAGCAACTGGTGATCATTTCACGGCTAACATTGGTAATATTTTTGTTTTCATTATGGCATTAATTTATATAATGGCGAAAAAGAAAACATGGCTGAGTTATTATTTTGTGATTTTATCTGGATTATTATTTTTTGCTTCATTTAGCTATTTAATTAACTTAACAGTATATGTAAATAATCGCTGGTCCTTCTTAATTTGCTTACCAGCAGCAATAATCGTCGGAAGATATTTAGAAGAAGAAATTATACCTGAAAAAGCTGTAACTAATATAGTTGCGAAAATAATTTTAATTATGGTCATCGGTATTGGTTTTGGTTTATTAAGTCATTTTGGAACATTGTTTTTGAATAGTTTAATTATTGATATTATTTATGTTATTATCCTAATGGGACTTACTGCTTATTTAATTTATCGAGTTATAAACAAAAAACTTAATATCGATAAATTTCATTCGAGAATGAATCCACGTTTTCTAACCAAAGCTGTCCTTGGATATTCTTTATTTTCAATCTTAATAATGTCCTGTATATATCTATTTATGTTGACACCAAACCATATGTATCGCGATTATTTGGGAGATGAAGATTTATACAAAGTATTCAATGAAGATACAGGTTTTTTCCGCGTTGAACAGAAATCTTATTCTGCTAATGTTATAAGCCATTCAAATGATGGGATCTATTATAAATATGCTTCAACGGGTAGCTATAACTCAATGAACAATGGTTATGTAAATCAGTATTTGAATTTCTTTAATATTGTAAATATTAACTCAAATGTTGGATATAATGGCTTTGATTTCAGGACGCAATCACTTATTTTCAATAATGTAAAGTATGTCATTATTAAAGAATCTGAAGCAATCCTACCACCATATGGATATACCTTTCATTCATCGGTTAGTGTACCTAAATATGATGAGGATAAAGATATATATAATTGGGGAGGAAATATCCTCCGCCATGATAAAGAAATAATTTATGAGAGAGCAAATATTTATATTAATAATAATTTCTTAAATGTTGGAACGATGTATTATGATTATGTTCTAGCGAGGGATTTAAAAGAAATTAATGCAATAAGCCGCGAGAATATCTTATTAGATGCTGTCATTTTAGAAAAAGATATTTCTTCGCTAAATAAATATAATGATTATGTAAATGCAAATGTTAATGAAATTAATGATTTAACATTAAATGATATTAATTACAAAGATGGAATATATAATGTACCTCTTACAGGAGGAAAAATTTCCTTCACGATTAATAATATAAGTAATTCAGAAGTCTTTCTAGAATTAGATAATATTCTTCCAGTAGATAAATATGCACAATTTAAAACAGTATATCGAACATCCGATATAGAAGAAGTGCAAACATATTATCCATATGGATCTAATTTCTATGATGATATCTCTCATCGTTTAATTAATTTAGGATATTATGAGTCTGAAGATAGTTTAGAAGTAGAAATTGAATTGAGCTGGGGTAAGTATAGACTTGACGGTATTAATTACTATATTAATGACTTATCCGCAATCCCTGAAAAAGTAAATAAATTAAATGAACATTATCTTGAAAACTTTACAGAGAATAATAATGGTTTCAAAGGTCATATTAATAACCCACAGGAAGGGATGATGGTTTTCTCTATTCCCTATCATAAAGGATTTAAGGCATTTGTAGGTAAGGAAGAAGTTGAAATCCATTTAGTTAATAGCGGGTATATGGGGATTGTTGTCCCAGCTGGAGAACATGAAATAAGCTTTACATATATTACTCCTGGACTGGAAATTGGGATAGTAATTAGCTTAATGTCACTGGGAGTATTAATTGTCATCATTTTAATTGATATTTATCTAGTAATTAAAAAAAGACGATATTTATTGAGAAACAGTCAAGAAATGATATAATAAAATAATAAGGATGTGATTAAATGAAATTTGTCTCCTGGAATGTAAATGGATATCGTGCTTGCTTAAAAAAAGGCTTTGAAGACTTTTTTAAAGAAGTGGATGCCGATATATTTGCGATTCAAGAAACTAAAATGCAAGAAGATCAAAAAGACATTGCCTATGATGGATATTATGAATATTGGAATTCTGCTGATAAAAAAGGCTATTCCGGAACATTAATATATACAAAAATTAAACCTCTCAATGTCGTATATGGTATTGATGGTGAAAAGTATAATGACGAAGGAAGAATAATCACTTTAGAATTTGATAAATTTTATTTTGTGACTGTTTATGTCCCTAATTCAAAAAGACAATTAGAACGATTAGAATATCGTGTGAATTTTGAGATTGAGTTTAGAGAATATCTAAAAAAATTAGATGGGATAAAACCAGTAATTGTTTGTGGTGATTTAAATGTCGCTCATCGCGAGATAGATTTAAAAAATCCTAAATCTAATGAAAGAAATGCGGGGTATACTATTGAAGAAAGAACAGAATTTCAAAACCTTCTAGATGCTGGTTTTACTGATTCATTCCGATATTTATATCCAGAGAAAGTTCAATATACTTGGTGGAGTTACATGTTTAACTCACGCAATAACAATGTTGGATGGAGAATCGATTATTTTATCGTTTCAAATAAAATTAGAGAAAAAATTAAAGAAGCTATTATTTATGATAAAGTAGAAGGAAGCGACCACTGTCCGGTTGCTATAGAAATTCATTAAAAGAAGGAGGGTATTATGGTAACTGTATACTACACTAACGAAAAATTAGAATTAGAGATTACTAATAGTGATCATGTTGAAGATATATATAGTAAAATAAAAAGAAAATCGTGGATACATCTAACGAGGCCAACTACTGAAGAAATTAGTAAAACTAGCGAACTAACAAAGATACCAGCTGCTGTAATTATTTCGACTTTGGATGAAGAAGAATCAGCACATATCGATATTGATGATGATGTAACACTAGTAGTTGTTGATACTCCTGTAATGGAAGTAGAGGATTTATATCCAGATATTCACAAATTCTATGCAAACCCATTTGGAATAATTTTTAATAATGATTATTTTGTTACAACATCTTTAAAGGCTTCATCAATTGAAAAAGATCTAACAAGTAGATGGATGAAAAATTTTGCAACTAATAAACATATAAAACTAACAATCCAAATCCTCTATCGTAATGCTGCAAGATTTGTAAACATATTGAAGTTCGTGGATAGGGATAGTGAATTAATTCAAAATCGTCTTCATGAATCAATGAATAATAAAGAGTTATTTGAATTAATGAGTTTAGGTAAATCCCTAGTATATCTATCGACTGGATTGAATGCTAATCAAATTGTTTTAGAAAGAATAAAACGCCATGAGGCTTTTAAAAAATATCCAGAGGATTTAGATTTAATTGAAGATGCTATTATTGAAAATCGTCAAGCGATGGAAATGTGTAGTATTCACCGTGATATTCTAAATGGAGCAATGGATGCATTCGCTTCTGTAATAAATAATAATATTAATACAGTAATGAAAACATTGACAGTTGTTACGATGGTACTTACAATTCCGACACTTGTTGCTAGCTTCTTTGGAATGAACTATGATTTACCATTCCAAGAAAATGGATTTGTTATTGCCATTATCCTTTCGGTAATTCTTTCGATTATTGGTGCTTTTGTATTAATAAGATATACAAAAGGAACACCGATAAAGCGGAAACGTCGTAAATAAAAATCTTGAAAATACAATGAAAATATGGTATAATCTATATGTTATTTCAAGAGTACTGAAAAATGCTTATGTAATAAGCATTTTTGTTTGGAGAAAATTATGTTAGAAATTAAAGACTTACAATTTACATATGGTGATAAACAACTTTTCAATAATGTCACTTTTAAAATATATAATAATGAACATGTTGGCTTAGTAGGAGTTAATGGTAGTGGAAAATCTACTTTAATGAATTTAATAGCTCACCGATTGACACCGGATTATGGTGAAATCATTTGGGATAAAAACATTACATATTCTTATTTAGATCAGCATTTAAAAGTACATGATGAGGTAACCATAAAAGAGTACTTATATAATGTTTATGAAGAATTATATTCGCGTGAAGATGATATGAATAAACTCTACGAATCGATGGAGCATGTCGATAGTGACCAATATGATAAAATTCTTGATAAAGCTTATAAAATTCAAATGTATTTAGAAGAAAAAGATTTCTACATGATTAAATCAAAAATTGGAAATATCATAAATGGTTTAGGTATTTCGATTGAAGATAATCGCAAACTAAAAGCTTTAAGTGGTGGGCAAAGAGCAAAAGTATTCTTAGGAAAAATGTTATTAGAAGAAAAAGATACATTATTACTCGATGAACCGACGAACTTTCTCGATGCTGTTCACGTAGATTGGCTCGCAAAATTCTTAGTAAACTATAAAAATGCTTTTATTGTAATCAGTCATAATCCTGAGTTTTTAAATCAAATATGTAATAATATAATTGCTTTAGAAAATCGTCAAATAATAAAGTATCGAGGCAATTACGATGACTATATACGTCAGCGGGATATGAATATGGAAACATATGAAAAAGAATATATTAAACAACAAAAATATATTAAGCAAACAGAAGAATTTATTAATAAAAATATAGTTAGAGCTACAACAACAAAAAGAGCTCAAAGCCGTAGAAAAATGTTGGAAAAAATTGAGGTCTTAGAAAAACCTCAAGCAGAAAAAAAAGTTCATTTTAACTTTAAATTTACTAAATCATTTGCTGTTGATAGTTTGATTGTGAAAGATTTAGAGATCGGATATAGTAAACCCATTCTTCCCAAAATTAACTTAACATTTGCTTATGGTGAAAAATATGTTATTGTTGGTAAAAATGGAGTTGGTAAATCAACTTTCCTAAAAACTGTTTTAGGATTAATTAAACCATTGAGTGGAGATTTCAAACTATCATCATTGAATGATATATTGTATTTCTCTCAAGAAATAAAAGTAAATAAGGAAACAGCTATTCAGTTTTTCCGAAATGATTATCCCATCATGGATGATGGACAGATTCGTTCAGTCCTCGCCAAATATGGAATAATAGGAGATCTAGCAATTAAAACAATGGACCAACTTAGTGGTGGCGAAGTAGCGAAAGTTAGATTTGCAAAGTTGAGTTTAGAAAAATCAAATTTATTGATTTTAGATGAACCAACTAATCACCTTGATAAAACCGCAAAATTATCGCTATTAAAAGCAATAGATGATTATTCAGGGACAGTAATTTTAGTATCCCATGATAAAGAGTTTTATCGACAATTAAATATGAAAGAAATTAAGTTTTAGGAGAAATCATGCAAATAAGAAATATCGCAATTATTGCCCATGTTGACCATGGAAAAACAACAGTCGTCGACCAACTATTAAAGAGGTCGGAGACTTTAGCTACAAGGGAGAATATCGTTGACCGCGTAATGGACTCTAATGATTTAGAACGTGAACGTGGAATAACCATTCTTGCAAAGAATACAGCAATTAAATATAAAGATTTTAAGATTAATGTCTTAGATACACCGGGCCATGCCGATTTTAGCGGTGAAGTTGAAAGAATCATGACAATGGTAGATGGAGTAATTTTAGTAGTTGATGCATATGAAGGTCCAATGCCACAAACAAGATTTGTATTAAAACAAGCATTGGATGCAAAATTGAAACCAATAGTTTTAATTAATAAAGTTGATAAAGATTCTGCTCGTCCAGATGAAGTTGTTGATGAGGTATTAGATCTCTTCATTGAATTGGGAGCAAATGATGATCAACTAGATTTTAAAGTTGCTTATGTAAGTGCCATTAGAGGTACAAGTAGTTTATCAAGTGATATTACAACTCAAGAAGATACAATGAATCCAGTTTTAGAATTGATTACTACTGAAATACCTGCTCCAGCTGATAACCCTAATGGAACATTACAATTCCAAGCAACTCTACTTGATTATAATGAGTATGTTGGAAGAATGGCAATTGGACGTATTCGCCGTGGAACCATTAATAATGGTGAAATGGTCGTTTGTATGCGTGCCGATGGAACACAAAAACAATTTAGAATTCAAAAATTATATGGATTTTTAGGATTACATAAAACAGAAATTGAATCAGCTTCAGCTGGAGATATTGTCGCAGTAGCAGGACTACCAGATATTAACGTTGGTGAAACAATATGTAATATTGGTGGTGAAGAAGCTCTTCCATTAATTAGAATTAGTGAACCAACTGTCGAAATGACATTTATGACAAACACTTCACCTTTTGCCGGTTTAGAAGGAAAATTTGTCACTTCCACAAAAATTGATGAACGTTTATATCGTGAAATTCAAAAAGACGTTAGCTTGAAAGTTAATAGAATTGGAAACGGTGATGAATGGAATGTTAGTGGCCGTGGTGAATTACATTTAGGAATACTTATTGAAAATATGCGCCGTGAAGGTTATGAATTCCAAGTTGCAAAACCAAAACCAATTATTAAAATTGTTGATGATAAAAAATATGAACCATTTGAATATGTACAAGTAGATGCTCCTAATGATACAGTCGGATCTACAATCGAGTTATTGTCAAACCGTGGGGGAATCATGGAAAATATGCATAGCAGTGATACCCAAACAAGGTTAGTATATACAATGCCTTCTCGTGGATTAATTGGTATATCAACAGATTTTATGACAATTACAAAGGGTTATGGTTCTTTGAGTCATTATTTCCTTGAATACCGTGAAGTAGAAAATGCTAGTGTAGGTGCAAGAAAAGCAGGAGTACTAGTATCACTAAACCAAGGAAAAGCTACAGCATATGCAATTGGTAATATCGAAGACCGTGGTATTTTCTTTATTGAACCTAATGATGAAGTATATGAAGGTCAAATAATTGGTGAATGTAATAAAGAAGATGATTTAGCAGTTAATATCACTAGAATGAAACAAATGACTAACCAAAGATCAGCTAATAAAGATACAACAGTTGTCTTAAAAAGACCTGTTCAAAAAGCATTAGAAGCATGTTTAGAATATATTAATGATGATGAACTTGTGGAAGTAACTCCAAGAAGTATTCGTTTACGTAAAAGAATATTAAATACAAATGAACGAAAGAAGTTCGACTCATACCATTAATAGATTTTATTAATATAACTCAAAGTTATTGAATCAAGGAAAGAGGAAGTAATATGAAAAAGTGTTTCACAATCAATCCCCTAAGAACGTCAGACCAATTTGAAACCTATCATCAATTAATCAAAAAAGATATTTATCAAGCAATAGAAATTTTCTATCCATATATGTTGGGAGAAAAGGAATTTACGGAATATACAAAAAATGTTCATAAACTAAAAGCAATTGGCGCTGATGTTGTAATCCATTTACCATATGGTCGGGATAATGACCTATTAGGAGATAAAGAGGGAATAGATCGAATTAAAAGTGCTATTCAATATGCAAAACAATTTGATGCAAAGTTAATGACTCTTCATTTAGGGTATATTAATAACCATGATCGTGAAGAAGTGTTTGCATACATAAAGCCAATATTGATCAATTTATGTGAGCACGCCGGAGAAGCAACAATTATGATTGAAAATATGCCAGGTGCAAATGAATTAGGTTATAGCCCCGAGGAAATTAAAAAGATAATTGAATTAGTAAACAGACCAAATCTAAAATTCATCTTTGATTGTGGACATGCAAATGTTAGCATTTATTCAAATGATGATTATTTGGAATTATTAAAGCCTTATTTAACCCATATTCATTTAAGTGATAATAAAGGGGAACGTGATTCCCATGCTCGAATCGGTACTGGAACAATTGATTTTAAAGATATATTCAGTAAATTAGATGGTTATCAAGGTTATTACTGCATGGAAGTATTATACAAAGATGTAGAAGATTTAATAAATTATAGTCAAGATTTAGATAATCTCTTTTGATTTTATTGTATATTTATGAAATTTATTGTATAATAAGTGTTAATGAGGTGTAGTATGAGAAAAATAAATATAGTTACAGATAGTGCTAATGATTTATCAAAAATCCAATTAATTGAGAATGAGATTAATGTTCTCCCATTCTATGTTAATTTTGGTGAAAAATCTTATCGTGATGGAATTGATATAGATGTAGAAACATTATATAAACTAGTGAATGAACATCATGCACTTCCAAAAACTTCTGCTGTTTCACCTGCACAATTCCATGAAGAATTTGCAAAATATCCAGTAGATGAAGATGTAATATATATTGGTTTAGGTAGTGGCTTCTCAGCGACATGCAATAATGCATATATAGCTAGCCAAGAATTTGATAATGTTTATGTTATTGATTCACAAAACCTATCAACAGGGATTGGGATGCAATTATTTATGGCTACAAAATATCGTAAAGAAGGCTTAGATGCAAAAACAATCGTTGAAAAAATCAAAACAATTCAGCCATTAATTAAAACACAATTTGCAATTAATACTCTTGAGTATTTACATATGGGTGGACGTTGTTCATCTACGAGTAAGTTCTTTGGAACATTATTAAATATTAAACCAATTATCCGTGTGATTGATGGAAAAATGGAAGCTACAAAACAGCCAATTGGTTTTACTAAAGCATTAAAGGCATTGCTATCCTATTTAGATGGAGACTTGCCGAATGTATCGCAAGATATCATTTTTATAACACATTCACTAGCTGAAGAAGATGCACAATATTTACGTAAGAAATTAATCAAAAGAGGATTTGCTGATGAAAACATTATAGAGACCAAAGCTGGAGGAACAATTTCAACTCATTGTGGTCCTAGAACAATAGGAATTATATATATAACATTACAATAGCATATATACTAAAATAAGATTGGCTATCAATCTTATTTTTCTAATAAGAGAAGAATAATAAAATACTGTACAATTTTAAGGTATGATGAAAATAAGAGGGCTTAAAGAAATGAAAAAAAATATATACTTAAATTATTATCCACGTGAAGAAATGGACTATCGTTTATCGGTAATTAAAAAGACAGGTTTTGATGGCGTATTTTTAATGTATGATGATAGTAATGAGTTTGGCGATATGGTCAATAAAGTAGGTAAAATTGGTTTAGAAATAGAGACATTTCATTTACCTTATGATATATGTAACCATCTATGGTTGGATGATGAATTAGGTAGAGAGTATGTGGAAGATTTAATTCGTGGTGTTCGTGCAGCTGCCTACTATGGTGTCAAAACAGTTATAATGCATACTATGAGTAAAGATTCCCCACAATTTAATGAATTAGGATTAACGAGAATTCGTAAAATATTAAAAGTATGTGAGGAGTTAAATGTTGATTTGGCCCTTGAAAATGTTCGTGACTATCGATATACAGATTATGTATTCCATAATATTAAACATCCTAATTTAAAAATGTGTTTAGATTTCGGACATACAAATGCATTTGGCTATAAATTTAAAGATCTAGATTTTTCTAAATATAAAGGTTTAATTACATGTCTACATATCCATGATAATCATGGGCATGGTGACGAGCATTTAATTCCTTTTACTGGTGAAATTGATTATAAAGCTGTAGTTGAAAAATTAAAAGAAATAAATTATACTGGTCCTTTAACAAGTGAAGCACATTTACGTTTACCAAATATTGATCCCAAAAAAGTAACAATGACTGATGCAGAATTCATTAAAACTGTCTATAATGCATTATTAGTAATTGAATCTTATTTTGGTGAAAGCAATGAATAAAATAGAAGTTTTAGCGCCAGCAGGTAATTATGAATCATTCATATATGCAATTAACAATGGTGTGAATGCTATTTATTTAGCTGGTAAATCCTTTGGAGCTAGAGCAAATGCTTCTAATTTCACAAATGATGAACTTATTTCAATGATTGAATATGCTCATCTAATGGATGTAAAAGTCTATGTGACAGTAAACACAATTGTAAAAGATGATGAATTTAATGATGCTGTCGATTTTGTTAGATTCCTATATGTAAATAATGTTGATGCGGTCATTGTCCAAGATTTAGGATTAATGGATGAGATCATTCGCCTTTTTCCTGAATTAGATGTTCATGCGTCTACGCAAGTAAATGTTCATAGTTTAGCTCAAGCTCAATTTTTAAAGGAGTTAGGGGTAAAGAGAATTATTATGGCACGTGAAACTTCAATCAATGTTATTAAAGAGATATGTGATAAAGTTGATATTGAAGTTGAAGTATTTGTTCATGGTGCCCTATGTATGTCTTACTCAGGTAATTGTTATTTCTCTTCAATGATGGGAGATAGAAGTGGTAATCGAGGAAGATGTGCCCAACCTTGTCGTTTAATGTATGACTTAGAAGGTAGTGAAGACCAAAAATACTTCTTAAGTCCAAAGGATTTAATGACGATTGATTATGTTAATGAATATCGTAATGCAGGCGTAACCTCATTTAAAATAGAGGGTAGAATGCGTCGCCCTGAATATGTTGGCTTAGCGGTTAGAGCATATGTAGATGCTTTGAATGGATCAAATAATAATTATGAAAAAGAATTAAAACTAATGTATAATCGCGACTTTACAAAAGGTTATGCATTTGGTGAGACCAATGCAAACTTTACAAATATTAATTCATCCAATCATATTGGAATTGAAATCGGAAATGTAACAGGATATCGTAAATCTTATGCTACGATTCTTTTAAATGAAGTTGTTTCAATTGGAGATAGCCTTCGTTTCCTCGATGATGAAATTGACGCAATAACTGTTTCGGAAATGTATGTCGATGGAATATTTAGAGATATAGCTTTTCCTGGTGAAGAAATTAAGGTTAGAGTTCATAAACCAATAAATGATGATGTTGTTGTTTTAAAAACAACGGATGGTAAGTTGGTGAAAATGATTCAAGATACACCGGCAAAACTTATTCCTATAACCGGGGAATTAAAAGTAATCAATCAAAAATTAGTTCTTGAAATTTCTGATGGTAAAAACAAAGTCGTTCAATCAACAGAAATGGATGTTATCCCCGCTAAGAATACTGATTATAATGAAAGAATTATAAGCAATATAAATAAAACCGGTGGGACAATTTATTATTTTGAAAATATTAAAGCTCCCAATGAAGCCGTCTTTCTACCTATAAAAGAAATTAATGAACTTAGAAGAAGAACATTAAATAAATTAGATGAATGTAGAAAGGATAGATTGCCAAGAATAATAAATGAGATAAAATATACATCTCCAGTTATTCAAAATGAAAAAAAGTTAATCGTTAAAGTACGTACTAAAGAACAATATGAAAAAGCTGTAAATGCTGGAATTAATAATATAATTGTCGAGAATAATAAATTAATAAGTCAAGATGGAATAAAACATTACTATGCTTCTCCGAGAATATTTAGGAAAAATGATAATTTCAATGCTACAAATAATTTAGGAAATATCCATTCCCAAGAATTATCAGGAGTTTATTTAAATGTCTTTAATTCAAGAACGGTTAATTTGTTTCACCGCTTAGGTGTTAAACTTGTCGGTTTATCAATTGAATTATCTTATGATGAAATTAAACAATTAGTAAAGACATATGAAAGTTTATATGGCCTTAAGCCAAATTTAATGATTATGGGATATGGTTATTATGAATTAATGATCATGAAACATTGCTTAATAAATAAAGCAGAAGGTTTAGATAAAATGTTTTGCAATAAATGTTTTGATAAACAATATTATTTAAATGATAATAAAGGATCAAGTTTCCCATTACTTAATGATGGTCAATGTCATCTATCTTTACTAAATAATAAAAGAATAAATTTAATTAAGCATATTAAAGAATTGCAAGAAATCGGAGTAAATAATTTATTACTTGATTTCACCATTGAATCAGAAATTGATGATATCCTTAATGCCTATAAAAAAGCTTTTGAATATGATTTTACTGATGATTTATTACTCGAGGATGCCACATATGGGCATTACAAGATAGGGGTATTATAATGACAAAGAAAAAATGGTATAAACTAGATAATGCAGCAAAAATATTTCCATCTGTTTCTAATAAAGGCAGAACTAATGTTTTTCGTCTGTCTTTTGACATGACAGATACTGTTGATCCATTATTGCTTCAGGAAGCATTAGAAATTGTAATTAATCGATTTCCAATGATGAATGTAAGATTAAAAAAAGGATTGTTTTGGTATTATTTTGAAACAAATGAAGCTATACCATTAATTCAAGTAGAAAGCCCATTTATCACAAGATTAATAGAATATTACAAAGATAATAATGGTTTTCTCTTCCGTGTATACTATTTTAAAAAACGTATTACCCTTGAAGTATTCCATTCACTTACAGATGGTTTTGGCGCACTGGAATTCCTCAAGTCAATTATATATTCATATTTAGAATTAAAAGATATAGAAATTAAAAATAATGTTGCGGTATTATCCGACAAGGTTGAATGTCTACGAGAAGAAGATCAAGATAGTTTTAATGTACATTATAATAATAAACTTAAAGCATCGCGTAAAGAGCCCAAAAGTTTACGATTCAAATCGCAGGCTTATCAAAACAATTGGTTAGGGTTAATTGTTGGAACGATGGATGCTCAAGCTATAAAAGATTTATCTAATAAATATAATTGCAGTATTACTGAATTAATTGGTGCAGCTGTCTTTTATGCAGCATATAAAGCTCGTCATTTATTTGATCAAAAAGATTATCCTTTTACAATGTTTATTCCGGTTAATCTACGTCGCTTTTTCCCTTCGAGAACATTGAGAAACTTTTCATTATATGTTCGAACTAAAGTGAAATTAAATGAAGAAATTAGTTTTGAAGATCTTGTGACGATGATAAAAAGTGATATGCAAGATGAGTTGCAAAAAGAAAAATTAGCAGAACGTTTCGCAACTAATGTTCGAAGCGAAAGGAATTTCGCATTAAGAATTGTACCCCGTCAAATAAAAGAAGTTGTTTTACGAGCAACATATAATCAAGTTGCCAGCAATGCTAATTCATTCTCACTTTCCAATTTAGGAATTCTAAAATTACCAGATGAAATGTCTAGTCATATTGATAAAGTTGTTTTCTCAAACGGAGCTTCTTATACTTATCCAGTAAATATGGGAGTAATAACTTATAACAATAAACTAACAATTTCATTTACTTCAGAGATTATTGACCGTAGTTTACAAAGAGAATTTTTCCGCTTCTTTACTAACCAAGGAATAGAAATAGTTATTGAAAATAATGATTTGGAGGTGGAATAATGAAGCAATGTCAGAAATGTAAAGTAGAAGTTAAAACTTCACGAAAGACATGTCCTCTATGTGGACAGATATTAACCGGTAACGGTACTGAAGTTGAGATAGAAGAATTATATCCTCATTATGAATATCAAAACAAGAAAATAAATATCGCACAAAGAATTATGTTATTTCTTTCAATCGCAGCAATTTTCATAAGTGTTATAATTAATGTATTATCTTACTCAGGATCACTTTGGTCAATATATATTGTTATGGGAGTTTTATATGCATGGATATTATTAAGAACAACAATCCTTTCCCGTCAGAATATTGCTGGTAGATTGTTGATCCAATTATTTGCTCTATCAGTCATCATATATTCAATTGAACTAGTTTCAATGTCAAGTGGCTGGGCTCTTGAATATGTTGTTCCCTTCCTATGTATTGCGACTAATCTCTCCTTAGTAATAATAATACTAATAAAGCCAATGCGTTATTCAGATTATTTATCATATCTAATAATTGCAATTATTATTAGTTGGATACCATTAATACTCTATTTCACTGATATTATCGATATTGCTTGGCCATCGGTTACTTCAGCATCCCTATCACTAACAACAGTTTTAGGAATGATTATTTTTGCGGATAGAGCTACAAAAGACGAATTAAAGAAAAGATTACATATATAAAGCAGTTTCTAAAACTGCTTTTTTATATTGAACATAGAATTTTTAAATTAATATAAATTATTGCGCGAAAAATAATAATAAAAACTTCGTGCATTTATACTCCATTTAGTGTATAATGATATTATGAAATCGTTTACTGTGAAGGAGGAATATAATGAAAGAATATCATGCTCAGGCGATTCGCAATGTGGCTATTCTTGGCCACTTAGGAAGTGGTAAAACAACACTTTCAGAATCATTACTTTTTATAGGTGGACAAATCGAAAAGAAAGGAGAAGTAGAACGAAAAAATACAATAAGTGACTTTACACCAGAAGAACAAGGACGTCAAACTTCAATGTCAGCTAGTTTAATTCCCGTTGAATGGAAAAATCATAAATTAAATTTTATAGATACACCGGGGTCAGAAGAATTCATTGGCGAATTGGAAAATGTGTTATCAGTTGTAAAAGGAGCAATTCTCGTAATTGATGGATCTAAAGGCGTAGAAGTCGGAACGGAACGTTCATGGGAAGAATTACGTAAACGTAATATCCCAACAATAATTTTAGTTAACAAAATGGATAAAGAAAATATTAAATTTGAACCCTTACTTGAATCAATTCGCGAAAAGCTAGGAAAAAGATCAGTACCTTTCTGCTGGCCATTAGGTAAGAGTGATAATTTTGATGGATTTGTAAATGTAGTAGATAAAAAAGCTTTTATTTTTAAAGACGGAAAAATTTGTGAGGGTGAAATCTATCCTGACAAAGTCGACAAAATTGAAGAGTTATATGGTGATATAAGTGAAGTTGTCGCCGAAACAAGTGAAGAACTATTAGATAAATATTTTTCAGGTGAACCATTAACCCATGAGGAAATTAAAAACGGTTTACGTCAAGGAACATTATTGGCTGATATATATCCAGTCCTAGTTTCTTCATCATCTAAGGATATTGGTATCTCCACATTATTAGATATGGTAGTTGACTTTATGCCATCACCTCTAGATTTAAAAGCCGTTGATGGTGTTGATTTAAAAGGTAAACCTACTTCTCGTGAAACTAAAGATGATGCACCATTATCAATTCATGTCTTTAAAACTGTTATTGACTCATTTGTCGGGACTATAAACTATTTAAAAATATATTCAGGAAAACGGGAAAATATTATTTGCCTTTATCATGAAATTCATATATAATGATAACAGAGTAGGAATACATTAC
>ENA-UOOK01004352-UOOK01004352.1-fermentation-metagenome-genome-assembly--contig:-NODE-4352-length-15271-cov-5.138670_pt1 | contig 15271 bp, 8 predicted proteins | sample MGYA00245777_ERZ724023 | MGnify/ENA primary metagenome ERZ724023 (study PRJEB28704, sample SAMN03018312) | fermentation metagenome | biome: anthropogenic terrestrial biome; feature: soil; material...
GGGATGAAATTGTTCGTCGAGGAGGGTTTTTGCCTCCCGGACGAGGGCGAGGAGGGCGGCCTGCTCCGCGTCGGTCGCGTCGAAGAGGCTCGCGATGTGCCGGAAGGGGATGAGGAGCTCCCTCGTATCCTGGTATAGCCTAAACAACATCACTTTTCGAGATTGAAGAAAAATATTTATGAATTAGTGGACGTAGGTCAGTGAATAGCGTCCCTGGGGAAATTTAAATGGCGAGGGATAAAGATTGGGTCTATAGGTGCAAACGTGGCCTCCATAGTGTTGGAAAAGTTCTCAATAAGAATAAGTGGATTCATCGTAGCGCCCTGCCGTTGCTCTCGGAGGAAGAGCAGAATCTCGTCGATAAAGCGTTAGATGTCTTGGGGATTCATCTACCTCCTCCTGACATCGATATTATTGTGAAGATCAATGTCAGTGAGGGACTCGTGACCTTTACTCACTCAGCGGACTGGAAGACCGCAACCGAGCCTATCTGTGGTGATATGGTGGGTGTTAAAGATCTTTACAGTAGCCATCCTGCCATATTCTATCGGAAACAGAAAGGAGTCCCGAATATCTACCATCACAAGTGGATGTTTGTGGATGATGACTACTTGGGGTTCGATGTAAAAGGAGCAATGAAATGGTCTGAAACCTGGGAGAATCATCCTGTGGTTAAGGCGCTTCTGATGGATAAAAACGAATATTTCCGACTTAAAATAGGCAGGCAGGATTACTGGCAAGAGAAAGTTCTTGATCAGATCGGTGTCTCTCCCACGTATGAGGAGTTTATCAATAGCACCTATATCGACCGCGGTCAGGGTGCCCAGAATAATGTTGTCCCGAAGTATTTGCCCTTATTCGCAAAGAAAACTGATAAGATTCTGGATTTCGGTGCAGGTTTCCATGGCCGCCACACGCTGTGGCTTCGCAACCAGGGGTTTGACGTTACCGCTTACGATTGTGGGGCTAATGTTCAGCTAGGTCTCCATGACCCCGAAGCACTGAGCAGGCAATATGACATTGTGTTCGCATCAAATGTGTTGAACGTGCAGCCAACCGTACCGCACCTCGTTCGGGTTCTCGATCAAACATATGGTCTTATCAAGCCGGGAGGGGTCTTTTTCTGTAACTTCCCAAGCGTTCCCCGAAAATGTAATGCGATCGTTACCGAGCAGGATCTTACCGAGATGCTTGATGAACGATATGCTGAGATCATCTGTCTGCGGGGTAAGATCTGGATGTGGAAATGCATTAAATGCGGAAATGTTAAATTAAATGGCATTCCAGACACAGGCAGCGCTTCATAGGGTTGACGATGCTCGGTGAAGATGGGCTGCTCTAAGTTGGCCTAAACTTTCGGTGCAAATCATCCAGACGAAATAATAACCTTAATATGTAATGACACAACACTCAAACCTGAGTGGAAAATTGTCCGGGACTTTCGTTTCGCTAATAAAGGTTTTGCCTGTATTTAAGAATTATTCGTCTGGCAGACCCAAATATTGCTAAGTTTGGTAGCGCTAAAAAGATTAGGAAGTGTTAACAAAAACATGAGAAGCTTGTCGCGGGTATCTCCACATCGGATTGAGTTGGCGGATGAAACCCCGTCTGCATCGGCTTCGCACGTTACTATACCAGATCAGACTGTTCTCGATAAGCTGAGACACATCCTTTCGAAGCGCTTTACAAATGGGCTTCGACTTAACTCTCCGATTGAGTTGGCACGTTTTAGGTCTTTTGCTGCGGAAGATCTGGGCGAGGAAATCTTGCTGTCTGACCAGGAACTTAAAAGTTATATCGTGGGTTGCGGAACTACCTTCGATGGCAAAGTCTACGCTGTTTCGGTTCAGACAAAAGAACGAATCCGGAGACTGGTGGAGGAATACTTCGCCGAAGGTGCACAAGTCATATTCTTTGCCGAGTTTTATGCCAAGAACGAGAACTGGCTGTTCGGGGCAAGCGTGATCTCCCAAGATATGCTTATTGATATACTCCGTATGCTGTTCCCTAAGTTGTCATTCACACAGACCTATTTTGGCTATACAGATGCTTCCGTCTTTGCCGTTCTTGAGAGTGAGATCCTCCGCGTGTGGGGCGACGATGTACTGCTGACCTATACGCAACTCACCGAACGGTTACAGTACATACCTCTTGACCGGATAAAAAACGCCCTTGGTCAGAACGGCAACTTCATCTGGAGTAGCATAGAGACTTTCTCGCACGTCAGCCGAATCGAGATCACCGACGAGGAGCGGGAAGCAATCCGAAAAACCGCCATACGAAAGTGCAACGCTGACGGTTATGTCTCAATTACAGACTTGCCTTTCGGAGAAATCGAGGAGCGCAACTACGAACTATCTATTACGGCGGTTCATAACGCTGTTTACCACATCTGTCTGTCGGACAGGTTCGACAAGAAAGGCAAAATCGTCACGCGCAAAGGCGATGTCTTCGACGCGTTGACCATTATGAAAGAGTACTGTCGAACCGTCGACAAATGTTCATTCGACGACTTGCTGAACATTGAGAAGGAACTGACAGGCATCGTTCGCCGTAAGATATCTCTGGAAGCAGGCAGCGCCATTCTGGTTCGTATCGATAAGGACACCTATGTTGCAGACAGGCACGTCCACTTTAACGTCGATAAGATCGACGAGGTTATTGAATTTTTTGTTAAGGGAGGCTATCTTCCGCTTAAATCATTCACGACCTTTGGGGCATTCCCCGACTGCGGGCAGGAGTGGAACTTATTCCTGCTTGAAAGCTACTGCCGACGCTTCAGCCGAAGGTTTCGCTTTGATATCCCGACGTTCAACTCGCGGAATGCCGGAGTGGTCATCTGCAAAAGTTGCAGGTTGAACTACACGGAGATTATGGCCGACTCTGTAGCGAATGCCGACATCCCATTAAAGAGCACCGTCGTCGGTAAGTTCCTCTACGAGAGCGGGTACACGGGCAGAAGCACAACCACTAAAGTTAGCGAAATCATAGCTAAGGCGAAAGGCATACGAAAAAGAAGGAATTGAAGATGTATTCATATACTTACGACAAGAAAACGGGCGGGATACTTCTTAATTCCTCGCCGAACGGGTTCTCAAAAGAGCCACGTCCGGTTTACGCACCCGAATTGGACGTGCTGGGCTTTGATAAGTATTGGAAGTATGACAAGCAGACCGACCGTCCATATATGTGGGCGGAGGCGAACAACTACTACTATCGAGGAACGCTCGTCGCAAAACTGAAAGGCGGCAACATTTACACCGTTCCTGAGATTATCATTCCGAACGGCGAGGACGGCAACCCAGTGACACCGGAGCCCGAAGGCATGTCGCTTCGCCCCATTGATATAGAGGCAACGGTGGAAGCAAACCGTGAAATGCTTGAAATCATCGAGCAGACCACGGTCAAGAAGATACTGGCCATCTATGAGAAATACAAGGGAAAACTTGACCTTTTCCATGTAGCTTTTTCAGGCGGAAAAGACAGTTGTGTCCTACTCGATCTTGTAAAGAAAGCCTTGCCCAAAGGCAGCTTTGTAGTGGTATTTGGCGACACTGGCATGGAGTTTCCAGACACCTATGAGGTCGTCGGGAAAACAAAACAGCAGTGTGTTAAGGACGAAATACCGTTTTACGTTGCCAAGTCCCACCTTAACCCGAAAGAGTCGTGGGAACTGTTCGGCCCCCCATCCCGCACATTACGTTGGTGTTGCTCGGTGCATAAAAGCACCCCGCAAACATTGAAGCTGAGAGAAGTGACCGGCAAAGACGATTTTATTGGTCTTGATTTTGTTGGGGTCCGGGCGCAGGAGAGCGTTGCTCGAAGTACATACAAGTACGAAAACTATGGGGCAAAGCAAAAGGGTCAGTTTAGCCATAACTCAATACTTGAGTGGACATCCGCGGAAATATGGCTATATATATATGCAAATGATTTGTTGATTAACGAGGCCTATAAAAAAGGTAACGGTCGTGCCGGATGTTTGTTTTGCCCTATGTCGGGTGGCACAAGCGACTACTTGCGGCGAGCAAGTTATCCCGAAGAGATCGACAGCTACATCAATTTGATTAAAAACACTTATGACGAGGACAAACGAAAGAAAAGCAGCATTGAATCGTATATCCTAAACGGAGGTTGGAACGCGAGAAAGAATGGTCGTGAGTTATTGAACAATACGTTCCGATGTATTGAAAAGACTACAAACGGGATTCTGACAATAACCATTACAGCCCCTGATTCCGACTGGCTGGAATGGATAAAAACACTTGAAGATTTACACGGTGAAAAGGGTGATTACTACGTCCGATTTGACGGCCAATGCATACGGTTTTCCGTTAAGGCAACAAAGAACGGGTATATTGTAACGATACCCGAAGTAGTCCTGAAAGAAAGACCTGCATTTGGAAAGATGTTCCGGCAAGTATTCCGAAAAGCATCGTATTGCAAAGGTTGTCGAGTTTGCGAAACGAACTGCCGAAATGGATGTATAAATTTTGTCAATGGCAAAGTCAGAATAAACAACTGTATTCGGTGTCACGAATGCCATGCAATCGATAGCGGCTGTCTATTGTTTCATTCGTTACGCCATCCACAGGGAGGAGGTAAACCAATGAAAAGTCTAAACTCATTCGCCGACCATGCTCCGAAGTCGGAGTGGTTGCGATCATTCTTTGAACTGAAGGATGCGTTCTTTTCGGAACATACTCTGGGACCGATGATGTTCGATATGTTCAGGCGTTTCCTTCGGGATGCTTCCTTAAATGAGAAGAACCACTTCACGCCGTTTGCAGAGTTCATTTCACAAATAGGCTGGGAAACAGACACTGCACAAGGTCTGATTCTTATCAATCTAGTCGCCGAAAACCCACAGATGGAGTGGTATGTCACTAATCTTGATGTCGGAAGACCCTATGCACGTCAGGTCGTCGAAGACATGCTGACAGCCGTTGATGTCAAGCCGAAAGATGCTAAGTCAATAGCCAAATCCTATAAGCGTCTGGTCGAAACACCACTCGGCACGAGCCTAAACTGGGGCTATGTCACCGAAGATGGCGAGTTTGTTCGCACGAAATGCTCCGTGAGCGACCCGCGCGTGGTGCTGTATGGCTTGTTCAAGTTTGCAGAGAAGTGCAACGACTACAAAGAATTCACACTCGCTACACTCCTGAATGACAACATCGACCGCGACGGCATAAGCCCAACACGCATCTTTGGGCTTGACCGCGACGAAATGACGCCCATACTCTTGGGGCTGTCAGCAAAATACCCTGAGTTCATCACCGCGTCGTTCACGCATGACCTGGAGAAGATAACGCTTGCGGACGACAAATCCTCCCAAGATGTGCTAGACTTGTTTAAGGAGGATGCAGCATATGGCCAATAGCAATAAATACCGCGAATATTTCGACATTGACGAAGAATATTTTCCTCAGATCAATGACTCCACCATCGCCGCCGCTAGTCCTGAATTCTGGACGCGTACCTACCCGCACTACACGTTCATCGAAATGTTGAACAGTATGGAGCGTGTTTTGGCGCGGCAGGAGAAGCGTTCCCTCTGGATTGAGGGTGCATACGGCACGGGCAAGTCCCAGTGTGCTTACACCCTGAAAAAAATTCTCGAAGTGCCGGAGGATGAACTCCGCGCATATTGGGACAGATATGAGCCGCTGAAGAAGAAAACCGACCTGCTTGAGAAACTCATCGGTCACAAACAAAAGGGCATCGTGACCGCTTATCGCTACGCCTCGGGCATGATTGACTCTCCCCGTGACTTGTTCCTGGCCGTTCAGGAAACCCTGAAGGCTTCGTTGGTCTCCGCGAACCTTTACGCCGGAGAGAATACACTCAAAGAGAGCGTCATCGCCTGGATTGAAGAACCATCGCACAAGATGTTCTTTGACGCACTTTTGAAAAAATCGGAATGGGCAGCTCTGTTTAGTCAATCTTCCGCAGACGAGGTGCTGAATGCACTTCGCAAAGGCGGCGAGATCAAGACATTGATGGACAACATCTTCCGGCTTGCTGATAAAGAGGGTATAACCGCACTGACTATTGATTCAGACAGGCTTATCGCCTGGCTGATCGACATTATTGACCGCAATAATGTAAAAATTGTCTTTATTTGGGACGAATTCTCCGATTACTTCAGGAACAATCGCGAGAGCCTTTCGGAATTCCAAAAACTCGCTGAACTAGTAAACTTGAAGCCGTTTTATTTCATTGTTGTTACGCATGAGTCCGGACAGTTGTTCACGACCGCCGACACGACTTGGACAAAAGTACGCGACCGCTTTATCCCTGTTCATATTGCTTTACCGGACAACATCGCGTTCGAACTCATTGGACACGCTTTCAACGTGAAGCCCGTTGCTAAGACCGATTGGGATACATTGGTTGATGGCGACTTGGGAAGCCGGACAAATACTTCCCGTTCTAAAGTTATGGCTGTAGCGAAGATTGATAATCCGCAAGTGATGAAGGACATTATGCCGCTCCACCCGATGGCGGCATTGCTCCTCAAAAATATAGCCTCCGCTTTCAAGTCTAACCAGAGAAGTATGTTCGACTTCATCAAGTCCTCAAACACGGACAATGTGAAGGCGTTCCAATGATTCATAGAAAATACAGGTCCTTTTGACGGCCATCCGCTTCTCACGGTGGACATGCTATGGAACTTTTTCTACGAAAAAGGCCGGGATAACCTCACATCTGACATTCGCCTGATATTGGATACCTTTCCGCAGCAGCAAAATTTGCGTGATGATGAGAAAACTGTCCTGAAAGCCATCCTCATCATGCAGGCTATTGACCAGCGGTTGGGTGGCACGATTGATCTGTTAAAAGCAACCGAGCAGAACCTCAGCTATGTCTTTGAGGGCATTTCGGACTTAGACGGAACGAGGTCCGCCAGTCTTGCAAAAGGGCTTAAGGAAAAAGGCATCCTCGTTTCCAACCCGATAGGGGGCGGGCGTTATGTGTATGCAGCTGCCGTGCTTGCGGGCGACCAAGCGAAAATCGATAGTTACAAGAAAGATATACGGCAGAGCAGCACAACCTCGAAACTTGTGATCGATGGTGGACTTTCTACCGTTTTATCGCTTCCTCCCGCTCTTCGTCTGCGATTTGAGTCGGAGCCAGGTACAGGTAAGATCACCCCTGTGACTGCTGCAGACTTTACACGTACGATCAATATCCTCCGCGATAAAGACACAGGGTGGAATTTCCACGCTGTCATTGCCTTTGCCAGGGATGAGGCAGAGGCAGTTACCTTCCGAAAGGCCCTTAAAACAGCGGTTGCTGATAAGCAATATAAAAACATCGTTTTCATTGATGCGCTTTCTACACCACTTGGCTCCGAAGCATTTGAACAATATGTTGACTTTTCTGCAATGGCGATGTACTATCAGGGGAGCAACAACACCTCATCCAGGGATAATTCGGATAAGGCTAAGCGTGTTTTAGACCAGGACTGGAAAAACCGTATCTACAATGGTCAGTTTCTCGTACATACCTATGCCAACCCGGAAGGCGAGAAACTCGGAAATGGTCAAGGCGTGGCAAGTGTCCTTCAGACGATTGTTACAACAAAATTCCCTTATGTATTTGACTTTGCAAGAGGACTCACGGAAAGTCAGCTGAAGATAACTCCGGGCATGAAACAGTCGGCAAAGGCAGGTATTACGCAAGTCACGGGTGGTGTTGTTAACGGCGTTGAAAAACATGTGTTGCCAACTGTATGGAAGAGTGATAATTATTGGGAAAACCCGACAACTTTTTCCTTGCCGATCTCGAGAATTAAGGTTGAGGTCGAAGAGCATATTAAAAGCGCGTTTGACCGCGACGGGCAAATTTCAATCGGCGAAATCTACGACTTCCTTGAGAATACCTACGGTTTTGCTCCGTGCAATCTCTCGGCGTTCATTGCAGGCTTTTTACTGAAAGAGTACGGCAGCGAACCATATCGCTACAGCGATTCATCTGGCGGCCACGAGCAGATGACGCAGGACAAACTTGCAGAGATGCTGGGTAACTACATCGGCAAATCCCCGAAACCAACCTATATCGTAAAGATGACTGCCGATGAAATGGCGTTTTACGAACTCACCGAAAAGGCGTGGGGTATCCAACCTAATTCGTGTTCATCTGCGGGTCAGGCAGCTATTGCGGTAACCGCCAAAATGCGCGGACTGAATTTGCCTGTATGGTGTCTTGAAGAAGTGGATACAGTCGGCGTCTTTGATGTGGTTCATAAATACAGTGAACTTGTTCAAAAGGAAGGCAACGAGGCTCACAAAAAAGCAGTCGAAATCGGAAAGATTGTGTCCACAAAACCATCCCTTGCCGACAGCTTGTCTGCCTTGGTCACTGGCGATAATTGTCAGAACGGTATGCGCGAATATCTTCGTTCCTTTGAAGGTGGTAAGGTCATGGAACTCGCCAAGGCAATTGGTGCTGAGGACAATGTGCTTACCGATATTCGCCGCCTGTTCGGAGTGAAGCACTCATGCCTGTGGGATAAACAGACCGGTGAGGACGAAATTCGTAAACTGCTGACCGAATACAGCGTAGTCAAAGAGAGCAACGCCATCCTGAACACTTCGGCCCATTCCTTGACGGAAGCGTTCAATGAGTGGCGAGGGCGGTTGAAGTTCATCGGCATCTCATGCGATGCTTTACGGGCAAAGTACCCTGCGTTGACAAAAGTCCTCGACACGCTCTTGAAAGTCTGCAAGGAAGAGGAAATATTGCCTGAACCGTTAAAGGCATTCCATTCAGAACTCGTGACGCATGGTGCGGAAATCAGGGAATTGTTAAACAACGACAGGCGCGTCTTTGCTGAGGTTTATGAGCCGTACCTTGAAGACCTTAGTGATAACGATATCGCCGATGTTAAGAGCAACCTGGTAACAGGCTTGTTTAAATTGCCGAAAACCGACTGTAACGCCAAAGTGAAAGAGGCTGCCGAGGAATTCCGAAAGAAACAGTTGAAGTCGCAACTCTTCAGTTTGTGGAAAGACAAGACGGGAACGAAAAACCCGCGCGAATGGTCGAGCCACTACAGGACACCCATCCTATGCTGTGTCTCCGAGGCTGAGTATGAGAAGGCTAAAAAGGCATTTGAAACCCTTAACCGCAATGGGGGAACAGATGCCGAAATCAAAGCTTCTCTCGCTTTCCTGGAATCCACTACTCTGTTTGATGTCCTTGCGGATGATGATAAGCGGAACACAGCATTCAACCGGGATATCGTTGGCGAATATAGTGCGTTGCTTCTAGACCTTGATAAGGTAAGGGATACCCTAGACCACCTTTCCGTCGATACTTACGGTTGGCGTGATAATCCGAGCGTTAAGAGCAGGGTGAAGCGACTTGCCGAAGCCGAGTATAACGCGGGCGGCAGCGACCGGGTTCTCCTGAAAATCGATGAGATGGACGATGCCGAGTTAAAGCAATATCTCAAACGGCTTGTCAAGGACAGCATTACGGTCGGCATTGAAATACTGGCGAATGAAAGCAGGAAATAGAATGCAAATCGATTCGATAAAGAAATACTTGACCTCTTCCGTCAAGACGCCATATTTCCTTTTTATCAGCGACGGTCAGTACAAGACCGCCATCGATGAATTGTCGCTGTTGAGTCTTGATTTTGTACAGATGAGCGGCTTCTGCGGCGGCGATGACAAACTGCCGGACGTCGACGGTCTGCTCACTTATATCGAAGCGGCTGGTGTAAACGCAAAAAGCAAAAAGTTTGTTGTGACGGGGCTTGGCGAATACCTCGCACTTCGCGGGCCTGATGAAGCTTCTCGTACTCTGTCGCGGTTGAAAGACCTGAATGTCGGCGGTGCAAAAGTTGTGTTGCTCCTGCGAGGGCTTGCCTCACAGATAGCCGCGTTACAGGCCGACCCTCGCTTTGATAACCGTCGGTTCAGCGTCGTTAATAATGCGGAGTGTGACTTATCAATTACCCTTGCCGCCCCAACTGTCGGGTTGTCGGCTTTATCGGGTTTCAAAGCATTACTTGCGGAACTTGAAGACGGTCTGTGCGGAAGTGTTGTCACGAATACAGCAGTCAATCTCAATAAGGCAATATTCACCGTACACCAAATCAGCAATGCGTATGATGGCATTAAATTCTCCACAAGGGGTTTTGCTTTGGCGCGTTCCTGCGGGAGCGACGCTCGTTGGGCGGAGTTGCTGACAGAACTCAACCAGAGCAACGGTTCGCTTGACGAGGTGTTCGAGAAGAATGATCTTGGCAATAATCTGGAGTCCGATTTCTACGCTCGCATTGCAGGAAGCGACTACTGCAACTGGCTCTATTTTATCTGTTTGAAGAGTAAGGCTGACATATTGCAAAACGGATACCTTCGGTTCGTTCTAGATGAGACGAATCGCTTTGAGGATTTCGTTTCAAACATTCTGAACGCAATTATCGAAATCCCGCATACCGACAAACGGTTTTCATCGTATTATCGGGAGCGTAAAGCCCTAGTTGAAAAGTTCCCTGAGTCGGATATCGCAGACTTCGTGGTGAACAATCGGCAAGTGGTGTCTGAAAGCATTTATAAGCTGACAGACGGCACAAGGGTGGAGCGCGAAGAAATTATTGCTTGGCTTTCTCAAAACGGCTTAATCCCGGGACTTGAGAGTATTTATCCCACATTGGCGGCTTATCTGAAAAAATATGTTTTTAAATGTCCGCAACTAGCGGACTTGCTGACTGATTATTTCGAGGCGTACAAACGGCAAAAGTTGTCTAACAAGCTTGAAACTGACTTTTTGGAGAAAGTCGATCAACTTGCCCTCAAACGACAATTCAACCGACTAACTACGCGGAATGAAATTATAGACTGTATAGATAAGAGTGACACTTTTCTGTACTGGCTCGATGCATTCGGCGTTGAATACTTAGGTTTAATCGAATCTTTAGTTCAAAAACGTGGCCTATCGGTTCGTGTTCATATCGCCCGCGCGGAACTGCCGACGATAACATCTATCAACCGCGACTTTTTCGATGCGTGGCAAGGCCGTAAAGAAAAGAACGGTGAACTTGATGATACCAAACACAGCGACGCAGGTGGTTATAACTTCACTAATAATGAACTGCCTATCCACCTTGCTAAAGAGTTGGATATCATAGCGGCGATGATTGACAAGGCGGCTACGGAACTTGCGCTTAGGGATTGTAAACGCTTCCTGATTGTAAGCGACCACGGCGCATCGCGGCTTGCTGTTCTGCGGCGTAAAGAAGAAAAGTACGATACCGATACCATAGGCGAACATTCGGGTCGCTGCTGTAAGCTGTTCCAGCCTTATGACCTTCCATTTGCCGCAGAGGAGAACGGATATCTCGTGCTTGCTGATTACGGTCGCTTCAAGGGAAGTCGCGCGGCGAATGTGGAAGTTCATGGGGGAGCGTCATTAGAAGAGGTTGTTGTTCCCATTATCGAATTGTCGTTGAAAGATGGAAGCATAACAGTCAAACTGGTCGATGAAGTCGTGACCGTTGACTATCGCACCGGCACGGAGATTAGTCTGTTCTTTAACTCACCGGTACAGGATGTTTCCGTTGTTTTAAATGGGAGGCCCTATTCAGCGTCGCAGATAGATGCAAATCACTACTCCGTAAAGTTGCCCGACACAAAACGGGCGGGCGAATATCCGGCGGACGTTTACGCAGGCGATAACTTGGTTGGCAAAGTTATGATTAAGGCGCAAGGCAAGAGCGGCAAAGTCAATGACGCTTTTGATGACTTGTTTTAGGAGGTGCTACCCATGATTGAGAAACTCAGAAATTGCTTTGACGAGATGGTTGTTTATAAAGACCTCAAGAAAAGCAACTTCTTTTCCGCTTTGAGCCTGCCTTCATTTATGCGTGACTGGCTCTTAAAGAAATTCGAGGACGAGAACGGTCACTTTGACTCCGACGAGTTGGTTCGTTTCGTGCGGACTTATCTGCCGCGCAAGGACGATTGGACGGCAATTAAGAATCAGGTGGTAATTGAACACGAGCGGGTGAAGTTCCTTGCTAAGGTGTCGGTCGATATCGACATCAAGACAGGGGGAGTGTCATTTGCTTTGCCTGATTTCGGGCTGACGAGCAAGGACACCATCATCGAGGACCCCGTTTGGCAAATCTGTAAGGATGACCTGGTGCGCAGCCGCGAGACTTGGGGAATGGTCGAAATCGGCTATCGCCCACCCGATGACTACGACATGGAGTTTTCAAAAAACAAGGCAAAGGGCGCAAACAGGGGCAAAATCAAGTTGACGAGTTTTAAAACCTTCTGCCCCTACATGATTGATATCGACTACTACAAGGACGCGCGCCGTGAGTTTACCACGGCGGAGTGGATCGATGTCCTGCTTGGCGCAGTAGACTACAATGCAAGCGGTTATCTCGGCGATGAAGAAAAAAAACTCACGATGCTTACCCGTTTGTTGCCATTCGTTGAAAAGAGGCTGAACCTCATCGAACTTGCCCCGAAAGGAACTGGTAAGTCATATCTGTTCGGTCGCGTTAGCCGCTTCGGATGGCTTTCGAGCGGTGGAGTTATGAGCCGCGCGAAAATGTTCTACGATCAGAATAAGCGTGTTGAAGGCTTAGTGTTCGGCAACGACTTCATAACACTTGATGAAGTGCAAACTATTTCATTCACAAATGTGGACGAAATGCGCGCCGCTTTGAAAGGTTACCTCGAATCGGGAATTTTCACTGTTGGCAACTATGAGGGGACTGCTGAGGCTGGCATAATCCTCTGCGGCAACATAAAAAAAGAAACGATGGATGAGGATGGCTTCGGCAATATGTTTGAGGAACTGCCATTTATCTTCCACGAATCAGCTTTGATAGAGCGTTTTCACGGCTTTATTAAGGGTTGGAATATTCCACGAATGAACGACGACCTCAAGATTGCTGGGTGGGCGTTGAATTCCGAATACTTCTGCTCGATTATGCACGAACTGCGGGACGATATGAGTTATCGCGCCATCGTAGATGAGCTTATCGAGGTTCCTGAAGCGGCAGATACCCGCGATACTGAGGCGGTCAAGCGCATTGCTACGGCATATTTAAAATTGCTGTTCCCGCATGTTCGTAGCGCAAACGACATAACTGCCCGCGAGTTCAAGCGTTATTGCCTCGACAGAGCGCGAAAGATGCGAGATACGATTAAATACCAGTTGGGACTGCTTGACGTGGAGTATCGCGGGAAAGACATCCCTGCGTTCAGCGTCAGACCTGACCCTGAAGAAGTGGGGTAATTGCGTGGAAAAGAAAAGCTGTTATGCATGCGGAAAAGAAGCCCTGAGCAAAAACGAAATCGGGTTAACCAAAAAGTTACTCGACATGAAATCCAAGAGGTTCTATTGCCTTGATTGCCTTGCTGGGTATTTGGAAGTAGATACTGAGTTCTTGCTCGCCAAGGTTGAGGAATTTAAGGAGCAAGGTTGCAAACAATTTTGAGGTGATGATACCGTGATCTACGCTGATAATGCCGCGACAACGCGGATTTCCGACCGGGCATTTGAGGAGATGCTTCCGTTTTTGCGCGAGCAATACGGAAACGCATCCAGCCAGCATTCGTTTGGAGTAAAAGCCAAACGCGCCGTAGAACATGCTCGGAGACAAGTTGCGGCGGCCATCGGCGCAGAGCCGCCAGAAATCACATTTACCTCCGGTGGGTCGGAAGCGAACAGTTGGGTACTTCGCTGTGTTGCAGAAACCTACCGCAACGAGTCGATTCACATCATAACCTCGGCTATTGAACACCACTCTGTCCTGAACGCTTGCCGTGCGCTTGAACAAGGTGGCGGCGTTGAGGTTACCTGCCTGCCTGTCGATGATACGGGACGAGTTTCGGTTGAAGATGTTAAGGCAGCAATAAAGCATAACACAAAACTGGTATCGATTATGCTTGCCAATAACGAAATCGGAACAATTCAACCGATTCCTCAGATTGGTTCCTACCTTAAAGGACGAGATATCCTGTTCCATACCGATGCGGTGCAAGCCGTCGGTCACATTCCTGTCGATGTTAATGACCTACGGGTTGACTTCTTAACCGCCTCTGCCCATAAGTTCAACGGGGCTAAAGGAACAGGAATCCTGTACAAGCGGTCAGGCTTAAACTTGCCACCGTTGGTATTCGGTGGCGAACAAGAGCGCGGGCTTCGCGCCGGAACAGAAAATGTTGCCGGAATAGTATCAGCGGGTTTCGCCATCGAGGAAAGCATTAGCGAAATGGCTGAGGAGGCTAGGCGATTAAGATCAATAATTGAAGTTACTGTGGAAGGCATAAAAGAAAAAATACCTTCTGTTAGGGTCAATGGAGATACCAAATTCTGTCTGCCTGGCACGGTCAATCTCGGTTTTAATGGCATTTCAGGTGAGTCGCTTATGCACCTCCTTGATTTGAAAGGTATTTGCGTGTCCACGAGTTCAGCTTGTACCTCTGGCAAAGGCGAACCGTCACATGTGCTTCTTGCGTTGGGGCTATCCGAACAGCAGGCAAAGTCGGCCATCCGCATTTCATATGGCAGGTATAACACCATAGATGAGGCGGAGGTCGTTGTAAAGGCTGTTTGTGATGTCTACGCAAAAATGATGGATGTTCTTTAAGATGTTTCTAATTAAGATGATTCACTCAATTCCCAAATACCCCGCTGCGAATCCTCTTTCATAATGCCTCTTTTTACCAGATGCAATCGATTCCATTGAACATTCTTCTTCCACCTGGGGATCCCCTCACCCACTCTTTCGTGATCGGCTGGAGTAAACTCATACTGTAATCTTCGCCCTATTTCATATTCAATAGCCTTTTTCGAGGCAGAGCCGCCAAAATTTCGCAAAACTTCAATCAGAATCGGTTCAAGTTCCTTCTCTTTAAAATATGTAGTATCATTGATTCTTCTAATATTCGTTCCCTGCTGCTTGACAGCATCAGTGGGACTGGGTTTGGAGGTTTGCTTGAGCATGACTGCCCCTATTGATAAAGAGGTTCTTAAATTTTCCCGATCGATCCACCAACTCCTTGATATCCTATTTTAGCGATGGCAGAGGTAGAAATCTTGCTCTAATGTTCCACACCTGTGTACTAATGAAGGCTATGCTGCGTAGGGGGCATTCGTTGATAGATCAGAGACTGCGGTAATTTTGTGGATGCAAGAGCGATCGAAGGGGTGTTATAATATTTGGACGATCTCGATATTTTTGCCTACCAGTCGGAGATCGAAGTTTGGTTTTTGTTCTTCCCTTTTATTGTTG
>ENA-UOOK01004353-UOOK01004353.1-fermentation-metagenome-genome-assembly--contig:-NODE-4353-length-15271-cov-4.079127_pt1 | contig 15271 bp, 18 predicted proteins | sample MGYA00245777_ERZ724023 | MGnify/ENA primary metagenome ERZ724023 (study PRJEB28704, sample SAMN03018312) | fermentation metagenome | biome: anthropogenic terrestrial biome; feature: soil; material...
CGGATTAAAAGTATTGGCGCCTTCTTATATGCTGATAATACAGGCTCAAGACATGCAAACCTTACTTTTATTAATTGATTTTACTGCGAAATGGAAGGCAAATTGCTTAAGTTATTTTCTTCCCTATCATCCGGCAGGGATTTTAAATACTCGCTCCCGTTTCTTGTTGCAACGCCGACTCCACGAATTCCTCCTTGCTTGGCAAGCCGGACGCCTTCTTCTTTGCTTATCACTTGGCCATCCGATAGTTGATAACCGGTAATCCGTCCATCTTCCTTTACCAGTGCGGTAATTTGTTTAGCGTTAACGTTCGGTTGAGGAATATCCTGCAGCGTTTGCATCGGCAGATTGGATAAATCTTTATTCCTTTCAGTCACCGTAAGTCCACCTCCTGTTTGCTTATTAGCCTCAAGCAATCCTGATAGGAAATAGTTTTCCAAGAAAGGCGATTACTATTCGACCGTCTTCAAATCATGCGCATCCTTCTGCAATCGCCTCAACAGGGCACTTCTTTGCACAGAGCCCGCATCCGATGTCAGTGCTCTCCACTCTTAGTCGAAAGATTTTAAGGCCTCGGGAACAGGGTAAACTTCCACTTCCTCTCCCAGAGCATTGATATCTGCGTTCACGGTCATATCTGCTCTGAGCTCTCGGTCGGCCAAAAGAGTATAAGATGCGGTACCGGACAGCTGTATGCTTTGAAGTTCTCCGCCCTCGGTAGTGACAATAAGCGTACAACCGCTGTACCGGATATCCATTTCACCCAGCTTTCCGCCATAACTTTTCATAAGCGCCGCCACCTCATCATCAGGTACCTCCACCTGATATCGGATACTTTCTCCATTCTTCTCCCGCATGATGGTATAGCCGGAGTGATACAATTCCGAGCACCACTTGAGAAACACGGTAAAATCCTCTGGGAGCTCCGGAGCCGTAGTATGCTCACCGGTTGATAAAAACGCCTTTTCTCCGATTTGGTAAATCTCAACTTTCCCCAATATGGTGGGAAGAGTAAACTTTGTGACCGTACGATTGCCATAAGGAATCTTCACTGCATTGAAATCCACGTTGGCATCGATCAGAGAGGAATCCACGGAAACTGAAACATCCATATCAATGCTGTCGGAAGAATAGGCGTCGCGGAGAAGCTGATAACAATCCAGATAGTCTATTGCACCTGTTTTCCAAAGAAAAAGAATAACGACCAGACAAATACAGCTGATTACCGCAGCGACCGCAATAAGGCTCTTTGTGCGTCTTTTCAATGTTCTTCCTCCTCAGATGTTTTTTTGCTTTGGGATCCTGGGGTAGATTTCGCGCTCACCAAGCGGCGACTTGTCATACCAAGAATAAATCTCGGTTAACTCTGTTTGTCATTTCGCCGCCTCCCATTCATCTATCAACTGCTGTATTGATTGTTGCCGCTCACTTCGTTTGTCGCTAACTGCACGGCGAATGACAGCATACAGCTTTTCGCCCAACGGCCATTTTTCAAGCGAGCGATCACATTCTGAAAACAATGCAAACGCCGTTGCTCCCATACCGTACACATTTGTGATTTCGTCAATTACCGCGCCTAATTGAAACTCCTCTGGGGACATGAATCGTGTACTCCCCCAAAGTCTGCCCATGTTGTTGGTATAAGGGGCTTTGGTGTAGAAGTCGATGTCGCAAATCACCGTTCGGGAGTTTTCAAGGTCATACATGATACTGCCGTCATAGAAATCAATCGCTACATAGCATTTGTCGATAACACGGGCGTGAAACTCCAATATGTCCTCGAAAACACGAATGCGCTTGTCCATTGGAATCTGCAGAAACTTTTGACGGTCGCTCGGATACATTCGGTGCAAACAAACAGCGTCCACCCACTCGAACACAACGGCAAACCCGCCGCCGATTTCATCCGCTTTGACTAAGCGAATCAGCGTGGGGTGTGCCAAATCCTGATACACAGGCACAGTCGCTTTCAAGCGGGAAACCGCGTCTGCCGGGTCGCCTTTATATTGCTCGGTTGGCGCACCCGCGAACTTGATAAAGTATCGCTTGCCGTCCTCGGCTTTTACGCCAAAGCAGAGGTTGCCACTGTCTTGGTCGTCAAACACCTTGAATACCGTGCCATAGCGGTGGATGAAATTCAAATCGAACGGCGATTTCAGCTTAAGCGGTACGCCGTCTATGTATTTGAGGTAGAAGTCTTTCAAGTACCATATCGGCACAGGGTTCTGCATATTGTCGAACCAACGCAGTACATCCTGCGTCTGTTTCATCATCGTGTCAACTTCGCCTTGCCCGAACGGTATCGCCCAGTAGATGGAGGACAGAGTGTTGTTGCTGATGTAGAAAGCAAGCAGTCTGAAAAACTCTATCGGCGGTTCTCCTCCGAAGTAACCGCGCAATTGTCCTGTTGCAAAATACGGGCTTACGGTTGCGCTCCATACGATGCGATTGAACTCCTCCCACGGGTCGCCGAAGTCGGGACGATTCCAGTCTATTATCGACACCGTGTCATTGCCGGAAATAATCATATTGCCGACGTGATAATCGCCGTGCTGACAGCACTGTGGGCGATTCGCCAACAGCCCACGATTCTGCTCGATGTAATCGATAATTCTGTCATCACCCTCGAATCGCAGTCCACATTCACGATACTTCTGAATTTTGTAACTTGTCTTACGGTTGAAGCGTGGTTCCCAATCCTCCTGCGTTTTGGGCGTGGGTATGGAATGAATCTTCCTCAGAATCTCGCCTGACTTCACACCAAGCACATACTGCTCCGTTTCGGTCAGCAACGGCAAGGCGGTTTCGGCATCCTCGCCGTCAACCCACGAAAGAAGCTGATATACCTTTTTGCCGTCGTCGCAAACACCAAAATCAATCTGCCGCGGCATAGGAACACCCAGCGCGGCGACCTTCTGCATCGTCTCAAATTCGGTTTTCTTACGGTCATATTCCGAGATGTCGGCAATGCGGAGCAAAAGCCGCTTGCCGTCAGTGGTTTCGATGGTGTACTTTTTGTCGTTCGACCAGCCTTTGTTGAGTGGCTCGATTTTAAGGAAAGTCGAGTAGGCAGGAATGTCGGTCAAGCCTGCATCACCAGGCCATATTTGAATATGGCTTTTGTAGTATTGTTCTTGGAAGCGAACAGCTTCTGCTATTTCCTCCGGCGTGAACGCCGTTCCTTTTGAGGCGACAACAAGTTTGTCCTCTACATCGTTCTCACGACGAACGATAGCAATAACAAATCCTTCGAAGACAGCAACCGGGCGGTCGACGCCAAGAACATATGCGTCAAGCTCCTCGCCATCCGAGGCGATTTCTCCGGCTATAAAGCCATAATTTATCGGATAGACGATGTCGGCGTGCTTCGGGTGAACAGAGCCGAGCGGACGGTCAACCGTCACCGTTACGTTAGTACCAAGATACCGCCACACGAGAGCATCGCGCAAGGTTTGTTCAATAAAGTCGTACTTTCCTGCGAGATATTTCTCCCTGCCCTTGTCGTCAGGATTCTCGTTTGCCAACTTGACCTTCAGGGCTTCATACTCCTTGGCAACCGACGGTGTAGCGTTCAGATAGTCGCGGAAATTGAGATAATCCCTCCACGCAACACCATCCGCTTTAACAACATGGATAAAGTGCGTCTGCTCGCCGCCAGGTTTTGAATAGTCACCGCAAGCAAACAGAATTTGCTCGTCGTTTTCCCATTTGCGGCGCAAAAATCCCTCGGCTTCCAATGCAGGTGAAAGTTTTTCAACATCGGCGAAATTTTCTACCGCTACGGCGATGTCGATAATTGGCTTTGCTTTAATGCCCGGAATCGATGTGCTGCCAACGTGCTGTATGTCTTTGGCAACCGAACCGAGGACACAGCGAAGCCGCCCGATGGTTTCACGGGCGAGTTGTTCCCACTCGGGGTCATGTTCAGCAAGCCTCACGGTGCCGCGCTTCAGTCCAATAGCCATATGTTACTCCTCATCGTCATCATCAGATTTTTCAATGAAATAGTCTATCTGCCGTTGTCCGCCGCTCTGCAGTGATTTGCGGTGTTCCAACCGCTCCTGTGCTTCGGCGTATATTTTGCTTATCTTCCGCTCGAATTCTGTACTTAGCGGTAATTGTCTGTCTATTCCTCATAGACTCAAAATCACAAGTGGATAGATTTTGTCTTGTAAAAACAAACAATAAGAGTTTATATTTCGGTACATGATATGCATATCTATAGTAATTCTAAATCCAGGTTATCAATGTATTTAAAATGAGAATCCCTTGATATCAGCTTAAGCCCATATTGCAATGCAATAGCTGCTATCCAAATATCATTTTCAGGTATCGGCCTGCCCTTTTTTCTCAAATTACTTTTTATGTGCCCATATTCTTTGGCAGTAACCGCATCACTGCTAAGTACGGTAGACTTTATTAGAAGCTCATCCACTTTTGTAATATTATTACCTTTTTTAGAAGAATTAAATGCGCCAAAGTATAACTCTCCAACAACAGTATTAGGTAAAAACACTTCATCTGCTTGAGCCACATACTTTTTAATTACATCGTCTTCAGAAAATAATAATATTACAATATTTGTATCAAGTAATACTTTACCACTCATTTATATCTACCTTCTCACAGCCTTCCTCAATTATTTGAATCATCTCACTCGCATCGCTCTTGTTAAGTTCGCCTACAAAGCTCAGCATAGATTCCCCCGGTACACCTTTGGGCAAAGTGATAACCAAAGCATTAACAAAATCCTGAACTTTTTTCTGAAGGTCTAATGGTAACTTATCCAAGCTGCTTATTATATTCTCACGGATTTGTATATTAATCAAATGAATCATCCTTTCTTATATACTCTATTGTGATTATATCATATATAAACTAAGAAGTCGATTCATCCCTAAATAGACTAAATCGACTTCTTTCGACAAAATATTCTGGTGGAGGCGAGGGGAGTCGAACCCCTGTCCGAAGATATATCGATGTAAGTTTCTCCGAGTGCAGTCAGCATTTTAACATTCCCTCCACCCGGCTCCCACTGACAGGATCCGGGCTTCAGTAGCTTCATAAATCCCACCTGCCGCAAAGCTTAGGCAGGCTGGTTCCCCGCGAAATTGGCGCCCGACCCCTATAGTGCGGGTGCTACAGGGCGGACGTCACAGCGTTAAGCTGCGAATGCTAAATTATCGTTATTAGCGTTTGTGTTTAAGTTCCAGGTTGTTGACGCGGCCCCAGATCCGCGACTCGCTTCTCGCACCTCTATCATCCCCGTCGAAACCAGTACGCCCCCATAATTACATCTTCTGGTGCTCCCGGAAGGCCCGCTCCACATCGCGCTTCGCATCTCGTCTTGCCATATCGTCGCGCTTGTCGTAAAGCTTCTTGCCTTTGGCAACTGCCAGTTGCATCTTGACCAAACCATGGGACAAATAAATCTGAAGCGGTACCAGAGAATATCCTTTCTGCTGAATATATCCGATGAGCTTGTTGATCTCCCGCCGGTTCAACAGCAGCTTGCGGTCCCGCAACGGGTCCCGGTTAAAAATATTCCCCTTTTCATAGGGACTTATGTGCATATTATGCACATAAACCTCACCCTGCTTTACGTCGGCATAGCAATCTTTCAGGTTTACCTTGCCAAGACGGATGGATTTCACCTCCGTGCCGGTCAATGCCATGCCGGCTTCGTAGGTTTCCTCGATAAAATAGTCATGGCGTGCTTTTTTATTTTGTGCGATTACCTTGATTCCATCACTTGCCACGCTTAACAGCACCTACTTCTACTTCGTTAAAATAACCCTATTTGCTTGGACAAATAGGGCTGCAATCGTTTGGTCGATGACAAAAGATACTATAACACAGTTCTGTGAAATTGTCAAATCCCGCAACGGATCCACTGCTGCGGTGCGAACTATGCCGGACGGACGGTTGACATACATATCGGGCTATCACGTAGTATCCTTACCTTGTACATGACAGTCTACACGGCTGATGATCGGGTATTGCTTGCTCCACTGAACGAATTGTTCAACTCCCTCTTCGGTTTTCAGGAAAATATATGGTTCGGTACCATAATGTTCTGAAAAAAAGAGGTCTTGCTCCCCTTGTCTAAAGATTATGGTAAACCATTTAAGAACGCCATTCCCATCAAATCCATTTTCGCAAATATGTTCGATAAATACATTTGTCACAGGTCCGGTGAATACCAGTTCACTTGATCGGGTATTCTTCACTTGTGTGCCGAACCGCTGCCCTGCAGCAATGGCTTCTGGCTCATCCGGCCAACATCGTATTTGAAAACGATCTGCCCGGTGTGCAACCTTTCTGACAAGTGCAATCCACCATGAATAGTCCTGTATGACCGGTTTGTCGATATGGGCAATCCAGCGGCAAGTAAATTGAAATGCTACTATATACATTATCTTCTTCCCCTCCCTGCAAACTTTCCAGCCTTGTTACGCTGCTATTGCTTCTCCGTCTTCAGCCCGGTCTTTTCCCTTAATGATTTCGTGGGCAAATGGCTGCATTCCCGCTTCCTGAAGCGCAAGGTAAGGTACCATATCCGGGTTAGGCAATGCCAGGGCATTCCCGCGGCATACGGCATCTTCCGGCCGGTTGTCTTATTGCCCGGAAATACGGACTGGGAAAACGAATAGCAGCTGGAATATGTTCTTGCCCATGAGCTGGTATATCCGCCGGCTGGATGTACTGCTTGATCCACCCCAATCGTCACTATGCTTTTTTCTGCCTTATCAAGCCTTTCCCTGATGTCTTTAAAACCTTCCTGCATATCACCATACATCCTGGTCATGAGTTCAAAAAGCTTTTCTTCATTATTCATTTGCACCCATCTCCCTTTTACGCAGAGTTTCACTGTATATCTCTATCTCTTCTTTTGCAAGTTCTCCACAGTTCGGACAAGAAATCATTAATTCGTTCTTTGCGGCTCCTTCTACAGTTTCACTTATTTCCAAACTACCTGCATGCACTTAACAGCATAAATTTAATAGGAATTTGCTTTTCTTGCATTAAGTATAACAAGCAGAAAATAGGTTGTCAATCATCCTGAAAAACACAAAAGTTGTATAAAAATGCTATTGACAAACGGATATGGGCAATACATTGAATTAAAAACATGACTGGCTCTGGAAAAAATCCTCATGGGCGGCTATACTGCTCATGAGGATTTGCTCATAAAGTTTCTTTCTGATGTTACGGATGGGATACTGTCCCTGTTGCCTTTATCCGATACCCGTCATCCGGTTTATGAAACTTGATGTAATAGGTTTCAGACGTATCCAAATTGGATATCCGGCGTGTTGTTTCCCAGCTTGAATACTCTCCCAGATTAACACTTAAAGCTTCATCGTCATCGCTGTCATACAAGGTGTAGTAGAGTGTGGTTGTATTGCCGTTCACTTCCGATGCATCGATACGCACTCGGAGCTCGCCATCCGAATTCGGGCGGAATTGGTAAAACGTATAGGTGTATTCATAGAATTTCCCACTGAACGAGTAGTCCTCCGAAGTCAGATCCCATACTTCTCTGGGACGTGAATCTCCTTTTGGTCCGATCTCGCCGTTCAGTATATCTACCTTTCCGGTTACTTTCGGCGCCGGTGCATCGATCGCCTCTTCGGTTGGTCCCGTTCCTCTGCTCGCATAGGTTGCACTTGTGAGTGCAAATACCAACAGGAACATCAGGGAGAGAGCAAAGAACTTTTTCATACCTTTTCTCATGGTAATGATTTCTCCTTTCTTTCATTAAAACGTCCATTTCTTTACGCACTTATTTTAAGCCCTTGCATTTGCCGGCTATCTATTTTCATAGATTGGTTATGCCGGTATCCAAAAGCTTCATAAGACAATCATAGGCATCCCCCCTTGTAATGAAGTTTGAATTTTGAGTCATCCGTTGTCCGTTATTTTATTATATAGACGAGTAAGATTGGCATTTGCAACACCCATTAATATTTGCAGAACAGAAAGTCCGATCCTGATCCGTTTCGGTGTCCTTATTGTCCGGGGTTTTCGCCGATCAGTACAAACAATATCCGATGCAAAACATTCGGATATCGGCGGATCTGACAATATTATACCGGAATAAGTTGGGGATTATGGTACCTTTTCCTTAACAAGTCCTTAATGATTTCTGAAGGAGATGTTATAGAGGAAGTATGAATTTAATCTCCCGGATCCACCCACCTCCTTTCCGGGATAGGACTTGAAACATAAACGAACAAACATCGTATTTACTGATACTTCTGGGCTCTGCGCATCGCAAAAAAATCCTCATGGTGGCAATACCGCCCATGAGGATTTTTCTCATAAGATTTCTTTCTGATGCTGCGGATGATTATGCAGTTCCTGAATTGGGATTTTGGAGCATCCACTAATACTCTCTTTCCGGCGAATAAACGGTGGCTGTCTCCAGTACATCGGAACCGTCCTTTACCCGTGCGGTATTCTTCACCCGATAAACATAGCCCGAATCTGCGTAATAGCCTTTCTCCAGTTGGTGTGAGCCGATACCGGAGAAGGATCCGGACCAGGATCGGACATTCGACCAGCTGTTGCCATCTCGGGATCGCTGCAGGGTAATGGTGATTTCAGAATCATAGTTAACATACAGTTCTATCTCACCCGAACAGGTGGCATAACCGTCACCCCCTATGGAAAGACCTGCTCTGACTCCGGAAATGTACTTGTAGTATGGAGTTACCTGTCCGTACAACGAATAGCTGCCGGTTTCTGCGTGAACCGGTACAACCGCCGCCAGCACAATAAAAAGTGCAAGCAGTACCGTGACTTTCTTTTGAATCTTCATAATGAATCCCTCCTGATCATATTTATAAAATATTTGATTCATTAGTTAAAGACGATTTAAACGAAAATGTGCAACACCCTGTTGTTATCATATCATTTTTTCAGGATCACACTTTCCGCTATTTTCAAAACCTCCTCATTTTGGAGACCATCCGATTTTGTGCTTAGCGTAAACATATACGTATCATTATGCCATGCTACTGTGATGAGATCATTCTTGTTTACCAGCAGGCCTTTTTCTCCTTGCACGGTTATCTTTTCGATTTTTTCTGCATCCTCTGTATCTATATTCTGGTTTGCATTATTATCCATCTGCTGGAAAACGATAATCCCTTCCTTTTCGTTTTTATATTCAATTGACTTCATGTTTTTACCGTTATTCAGGCTGCTGATAGAAAAGCCCTTCGGGATATAGGAAGGAGCATAGGCATTCACCCAATTAACATTAATATTGTCTCCCGCAGTATTTTCTTTTTCATCCAGACCTATTTCCGTATACTGGTCTCCCATTTGGATAAACCAGTTCAACACTTTTGTCCGCATCGCCCGGACGCTTAATATCGACGTAGAAAACACAAGTAGCACAGCGAACAATATTGCAGCCACGTTTTTGGAGTATCTATATGAGGTATGAAGCACATTCCTGACCTTTTGCCGGAAGGAATGCCGTTTCAGCATTTTCCTGAATTTTTGTTTTGCTTCCTCCGAAGGCTGGTAGAACGGGTCCTTTTTCAGTTCTTCGTTTTCCTGCAGGAGCCTCTCTCCCTCCTCCTCGGCCCAGCTTAGCACTGCTAGCCTTACCTGTATTTCCTCTAATTCCTCCATTAATTTTTCTTTTTCCAGAGAGTTATGACTTTCATTCATTTTTATTTCCCCTTTGCCTCAGTTTTTTCAGCAATCTGCGTCTGGCGAGTACCAGGTATTGGCGTATATTGTTTATCGGGATGTTCATAATTTCCGATATCTCTTCATCGCTATACCCGAGAAAGTACTTATTTTTCAGTAGATCCCTATCCCGCTCCGACAGGGTATCCATTGCGGCTGCCAGCTCTTCTTTCGTTTCTTTCATGATATAGGCCTCTTCCGGCGTTTCCCTTGCATCGGGAATGGAGTTCGAATAATCCTCTTCCTGACCAATTTTTGTTACTCTGTTTGCAATCGCGCCATGCTTGTTATAATCCAATGCAGCATTTCTAATGGTCTTAACGATATAGGCAACCCTTTTGCAACACTCTATTGACTTTAAAGTTGAAATATTTGGAATTAATTTTTCGATGCCAATATGTATGATGTCATCCACATTGTCATAGTCATTGGTATTCTTGTATGCTGTCTTCTTCATAATGGGATAATATTGATTGTACAAATCTTCTATGAATTCACTGTCTTCAGAACTGTGAAAGGAGTTTTGCGTTTCATTCCATAATCTCTCTCCCTTATCTTTGGCTTTTTAGTAACCAACTAAGTGATTATAAGTCAAGTATAGTAATGCCTGTTAATAATATATCATACTTATCCTGTTTTGGAAATATATATTACATATATATAATATATGTGTAACTTGTATGTAATACCACCTTCATATAATGACTTTCTGTTTTTACAGCGAAACGCAAAACTCCTGAAGAAGAAAAGAAGACAGCCACAATTCCTGCCAAAAAAACATGAAGCACAGTGACAGCCCTGTGCTTCATGTGTTGATTCATCGAATCAGCTGTCTGTTACGGCACCCATTCACCTTCAACCCAAACTGCTTCATCTTCACGGTCATCAGCTCTCGCACCTAGATCAACAATTTCTCCATCGCTGACATAAGTATCGTAGTTGTAAGTGTAATCTCCATCCCGATGGAAGAAATCGGTGCTCACTTGTGTATCTCCATGAAACAGAGTCCAGCAAACATTGTAGCTGGTACCTGATACTTCATCGACAACATTGCGGGCAGTTTGTGCAGTTCTCTCTTTTTCTACGCTTGATAGATGATAGTATATGTCATGTTCTCCAAAGTAGAAAATATAATCCGCATAGATGCCTGACGCCGCAATCGATGATAAACTGCTATCCATCTGAGGCGGAGTAGCGGCATATACCGTCAGAGAGCTCAATACCAAAACCGTGGCAAGAATACCTATCAAAGAAGCCTTCCTCAGCACATCGATCACCTCCTTCTATATTGGATTGCTTATTAAAACTCACTGCTGCCCGGGAGAGTTGATCTATCTTATCACTTCACTGCTTATGGCGTTGATGATCATCCTGTATTGAACACTTCTAGCATTAATAGTTCGGGAACCGCCCTGATCATCTGGCTCTGCGGAAAAATACCAAGCCGGTACCATAATATTGGGCTTTTCACTTTTCTCCATTTTCGACTGACTAGTATCAGAAGAAGGATTAGCTATCAGTATAGTTGCATCTTTTTTCTCAGCTGTTGGGTCCGATATGGGCATATAGATCAACCGGATATCATCTAATTCCTGAGGTATCTTCTCTCTATTTTCATCCAGCCCTACCCAGACAAAATCCAAATTTCGCTCAAAGACCTTCAGCGCTTGTTCTAAAGGAATAACTGGGTGCCGCTCTGACGACTCGGTAAATTTGTGAACCGTGCCGGATATTTTGATGATCCCTTCATCGTTCAGGGAAACCGATAGGGAATCTCCGTTTAAAGTTCCTCCTACTGTTGAAAGAAAACTATGCCGAAAGACCGGAAGTCCGGAAAGACTTCGTTCCCATTCTATGGTATAATATCCTTGCCTATTATTATTGTATGCTACTGCCGTGACACCCATTGGCGTAAAGCCTTCTTCGATGCCATATCGGGATAGGATTTCACTGGCTTTCGTGATGGCTTCCTCCTGGGTAAAGCTGCATCCGGGCGGTGTCCCCTGGACTTCCTTTACATCGTTCCTGTCTTCAGCAGAATAAATGGGTTCTGATATACGATGATCTATAAATCGGAAACTAGCTCTAGGCATAATGTAACCGACATATCTATTATCTTTTATTTGGTAACGAAATTCCAAATTCGAGTTTTCTGTTCCAGAAATTGGAGCCGCTCTTGATGCCTCCTCTCCGAACGCCAGCTCCAGCCAGGCACCCCGATCAATATCCTTGTTGGTGTCCAGAGGCCATGCCGAGTAAACCGGATAATTTTGTTCTTTCGGAAGGCTTACCTCTGCGTCGAAGTTCACCAACGCAATCTTGCCTTCCAGCGTTCCGGAGACATGGACGGTATTCTGACCGTCCGCCGGCTTCGTGACGGATAAGCCTGACGGAGGGGTTGTAACCTCTCCCGTATCAGCATTACCGCCTACCTGACCGGCTCTGTTATGCGGATCTACTACGACCGAGTCGGAAGGAATTTTCGCCCTTTGGGAGGGCGGAGTCTGGCAGCCGCCTACAAAAAATGCAACCGCCAGCAATAAGGGGATCCCCTTTGTCCGTATTTTCGTTTTGTTTTCTCTGTTGTCTGACTTTCCGTAGTTTTTCAGATGCATGGTCTCTTTCCTCCCATTTTCCCTTTCATCTATATAAACGCTTGGCACACAATTTTTGCAACACCCGAATTGGTAAATTCCAGAAATATTTTTTATCCTACCGTATCACCTCCCCGCTAATGGCGTTGATGATCATCCTGTATTGGGCATCGCCTCTGGCGCTAATGGTCCGGGGATTGCCCTGGGCGTCCGACTTCCTGGAAAAATACCACACAGGTACCATGGTAAAGGGCTTTACACTTTCTTCCTCCGATTTCGGCCGATTTGGATCAGACGGGGAATACACTCTCTGAATGGTTGCATCCTGTTTTTCGGCTGTCGGGTCCGGTACGGGCATATAGATCAGCCGGATATCGTCCAACTTCTGCGGTATCTTCTTCCCGTTCTGTTCCGGCAATGTCCAGGTATGGTCCAGATTTTCCTCGAAAATTTTCAGTGCCTTTTTCAAGGGGATCACAGGTTTCCGGTCCGCCAACCCGGTAAACTTATGCACGGTACCGCTTATTTTTCATATTTTTTTATATAAAAACGTCTGATACAGGGTTGTTCCATACAGATCAAAGCTGCTGCCCGGAAGAATCGGCCGGCCGGAGGATTCGAAGTTCCCCCGCTTCCATCTCGCATACCGTGTCGCACATGAGCTTGATATCATCCGCAATATGGGTGGCAATCAGCAGAGTCTTTCCTGTATCCCGCAGGCCCATGAGCATCCCGCGGACTTCTTCCATTCCGTGACGGTCCAGTCCGTTCATCGGTTCGTCCAGCAAAAGCAGATCCGGATCCTCCATGAACGCTTGGGCCAATGCCAGCCTCTGCCGCATGCCAAGGGAATACTTGCCCACATGCTTTTTCATGGATGGGTCCAGCCCTACCTTGCGGATGGCATCCCGTATTTTTTTCTTTGTGGCGGTACCCCGGATGGAAGCCAGAGTGCTTAAATTCCGGAAGCCGCTGTAATAGGGAAGAAAACCGGAATTGTCCAGCATAATGCCTGTGTGATCCGGAAAGTCCAAATCCCGGCCGATTTGCCTGCCCGCTACCGTGACCGAGCCGGAAGTCGGTACGATGAATCCGCAGATTGCCTTCAGCAGCATGGTTTTACCGGACCCGTTCCTTCCGATGATCCCATGGATTTTGCCCTGTTCAAACGAAATATTGACATTCTTCAGAACCTGTTCTTCTCCAAATTTCTTGCTGAGATTTTCAATTTTGATATATTCTTTTTTGATATATTCCTTCCCATTCATCGGTCATTCCTCCTTATCGCCGGGTATCGGGTAACAGGTCGATGCGTTTGACGCGGGCCAGGGCAATCAAGGCCAGCACCGTATTGAGCAGCAGAAAAAAGGCATAGGACGCCGCCGGGGAAAATCCCCAACGATTTGTAAAATTGTGCTGATCCAGCCAGGCATGGTGAAACGGGGCAATCCATGTTAAAAATATTCGAAGCGGATGATTTTCATCCACAAAAGCCATTGCCATGTAGCCTTCGATGTTTACAGCCAGTACAACAATAACAGATAACGCTCTCGTATGACGGAGATTGACCAGCAGCACCAGAAGCCCGATACAAACGGCATAGAGGGACAGCAACAGGTAATTGTGCAGTGCCGCTGCCCAGGGTGTAATATTGGAAACAATATTGGCATTCACATATGCCCATATGTGAATCTGGATTTTTAACCCTCTGTTATAGGCAAGGGTATTGATGACATAGCTCCATTCATTTGCCCAGAAGCTTCTCGGAGCCACGACCAGGACTGTGAACAGAAAGATCATCCCTACCCACAGAAAGGATGTCAGGACGATATAGAATATTTGGCCGCCCAGCCAGGACCGCCGGCTCATCCGGATGATCAGGCTGTTATGGCTGTCCTCCATGATGGGAACATCGCAGAAGAGCAGCATAATGACCGCTCCGTACAGGAACACCAGCAGGCGAGGATTTCCCAGAGCAATAAAGGGCTCCAGCGCATTGATGGGCTCATTCATTTCCTTGCCCAGATCCACCAAGGGCAGAATCACATAGGCATACACGGCAAATGAGGAGAGCAGCAGTACGAAAAACCGGGAGGAGGTCAGCAGGCGGATCAGATTATGAAGACACACCTGCCAGGCGGATCTCAGGCTACGCATCTTGTATCCTCCTCTTTGCCAGCTTGCAGAAAATCGCGGAAACGACCGCCCAGGAAACGATCTCATAGAGAATCACGCCTGTCAGGGTCATGTCCTCCCGGTGATAGGGCACCAGATATTCGGCCGGGCTGAGCGTGTCCAGGCCCATTCTGGACAATACCAGAAAACAGGTCAGGTACAGGACGAAGGGGATGGCTATGGCAACATACCGGTTGGGCATGACAGCGGAGAACATCAGTCCCATGGTTGCCCATACCATCCCGAACAGTATGCAGATCACCACCTGTACGAGTATGAGCGGCCAGGCCCCCCGCACGGAACCTAAATACTCCCAGGGTTTGCTCAAGCCAAGGGCGGTGGCAGCCGAAGTGATTTCCGGATCGAACAGGGGGAAATACAGAAAAAGAAAAAAAGAATGAAGAGCGACGCCAAGCCCCAGAGCTAGTCCGCCGGACAGGGCGGCTCCCAGGCATTTGCCGGCAATGTAGGTGGAATAGCTTTGCCGCACCGCCAGCAGGCGGTAATATCCGGAATTACGATCGTCGCAGAAGCCGAACGCCGACGGAATCGCCGCAATGATGGGAGCAACCAGGATGAATCCACCGAGAGTTAGAGAAATATAAAATATGGTTGCCTGATTGTTAAGAGGACCGGTCAGATCATCCCATATCTCGCTCAGGAATACGGCAAGACACAGGCCCACCGCCGCCGCAAAGGTCCAGGATCCCACCGCCCGTTTCAGCTCCGTTCGTAATACTCGTAAAAACATCTCACACCTCCCAGAGAGCTGTTCTGTTTGAAGAAAGCTCCGG
>ENA-UOOK01004355-UOOK01004355.1-fermentation-metagenome-genome-assembly--contig:-NODE-4355-length-15262-cov-5.805024_pt1 | contig 15262 bp, 12 predicted proteins | sample MGYA00245777_ERZ724023 | MGnify/ENA primary metagenome ERZ724023 (study PRJEB28704, sample SAMN03018312) | fermentation metagenome | biome: anthropogenic terrestrial biome; feature: soil; material...
TTAAGCTCAGTCTTTCTTCTTCTTCTTGACACCCAAGTATGAGTCTTTGGCGGCCTCATCTTTCTTCAAGTCTTCTACACTACCATGCAATGCTATTTCGCCCTGGGCGATGATATAGGCGTAATTACTTACCGCCATAGACATATAAGCGTTTTGTTCCACCAGGAGGATTGTGATACCCCTTTTTACAAACTCGCGCAAGAGACCGAAAATCCGTTTCACAACCACAGGGGCGAGACCCATTGACGGTTCGTCTACCATCAACAGCTGCGGTTTGGCAATCAAAGCCCGGGCCGTGGCCACCATTTGTTGCTCACCACCACTTAAGGTTCCTGCAAGTTGCTTTTCTTTGCCCACCAATTCAGGGAACATCTCAAAGCACTCAGCGATCTCGCTCTTAATGTTGCTACGATCTTGCCTCGAATAACTACCCACTTCAATATTCTCAAGGACGCTTAGGTCCGAAAACACTTGCCTTCCTTCGGGTAAATGAACGATACCTCGCTTGACGATTTCGTTAGGCGGAAGCTGGTGGATAAGTTCTCCCATAAACTCGATCTGGGTGTCAGAATCGCCTCTCAACAAACCAGAAATCGCCTTCAATAGAGTGGTTTTCCCTGCACCATTTGCACCCAAAACAGAGACTACATCACCTTGCTTTAACACTCGGCTTCCTCCTTCCCTAAATAGGCCTCGATAACTCGTGGATCCGATTCACAGTCACAGAACGGTCCTTCAGTCAATTTCTGGCCATAATTCAAGACAACACAATGATCAACAACCGCTTCTACTAATTCCATGGTGTGTTCCACGAGCAGAATCGTGATCCCCTGTTGCTTCACGTTTAAAATGATATCTTGTAAAAAGTTGAACTCCTCACGGTTCATTCCTGCAGCTGGCTCATCCAAGAGTAAAAGCTTGGCATCGGTGGCAAGAGCTCTTGCTATTTCTAACCTTCTTTGCTCGCCGTAGGGCAGAGAATGGGCAATTTCATTTTTTAATCCCAATAATCCCAATTTATCCAGCAGCATTTCCGATTTTTCGAGCATATGTCTTTCTTCCCTGTTAGACCAAGGCAATCTTAAGGTGCAGGATAGGAAGCCGCTGTTTATTCTTAAATGATTGGCTATCAATATATTATCAAGTACTGTTAAATTTTTAAACAATCTTATATTCTGAAAGGTTCTTGCAATACCCTTTTTAGTAATTTTGTCAGGTGTCAGACCGGTTATATTTTCACCCTTATAAATTACATTTCCTTTGGTTGGAGAATATACTCCGGTAATAATATTAAAGGCAGTTGTTTTGCCTGCACCGTTGGGACCTATCAAGGCTTCGATTTTTCCTTCCTGAACTTCAATATTAAGGTTGTTGACAGCGGTAACTCCTCCAAATTGCATTGTAACATTATTTATTTGTAATATACTCATTGTGCTGTACCTCCTTTATCGGTCTTTTTCCTTGGCTTTTTTTTGTTAAAACAATCAAAAATCAATTTCCAGGACATTTCTTTCTGCCCTAAAAGACCGTTTCTGAAGAACAGTACTAATATCATCAATAGCAGTGAGAATATAACCATTCTGAATCCGGGACGGAATAATGGAATGTTAACTCCGAGCAATGTGAGAGGTTCATCAAAGAATCTCAACACCTCAAGACCTGACGTAACTACGAAGGCGGCAATAACCGTGCCGGATATGCTTCCCATTCCTCCCAAAACAATAATCAGAAGGAAGTTGTAAGTAACTGTGAAGTAAAATTGCTTGGGGTCTACCGATGCTAACAATGATGCATATAATCCTCCGCCTATTCCGGCAAAAAACGCACCTACAGCAAAAGACATAACCTTATGCTTAAATAAATTGATGCCCATGGCTTCCGCAGCTACCTCATCTTCTCTTATCGCCTTAAAAGCTCTTCCATAGCTTGAGTTTATCAAAAGCCATATTAAGAGTACCGAGAGAATGGCTACACCAAAGAAAACCCACATGGTAGGCATTGGAGGTATCCTATTAATTCCTAATGCTCCATTTGTAATAGATTTTGCATTTGTAAAAACAATACGAATTATTTCAGAAAAACCTAATGTTGCTATAGCCAAATAATCACTTTTCAGCCTGAGAACTGGCAAACCTATTAAGATTGCAACCAAGGCTGCCAACAGACCTCCCAATATAAGTGCTATAACAAAGGGTAGCTCTATTTGAGCCAAAACAGGGTTCTGAGGGATAATATAAAATATTTTAGCTCTTTCAGCCAATGGAACAGTAAATATTGCAACGGTGTAAGCACCAACTGCCATAAAACCTGCCTGACCTAAAGAAAATAATCCTGTAAAACCATTAACCAAGTTCATTGATACGCTTACTATAGTATAAATGGCTGATAAATTTAATATACGCCTTATATAGTTATCACCGATTCTCTCTGTATCTAAAAGTATTATTATAATTGCAAAGATAACTGCTAACAATATATTTAAATATATTTTATTTTTTTTATTATTTAGTTTATCTATCATACCTTATCTGTCACCTTCTCTCCAAGCAGCCCTGTAGGTTTAACCAACAATATAACAATTAATATTATAAATGCTATTGCATCTCTGTATCCTGTTAATGACGGAAGGAATGTAACAAGCATAATTTCAGCCATACCAAGTATAAAACCCCCAAGAACTGCGCCTGTGGTATTGCCGATACCTCCCAAGACAGCGGCAATAAAGCATTTAAGTCCCGGCATAACGCCCATGAGAGGGTATACTGAAGGATACTTTGAGCCCCAGAGCATTGCTCCTATTGCTGCCAAAGAGGAGCCGATTATAAATGTTGTGGATATTACTTTGTTTATATTTATTCCCATCAGTTTGGCTGTTTCGAAATCCTTTGAAACGGCTCTCATTGCCATACCGATTTTTGTTTTATTTGTTATGAAAAGAACAACATATAACAGTATAAGTGTTGTGAAAGGTGTAATAATTGTAGCAACTGATAATGAAACACCCCATAAGTTTACTGCTCTTGTTAGAATTTTTATGTCCGGGAATCCTTTTGGAACGCCTGTAAATAAATAAGTTGCTAAATTTTCCAGAAGAAAAGATGCTCCGATAGCGGAAATCATAATGGACATACGGGGGGCATTTCTTAAAGGTCTGTATGCTGTTTTTTCAAGAAGTACTCCAAGTGCAACGGATGCTATTATTACAACTACCGTGGCGGCATACCAGGGCAAATTAAAGTTAATGACGCTAAATACCATGAAATAAGATGCCATCATGAAAATGTCTCCATGGGCGAAGTTAATAAGTCTTAAAATTCCGTAAACCATAGTGTATCCTATTCCCAACAGTGCATAAAGACTCCCTATAGATATGCCGTTGGCAAGCTGCTGCATGAAAAGTTCAATAGTCATATTTATTCCTCCAATGCATAAAACTGCAAAAGGGCGAACGAATAGTTCGCCCCAAATTTTTAAATTTGTTATTTTACTTCAACGGTATCAATGTATACGAATTGTCCTTCTTCAACAGTTTTAATAACAGCTATATTTTTGTCGGCATCTCCCTCTGAAGTGAAGTTTATAACTCCTGTAACACCCTCAAAGTCTTTTGTTGCATTTAATGCATCTCTTATGGCGACACCGTCAGTTGAGCCGGCTCTTTCAATAGCATCCCTTACCAAGAGGTATGCATCATATCCTAATGCTGCAACTGCAGGAATAATTGGCTCTTTGCCTGCCAATTCTTTTTTGTATCCTTCAACGAATACTTTTGCTTCTTCTGTAGCCGGGTCATTTTCGTCAAAGAATGTTGAAAGAACTATACCCTCTGCATCTACTCCGGCAACTTCTATAACTGCAGGATTTTCCCATGTATCTCCGCCCATTATCAAGCTTTTGATTCCAAGTGCTCTTGCTTGTTTAATTATTAATGGAGCTGCGGTTGCCGAGCTTGGTGCAAATATTACGTCAGGATTTTTAGCTTTGATATTTGTCAGGATTCCGTTAAAATCAGATTCATTTACCTGGAATTCAGAAACATCAACTATACTGGCTTCACTACCGGTCAATTCTTTAAATGCTTCAATAAAGAAGTTTCCAAGTCCTACTGAGTAGTCATCTCCATTTTGCATAATTACTGCCGCTGTCTTTGCTCCCTGTCCGATTGCATAGTTTGCCATTACCCTGCCTTGGAAGGGGTCAAGGAAGCATGCGCGGAAGTAGAATTCATTGCTTTGTGTAACCATAGGGTTTGTACAAGAAGCGCCCATTGCAGGTATTTTCGCATTTTTTATAATATCGCCTGCTGCAATAGAAACACCTGAACCATAAGAGCCGATTATTGCTACAACTTTTTCTTGTTCAATAAGACGTGTTACGGCAGTAGTTGCTTCACCCTTATCACTTTTGTTGTCAACTATAACCAATTCAATTTTTTTGCCCAATACTTCTGGATACATTTTGTTGGCATACTTTATGCCTTCAAGTTCCTGCTGACCACCGCCGCCGTTTTCACCTGTCAATGGTTCGAATACACCAATTTTTATAACATCGTCTTCCTTTTTAGTACAAGCTGTAAACAGTGAAAGCACCATCAATAAGCAGATTGATAAAGATAATACTCTTTTCATAAACCTCTCCTTGTTATTATAAAATTTCTATGATTATAACACTGAAAACGCTTTTTTGCAAGAAAATTTTCTGTGTTACAAAAACAATATTACGTGGTATGCGCACAAATAATTTAATTTGTATTTAAAATGAAACTGTCCGTATGAATTACACAATGTAAAAATAAGACAGTCTGCTGATATAATTATATTAGCAGGCTGTCTGTTTTATTCTTAATTAAATTTAGAAGTCAATTCTAACACACGTTCTTTTAATGTACTTTCATTTTCTTTTTTGCTGAGTGCTGAATCCATTATGTCGGCAAGTTCAATCATTTCAGCTTCCTTCATGCCTCTTGTCGTAACAGCGGGAGTTCCTACCCTCAGACCGCTTGTAACAAATGGGCTTTGAGGATCAAAAGGAATAGTGTTTTTATTGGTTGTAATGTGGATTTCATCAAGCATTTTTTCGGCTTCCTTGCCTGTTAAATTCTTGTTTCTCACATCTACCAGCATAAGATGATTGTCTGTGCCGCCGGATACTATTCTGAATCCTTTATTCATCAGTTCTTCAGATAATGTTTTTGCATTTCTTAAAATTTGTTTTTGATATAATTTAAAGTCATCGTCCATTGCCTCCTTAAAGCATGCGGCTTTGGCAGCAATAACATGCATCAAAGGTCCTCCCTGAGTGCCCGGGAATATTGCCTTGTCTATTTTTTGTGCAAACTCCTGCTTGCACAATATCATTCCGCCTCTGGGACCTCTTAATGTTTTATGAGTAGTTGTTGTGACAAAATCAGCATATTCTACAGGATTGGGATGAAGCCCTGCAGCTATCAAGCCTGCGATATGAGCCATATCAACCATAAAGTAAGCTCCGGCTTCATCGGCTATTTCTCTGAATGCTTTAAAATCGATAAATCTGGAATAAGCGCTTGCTCCGGCAACTATTATTTTCGGTCTTTCTTTTTTAGCAAGTTCTCTTACCTGGTCATAATCAATTGTTTCGGTTTCCTTATTAACACCGTAAGACACTACATTGAAGTAAGAGCCTGACATATTGACGGGGCTACCGTGGGTCAAATGTCCCCCGTGAGATAAATCCATACCCAAAATTTTATCTCCGGGCTTTAAAACAGCAAAGTATACCCCAAAATTAGCATTTGAGCCTGAATGAGGCTGAACATTCGCATGGTCCGCACCGAATATTTTCTTAGCCCTGTCTCTTGCAAGATCTTCAACTTTATCGATGAACTCGCATCCTCCGTAATATCTTTTACCTGGATAGCCTTCGGCGTATTTATTTGTTAAATGACTTCCCATTGCCTGCAAAACCGTTTCAGATACAAAATTTTCAGATGCTATTAATTCAATGTTAATATTTTGTCTCTCTTTTTCTTCCATCATGAAACTATAAAGTTCATTATCATTTTTTTCGATTAAATCATAGTTCATATAGTGCTCCTTAGACATATATTTTTGGGAGTCTCCTTACAGCCAAATTTGTCAGCACTTCATAAGAAATTGTGCCTCTCATGTCTGCCACATCCTCAGCTGTCATCGCTCCGTCTGTTCCATCACCGTAAACTGTTACCACATCACCTATTTCGGGATTTTCAACATTGGATAAATCCACCATAAATTGATCCATGCACACCTTTCCCAATATGGGACATTTAGCTCCCTTTACAATAACATATCCTTTGTTTGACAACAATCTTGAATAACCGTCCGCATAACCTAACGGAATAGTACCTACCGCCACAGGTTTATCAGCACGGTATAAATGCCCGTATCCCACACCTTCGCCGGCATCAATAGTTTTTACGTTTGCAACCTTTGCTTTAAGAGTAACGCAAATTTTGAATTTGTATTTTTCGGTGTCTACTTCATCAGAAGGATAAAAGCCCGATAAAATAATGCCCGGTCTTACCATATCAAAATAATATTCAGGCATTTCTATTATAGTGGCGCTGTTTGCAATATGTTTTGTGGGTATTTCCACATTTCTTTCCTTCAGCATTTCCATAAATTTTATGAATCTGCCGGCTTGCATATGAGCGGTTGTTTTGTCTTTTTCATCAGCCTTGGCATGGTGGGAATAAGCACCTTCAATTTTGATATTTTCCAATTTTGCAATATCTGCAACTTTATCTGCATTTTCTACCGTAGGTATAAAACCTAACCTGTTCATACCTGTTTCTACTTTTATGTGAATTTTTGCGTCTTTGTTTAATTTTTTTGCTGCTTCGCTTAATCTTACAGCGTGATCATAATTATAAATGGTTAATGTTATGTCGTTTTCTATTGCATCATCATAGAATTCTTCTGATGTAAAACCAAGAACCAAGATGTCTTTATCTTTAATTTCTTCTCTCAGCTCAAAAGCTTCTCCGATTACTGCCACTGCAAACATATCCACGCCATTTTCAAGATACATTTTTGATAATTCCAAAGCACCCATTCCATAACTGTCTGCTTTAACTACCGCACATATTTTTACATCAGGTCCCACGGCTCTTCTTACCTCTAATAAGTTATGGATAGCTTTTTCCCTGTTTACTTCGACCCAGGCAGGTCTTAGCTTTTCGCTCATTTATTATCCTCCTTGTATTTATCACTTATTAAATTATAGCAAACCCATGTCATTTAATCAATAATTCTGAAAAAATTTGTAGTAATATTTTGAATATAATTCATAAAGTCTTTATGATATATGAACCGTAGTATTCATTGCAATGATGATTAAGAAAAATTATATTATTCTTTAATTTTTTAAATTATATATTTACTTTTTTCAAGAATTTTATTAATATAAATGGTATTGAAATTAAAGGAGTAATTATGAGTGTTTTAAATGTAAAAAGTGTAACCCATGGCTTTGGTGCCCGTGCAATATTAGAAAATGTTTCATTCAGACTGCTGAAGGGTGAGCATGTGGCATTGGTCGGAGCAAACGGTGAAGGAAAGTCAACATTTTTAAATATAATAACCGGAAAATTAATGCCTGATGAGGGAACCATTGAATGGTCAAAGAGGGTGTCTGTCGGATATTTAGACCAGCATTCTTTCTTGAAATCAGGAACAACAATAAGGGAAAACCTGCGGCTTGCATTCGATAATTTGTATAATATGGAGCAGGAAATGCTTGAAATTTATGAAAATGCAGCATTAGCCGATGAACAAGAAGCAAACATTATGATGGAGGATGCAGCTGATATACAGACAATTTTGGACAGCAGCGGATTTTACATCATTGACTCCAAAATTGAAGAAATAGCTAATGGACTTGGATTAGGAGACATCGGTCTTGATAAAAGAGTTGATGAGTTAAGCGGAGGACAAAGAACTAAGGTGTTATTGACGAAGCTCTTACTTCAAAATCCCACAATTCTTCTTCTTGACGAACCTACCAACTACTTAGATGACAATCACATCAGTTGGCTTACAACATATCTTCGCAATTATGAAAATTCTTTTATACTGATTTCCCATGATATTCCCTTTATTAATGATGTTTGCAATATTATTTACCATGTGGAAAATTGTGATTTAACGCGGTATGTGGGCAATTATGAGGAATTCAGACGTATATACGAAGCAAACAAGCAAAGGGAAGAAAAAGAATACGATAAACAGAAAAAGGAAATTGAAAGACTTGAGGATTTCATAGCAAGGAATAAGGCAAGAGTTGCAACCCGCGGCATGGCAAACAGCCGTATGAAGCAGCTGGCGAAAATGGATATTTTGGAAAAACCGAGGGATAAGCCGAAGCCTGCCTTCAAGTTTAAGGAAACAAAGGCACCAAGCAGATTTTTGATTGAGGCAAAAGATTTAATAATCGGTTATGATCATCCATTGACCAATCCGATGAATTTCCGGATTGAAAGAAATAAAAAGATTGCTCTTACAGGGGTTAACGGTCTTGGAAAGTCAACCCTTTTAAAAACAATTTTAGGAATGATCCCGCCGGTTTCAGGTAATGTAGAATTTGGAGAAAATGTTGTATATGGTTATTTTGAGCAGGAGGATTCAAGAAACAACACAAATACCGCTATTGACGAGGTGTGGAATGAATATCCTTCACTGACAAACCACGAAGTCAGATTGGAGCTTGCACGCTGCGGGCTTACTACCGAAAATATTACAAGCATGATGAAGGTTTTATCAGGAGGAGAAAATGCCAAGGTAAGACTATGCAAAATATTATTGAAGGAATTAAATTTTTTGGTATTGGATGAGCCTACAAATCATTTAGATCCCGAAGCCAAGGTCGAGCTTGAAAAGGCTCTCGCCGAATTTAAAGGTACTGTATTGCTGGTAAGTCATGAACCTTACTTTTATGACAGATTTATAACCGGTGTGTGGAATATTGAAAATTTCACTACAAAAATAGTATAAATTCTTGCCCTACCGCCATCTGTTCTTCGCTATCGCTCGAACATATGGGGTTAGGGCATCTTTATTTAAATATAAGTACTACGTCAACTACTCCGTCAAATCCACCGTATAAATCGTAAAGTTGTGCTGTAGAACCTTCCTTAATATCTGTCTTGGCGCCTTCTTTAAAGCTGCTTATATTTCCTGAACTGTCCAAGGTGCAAATATACACTTTTATGTCTGATACATACTCCATATATGTTATATTGTCAATCAACATTTGATTGGCATAAATTTGAGAAATTTTTATTTTTTCTGTTTCCGGGGTAACTTTTTCCATTCCTGAAATTACTCCGTTAACTATAACCGCTCGTACATATGAATTCATCAGTGATGAAATTTTTTTACCTGCCGCAGATGTATTTGAAATTGAAAATACATTGCCGTTGTTAAAGAACTGCACGTGGCTTGTGGTATCATCTATTTTTGTAACACCTTTTATAATGCCGTATATGGTTCCGTTGTAGCTTTGCTGCGTTTCCGGTGTTATTGTCACAGCATTTGCCGGCTTAATTCCCTTTGTGAGGTAAATAGCGTCTATGTGTCCCGAATAATTGACAACCGCCTTTCCTTCTAAGTATCCGTTAAGCTGAGAAGGTTCTAACAGCCGATACTGCCCATCGCTTTTATATACTATAAAAGTATCCGATGAAATATAATAACCGTTTGCCAAAATTCGTGTCTGATTATTGTATGAGCATGCAATGTTCTTAGTTGGCATTAAATCAATAATTTTCAATTCCCCGCCGGATTCGGGATCAAATTTAATCAAATCGTTGCCGGTTATTAATGATTGTTTTAAAACAGATGAATCATTTTCTTGTACCTTCACTACACTTGAATTGTCCGCTAAGGAATATGTCTTCAATACTCCGTATTCATCAAGTATTCTTGCGGAAGCATTACCTGTGGTGCTGTTTGAGGAGCTGAGCACTATGCCGAAGGTTGAAGGTTTCTTACCATATTTATTGATATAGAGTTTTATTATATTGTTGTTTTTATCCAATATTAACTCAACATTATCATTCACATTTGCTTTTTCGGTAAAAATGAAATCCTTTCCTGTCATGTAGCTTATATTGTTTACGGTGTAAAATGTATTGCCGTCCGTACTTTGCACAGCCGTAACAATACCCACGGTCTGAGATCTTAACACCTTCAGTGTCAATACCGTATTTTTGTTTGTTTCTTGTGTTTCATAAAAATATACAACGTCATTTATCGATATTTCCTGCAATGTTTTTGCGTCACCTGTTATGTGAAGTTTATTATTGTTTATTACAGAATTTTTTATCGGGAGGTACTTGCCCGCAAACTGTTTGCTTCCTTCCTTGTACAAATCACCCTTTTCTACAACTATCACGTCAGTTTCCTTATAGGCAATAATACCTATAACTTTTCCGTTGAAAGAGGTATCTTCATAAACAATTTTTATTTTTGAGTCCATTAAATTGTTAAAGTTTCCTTTTACTCCGTTAATTATAATTGGTATGTCAGGTACCTGAAAGATTCTTACATTGCCGTAATCATCAGTAACAAAAATCACTCTGTTTGACAGAAGGCTTGTTACTGTCCCCTTAAATTCATCGTACCTGGGGTTGTTTATATGGACTGTATTTCCTTTTATGTCGTAATAAATATCCCATTTGTTGAACAAAAAATTTGTATAGTCAAAGTTATCAATATTTAAGTCTCTGATTGACACTTCTTTTGTTTCCATTTTACCAAGCTTTGAAATCAGTGTCTTATTTGTAATATTAACCGTGTTATTATCTTTTACCGTAACTAAGTTATAATCAAGTGCATTGAATAACATTATCGAAACATCTCTTCTGGATGCAAATTCAACATTTGCGTCAATGTTTTTGAACAAGTTAAGCTCCAATGCCTTATCATAGAAATTTGAAGGCCAGTTTCCAACCAATGATTCATCGGTATATCCCAAAATCCTCAAAATCATTGTGTATGCTTCTTCAAACTTTATTTGATTATCAGGACCGTAGGCGGTTGGAGAAATCCCCTTAACAATACCCAAGACATTGGCTAATTCCACATAGTTTTCAGCCCAATGCCCATGCATATCTTCATAGACTGAGGTCATATTTTTGGAGTATTCATTATATCCTACCGCAACAGTTACAACTTTTGCCATCTCGGCACGAGTGACTATTCTGTCAGGCTTAAAGCTGTTATCGGGATACCCTTGAATAATTTCATAACCGGATAGCACACCTATCGCTTCTTCTAAATAAGGATCTTTTTTTATGTCCGAAAAGTCAGCTGCGTATATATTTACAAAAGATGCAACAAATATTAAAATTATTATCATCAATAATACTTTTTTCATTTTATCAATCCTTAATGCAATCAATTAAAAAATACTATAATCATAGTATCTCCTTATAGTTATTATATAATAAAACATTTAAAATAGTATTACATTAAAATTACAATGGTAAATTTTTACCTTGAAAACTTCCTCTGATTTTCAATGTTTTATCAATATCTGATAGAACCTTAAGCTTATTTAGAGTCCACCGGGGTTCAATTAAATCCGATTTTTTACCATCTCCGGTAAGTCTGTGCACAACAATGTCACTTTTCAATAATTCCAAAGAATCACAAACCAAATCCACATATTCTTCCCGAGATAATATTTTGAAAGGATTTTTTTCATAGTACACAGCTAAATCAGTATTTTTTAAAATGTGAAGCATATGTATTTTTACACCCCAAATATTTAGATTTGAAATATATTTAACCGAATTCAGCATTTGTTCTTTAGATTCGCCGGGCAGCCCCATAATTAAATGTAACACTGTTTTAATATTTTTGCTTTTTAAGATTTCAACCCCGTGGTTAAATTGCTCTATACTGTAACCTCTTCTTATAAAATTTGCTGTTTTGTCATGGATGGATTGAAGTCCCAATTCCACCCAGAGAAATGTTTTGGAATTTAGATTCTCCAAGAAATCAGCAATTTCATCGGATATGCAATCAGGTCTGGTAGCAATTGCAATACCCTTTATATTTTCGCAGCTTAAAGCTTCATAAAATTTTTTCCTCAGGTTGTCAACAGTGTCATAGGTATTAGTGTAATTTTGAAAATATGCAATGTATGTATTACTTTTCCACTTTTTCGACATAATTTGTTTTTGTTCTACAATTTGCTCTGTTATGGTTTTCTCTCTATGGGTGAAATCTCCTGAACCTCTATCACTGCAAAAAATACAACCCTCGAAGCCAATTGTGCCGTCTCTGTTAGGACAGGTAAAATTTCCGTCAATAGATAATTTAATTGTTTTTTCACCAAAGATTTTTTTAAGTTCATAATCTAAGGTATGGTATCTTTTATCATTCCACATTTTAACCGCCAAAATTTTTAATAAAGTTATGAACAGCCTATAAAAGCTATCTTTATAAGTTATACACAAATTTTATGCTTTTTTTGCCACTTGTCAACAGTTTTATCCACAAATGTGCACAATGTTTCAATTTTTATCAATAATGTGCACAGTTTTATTTAGTTTTTTTGCAATGCAGACATCAACTATCGATTTAATTAATGCTGCAACAGGAGCAGCAAAGAATAATCCTAAGGTACCAAATAATCCTCCGCCAATTATTATGGAAATAATTACTAAAAGGGGTTTTATTGACAGCTGGCTGCCTATAATCTTAGGGTCAATAATCAGACTTTCAATCTGCTGCAATATTAAAATCAAAATAAGTAAAAGAAATCCTTTTTGTGAATTATATAAAACATTTATAAGCACTATGGGTATACCTCCGATAAATGTTCCGAAATAAGGAATCATATTTGTTATTCCTATAACCATTCCGTCGATAACAGGATAAGGGCACTTTATAATATATTTTGAGCCTGCATAAGTCAGCAGTGCAATAATAAGGGATGCGGCGGCCTTACCCGATATGTAGCTTGAAACATTGTGATAGAGGATGTGACTTATTTTAATTATATCCCTTGCAGTTTTTTTCCTCATAAAGAGACTGAAAAATTCTCCAGCCCAGCTTTCAATATTTTCTTTATCAATTAATACGTATACAGAAATAATTATAGAGAGCAATGCATTTGCAAGAGCCATAAATATGTTAATAACCTTTGAGAGGGCATTGTTGATTATGGCTGTCAGAAAATGGGATAATTTTTGAACAATTTCGGTAAAATAAATCTTTACAATCAAATCATCTCCCAACAAGGATAATAATTTATTTGCTTCGCGGTAAAGCCGCGGTATATCCCGGGATAATTGCATGGTACTGTTTATTATATTAGGTGCAATTATCTTTACAAGGATTGATGAAATTAAAAAAATAAACATATATGTCATAAAAACCGCTGCATATCTATTTTTGATTTTTAAGGGTTTCTCTAAAAAGACCAAAATAGGATTTAAAATTGCGGCTAACAATATGCCGGTAAATATGGGAAAGCATGCCTGAATTATGACAGACAGTCCGTCCTCTAAATAAATAAACCTGAAAATTGCAATAAAAAGTACAAAAATGGACAAAATAACAAAGATATTTCTTTTCACATCATCACCTCCTGACGGGGACTGGGGACTCTTGATAATTAATATTAATTTTTTTCAAAATATATGAATAATTAAATTATTTTTGTTAACAATATTGTTGATAATACTTTTTTTATCTTCTTCCAAATTATATAAACATCCCGCGGCAACATTGCGGGATGTTATTTTGTATGCCCTAACCCCGTTTTTCAGAGTTTTTTTCTCCGCGTATGTCCTGAGTATTAACTAACCCCATTGACTCCGCCAAACTTCTAATATATAATTATTTTCATAATAAACAGTGAGGTAGCATATGAAAAAAAGATTATTGGGAAATACAGGTATGGAAGTATCCGTAATAGGACTGGGAGGAATCCCCATACAGCGTGTAAATGAAGATGACGCGGTTAACATAATACTTGAATGCAAAAATCAAGGAATAAATTTCATTGACACGGCAAGGGGCTATACCGTCAGCGAGGAATATATAGGCAAGGGTCTTAAGGCTGCAGGGCGGCGCAATTTTTATATTGCCACAAAGGCAATGAGCTATGATTATGTTTCTATGAAAAAATCAATTGAGGAAAGTCTGAGCACTATGGAGGTTGATTATATCGACCTGTATCAGGTTCACAGCGTAGGCACCAAGGAACAGCTGCAGACAGTCCTTTCGGAGGATGGTGCACTTAAAGCATTGAAGGAAGCAAAGTCACAAGGAATTATTAAGCATATAGGCATAACGGGACATGTGCGGGAAGTCTTGATGGAAGCAATCGACAATTGTGAATTTGAAACAATTCAGTTTCCCTTTAACCCTGTGGAGCCTCAGGGAACTGAGCTTTTGTCAAGGGCATTGAAAAAGGGAATGGGAACAATTGCGATGAAGCCCATAGCAGGCGGAGCATTCGATTATCCGGCACTATCCTTAAAATATATTATGAATTCAGACCTTATAACAATATCAATACCCGGTATGGATTCAACGGAGCAGGTTATTGAAAATGCCAAAGCGGGAATGAATGCAGAACCTTTAACCAACGAAGAAAGAGGTATAATAAACAGAGAGGTTGAAAGCTTGGGAACCGAATTTTGCAGGAGGTGCGGCTATTGCAAGCCATGTCCCGAGGGAATAGATATACCAAACGTGTTTACCTTTGAAAATTATGTTATTAAGTATAATATGCCGGAATACGGCAAGCTTAAGTATGACCAGCTTAAGGTCAAACCTGATGAATGTGTGCGCTGCCGCAGATGTGAAAGAAGGTGCCCATACAACTTGCCAATTGTAAATAAGCTGAAACATGCGGTTCAGACCTTTAAAAACTTGGAATAAAAAGGCTATTCTTAAGAACAATTCGTGTCATTCTGAACCACAGGTGAAGAATCTTATATAGTTCTACATTAATAACAATATTAGCAGGAGATAATATGCGTAATTACAGTGCTTTTGATATAATAGGTCCCATTATGATAGGTCCGTCAAGCTCTCATACGGCAGGTGCTGCAAGGCTTGCCAAGGTTGCCGCAACAATAGCGGGCAATAAAATAATAAGAGCTGAATTTTTGCTTCACGGCTCATTTTCCGAAACATACAAGGGGCATGGGACGGACAAGGCATTGGTTGCGGGAATTCTGAACATGGAGCCATGGGATGAAAATTTAAAAAACTCTTTT
>ENA-UOOK01004358-UOOK01004358.1-fermentation-metagenome-genome-assembly--contig:-NODE-4358-length-15249-cov-4.901738_pt1 | contig 15249 bp, 16 predicted proteins | sample MGYA00245777_ERZ724023 | MGnify/ENA primary metagenome ERZ724023 (study PRJEB28704, sample SAMN03018312) | fermentation metagenome | biome: anthropogenic terrestrial biome; feature: soil; material...
GGCACCAGTAAAGCCCGCCACTCTAAATCCCGGCAGCACAAAACTGACTAACATCAGCACTAATGCCGAAACGATGAACCTTATGATCATACCTACCATAAAAACTACACCTCCTGCTTGTTCTCAAATGTTGTGCATTGCATAAACGATTTAGCGTCATACTCCCCATCAAAGCTGACTTGATGTAAGAATTATGCAATCGCATTATTATCTTAACCCCAAGGTTTTTATAATATACAGCATAATTCTTTTTGCTCTCCCTTGCATTTTGCCATATGAAGTGATAAAATATCCCTAGAAATTAAAGGGGGTGAACGGTTTTGGCAAATACTGCAACAGCCCGAAAAAGAGTGCGTCAAGCGAAAAACAGGACGCTTCAAAATAATGTTGTTAAATCTCAAATTAGATATTCCATTAAAAAATTCGCTGAGGCTCTTAAGGCATCTGATGCCGACAATGTCAAGTCATCCTTGGTTAACGCTATCAAGGTCATTGACAAGGCCGCGGCGAAGGGCGTTATCCACCAACCACGACAGCCAAAACACATTCAACAACAATGCATTATTCTTACTCGGGCTGAATTCCGGCATTATCCACCCGATGTAGCCGGAAAGGTAGGTATACTACTTCAGAATACACCCACTCAGGTGGACCGGATCCGAGCTCATGATAATCAAGTACCAAATCTGCTATTTCAGTTTGAGATGTTGTTCCCCAATAGTTATTCTTAAAATCAAGAGGATATGCAGGGGCATCATAGTAATAATACCTTGCACGCGATTCAACGGCAAGCTGACTTGCTATGATATTGTTATTGTTTGCCTTAGTCCATCCGTTGTTAATCGAGTTATACCAATTATTTGTATGATAAGTTTTAACTCCCACCTTGCTTTCAATGTTGTTGTATGTGATGCTCAAATTCGACCTACCCGAGTTTTCAATAGCCACTCCATCACTCCTCAAGTCATTGTATCTGAAGTCAGCAGTAGATTCCCAAAGATTCAGGTAAGCTCTATCATTGTTTATGTAGGCATTATTCTCCACAACTGCATCTTTGACTATCTCATGCTTATGGGCTATATAATTGCTATAGAATATATTAGATCTAGCACTCAGACCTTGAACATCGTAAGCATAACAAGCTGCAGCATTTATGTCTTTATTGCCACTAAACAGGCAATGGCTGAGTTCTATGTCCGACGCTGCATTGATCACCAATCCAAAAACGCAATTCTGAAATGCCAGTCTATGCAAATCATGACTATCTCCGGAAACCTTTAAGCCTGTTCCAAGGTAGGAGAACGACATATTTTCTATGCTAGAGTTATCGCTCAAGATGTGCACACCATCTGCCAGATCAGCATTGGAAAATCCCCCTGAATGGATTCCTGCCGAAGAAGTAATGTAAGCTCTTAAAGGCGATTCTGGGCCCACCAGATTACCCTGAGTAATGATCTTGACATACTGGTTCAATAACAGCCTGGAATTACTCTGCATAATCATTTGAGCCCCAGAAGCAATGACTACGTCATTGGTAGCAACGTAGCATTTATCAGATTCCAGCGTAAAATCTCCCTCAATCAGTCCTGGTAATGATACTTCGTGATATAGCTTCAGTGGATTATTATCGCCCAGATACAGCTCACTCTCATTCAACTCTATATTAAAGTAGTTATTGTATCCCCAACCCTCTTTCCGGTAAGTAATGATGTAATCGCTATAGGGAATATCATCAAATGAGAACTTCCCATCAGCGTTAGTCAGTGCTGTATGTAAAGCATCTTGTTCCCTGTGATCAAAAATCACTTTGCTATCTAACTGAAAGGACAATTGAGGATATTCCTCAAGCACCTGGCTAAGCTCAGTGGGTACATTCCTGGCATTATATATGGATACAACAATCCCGGAATGGTCGGTTTCTCCATCGAGTAATATCGTACCTACAATGCTACCTTTAGACGAGCTTGTTGAAGAGTCGCATGAGCATAGCGTCAAGTTTGCTAATAGCATGATCATCATAGAGATCAATACAATCCTATCTTGCACTGTATCCACCATCAATAACGATATTTGAACCGGAAATCCATCGTGATCTATCCGACAGCAAGAAACATGCCAAGGCTGAGATATCCTCCGGCTTGCCCAATCCCAAAGGATGTGCGGCAATAATGCTTTCTACCTCTGTCGCTGTCATTTTTTCAAAGCTTCGTTGGAGCATTGGTGTTTCAACATATCCAGGATTTATTGCGTTAACTCTCACTTTCTTATTGGCATATTCCAGAGCTAGGGATTTGATCAAGGAACTTATTGCAGATTTACTAGCACAATAACTTGATAAGCCATGATTACCAACGATTCCCATTACTGACGAAATGAATAAATAACTCACACCATTATCTGGCATATACTTCTTCTTTGATAGGACTTTTATCAATTCAAGACCAGCTAGAACATTCACTTCGTACATATCCCGAAACACTTGGGTTTTTGTGAGAGCAAAGGGCATTATATAATCAATGCCAGCTGCATGTACAAAGCCATTAACCTTGCTATTGCTTGCTTCTAAAAAGGCCTTTAGCTTTTCTTGTAAACCTTTATAGTCTGTTATGTCATGGGCAATTGAGTGATGCTCTTTCTCTCCTAGTTGGCTTAATAAGTCTTGCAACCTTTTTTCATCTCTCCCCAAAAGGATTAGTTTTGCACCCAGTTTGGCGGCTTCCTTTGCGCAAGCTTTCCCTATCCCAGATGATGCTCCGGAAACCACCACGGTCTTTCCTGACAAATCAACCATCAGAATTCTCCCTGGAAAACTTTTGCATACTCAAGACTGGATAAGTCTACAGAAACTATGCCGGTTGACAAACCCGCACCCATTCCTACAAGAAGACATAATCCGTCAAATCCCCATACTTCTTTGTTTGATGCTATGGTAAGCGGTATACTGACAGAACTAGTGTTCCCATATTCCTGTATCGAAAAAGGTAGTTGAGTTTTGTCAAAACCAATTTTGCGAGCCATTTGTCGTAACATAAAAGCATTTGCTTGGTGTAGCACTAAAGCTTTGTACTCCTCCGGCTCCATTTCTATTTCATTCAATAAGTTCTTAACCTGCTTTGGGACCTTTGAGACAACATACGAGAAAACGTTTTCCCCATCCATGAACATGTCAATATCCCGACGTATACTACCATCTTCACGTGTCTTAAATTTCAAACTGTCGTCAGTGAGTGGGTACTTGAAACCAAAACCAGGAAGAGTCAGAGCGTCTCGTTTTTCCGCATCTGTAAAGAAACAGAAGTTCGTCTGAGGAACTTCCTCGTTATAACATATCAAACTGGCTGAGCCGGCATCTCCAAACAGTAATCCGGTAGATTTGTCTTTTACAGCAGCATAATAACTATTTGTATCTGCATCAAGCAATAGCACATCTTTTCTGATATTGGCACAAATCATACTTGAAACCCAAAGCCCATATGTATAGCCGGAACAGGCATGATTTATATCAAATGCAGCACAATTGGCAGGAAGGCCCAATAAAAAATGAGCGGCACTGGCATTGTTTGGCATGAGGCTATCTGGCGTAAGGGTAACAAACACTATGGCACCAATGTTCGATGGATCGTAATTGATTTCTGAGAATAAGCGCTTTGCACTTTCAACACCTAAGGTCAAAGCCGTTGTCTCACGATTAATGCAAGTGTGCCTGCGCAATACACCCAAGGCTTGAAGGGTTCCCGTCATGTCTTCCGTAAAGTGCTCTACGGCAAATCGCTTGTTATCTATTACATGTTCAGGAACTGTGCAAGCGATAGCTCTCAGTTTGATTTTATCAATTGTTGAAATATTCATATTGGCCTCTTGCTTGCATAATATTGTTTAACGTCTACTTCTTTAATGATCCCATCCTTCTTTATCAAAGCGAGGTCAACTCCCAGCTTATGAGCCATTTTCTCGGCTTTAGCCGTTGCTTTGTAGGCTTTTACATTAGCCTCACGATTCATTTTTATCAACTCAGCGTGAGCTACTGCTTCCTGTGATGTGCTAAAAATTAAGGCAACAATATCGCCTATAGCTAGTTCATCACCTTCTTGGACAACATAAGCTATATAGCCTGTTTCTTCTGTATAGAATTCACTAACAGCTTTCGCCGTTTCTAAAGATAGGATAGTCTGATTCTTTTCTACCAAACTTCCGTCTTTCAACCTAAAATCATTTACCACGATGCGTTTATCATTAACATCTATTTGAGGTATCTTGCATTCGTATTTGATCACACTATCTCCCTTTACCCGGATATGGGTCTTCAGACGCTCTTGTTATCGCTGCGTCTATCATGTTTTCTACTGAGATTTTAGTTGCAACTATATCAGTTGCTTCGAGCTTGCTTTCTATCCTATGTAATGGATCATTTTTTTTCCAGTACTCATCGATTTCCTTGGGCATATAAAGCCTCGCATCACTTTTGGAATGCCCGGAAAACCTGTGAGTAATAAACTCTATGAACTGCGGATGCCTAGTATTTCTAATCTTGGAAACAACTTCTGCGCATTTGTCGTAAAGATCATCAACATCAGTAGCTTTGCATTGAAGGTATGGCAATCCGAATCCCTCGATGCGTTTCTGGATAACACCTTTATTAGTGTTTTGAAAGGATGTACTCATAGCATAGTTGTTGTTTTCCAAAACAAACAAGATAGGCAAATCGAATACTGCCGACAAATTCAACGCTTCCATAACATAGCCTTCGTTCATCGCTCCATCACCAAAGATAGATACACATATCCTGTCCATGGTTTTTGCTTTTAAAGAAAATGCCAATCCTGAGGCAATGGGAACCATCCCACCGGTTATGCCATTAGTAATAAATTTCTGATATGATAGATGCTGAGATCCACCCCTTCCATAGACCATTCCGGTTTCTTTGCCCATTAACTCTGCGAAAAAAGGATAGGGATCTGGATTCAATGCCAGGAAGTGACCATGGCTTCTATGGCTACCCGTTACATAATCATTGGCACAATCTAAATGGCTTAACAACCCTACAGCAATAGCTTCCTGACCCCTTGAACCATGTGTAGTACCGCGTAATAAACCTTTGGCAAAGAGCTCTTCAATTCTTTCTTCGGTCTTCCGGATCAGAAGCATTCTGCGATACATTTCCAGTCTATCCATTCTCAAGCTCCAATATGTATTCTTTGATGTCTTCCATGCAAGGTAAAGTAGCGCTTTCGAGGGGCTCTGACGCGCCTATGGTACTGAGTTTAGCGGAATATGTCTTCAAACAGCCGCTATAGCCTCTAAGTAGTAACTCTTTGGCAACTTCACTGCTCCAATTTGCACCAGAGTATCCTTCTTCAACAATAATGATGTTCTTATAAGGCAAAGCCTTATCAACCAGTGATTGATCAATTGGATATACCAACGATGGAGAGACAAGGTGCACAGATATCTCTTCGTCCATATAGAGTGATATCTGAAGATTAATCAGATCAGCAGCCAAGCCTCCATATGTCATTATCAGGAAATTGCTAGTGGGTTCTTCAGCAATTTCCACGCTAGCGCACGGAAACTCGGACTTCGAATAGCTGATGTTGAGATCTTTGGCAGCCTCAGTTTCTTCCATCATGTAACGAGTATAATCCAGCTTGTTCTCTATAAAAACAATCGGATTGCCGCTACTTATGGCCTGCTTCAATAAATTTCCAGGATCGTTAAGAATGGAAGGAGCTACAATGCTAAGATCCGGGTAGCCCATAAATAGCTTTTCGATAGACTGAGAATGAGTCGCCCCATATCCTCTATATCCCCCCATTGGAGTTCGTAGCACAAAATGAAGATGTTTATCATACAGGCCAACGAACTTTGAGGCATGGTTAATCAACTGATCAGCACAAAGAGTAATGAAATCTCCAAACATAATCTCAACTATTACTTTTAAGCCACCGAGTGCCATCCCAATCCCCATCCCAGTAAATCCTTGCTCGGACATGGGAGTAGCTATAACCTGATTAGGATAGTCATGTGAAAGACCTTTGGATACCTTAAAAGCCCCACCATATGGCTCTTGGATGTCTTCGCCCAAAAAGTAAGTATCAGGATCGTTAAGTGCCTCTCTGAGACCCGCTTGTAATCTGGATATATAGCTCATTGCTTCTTTTGTATGTAGTTGTATAGCTCTTTCACGGTTGTTATCTCGTCAAATTCAGCCCTTGTAAGGCTAATGTCGTACTCATCGCTGAGCATACTTAAGACAGCAAAAACCATTAGGGAATCCCACTCCGGATAACTGCGAAAAACATCGGATTCGCGTACTGAACCAGTATCCTTTTCTAAGGTTGTTTCCAAATTCGCTATTAATTCATTCATTTGCTTTCTCCTTTGCAATCATTTTGTATAAATCAACCAAACGTATGCCACGATATGATTTTATCTTAAAGTAATCAAGTTCTCTTTTTAATAACTCAGCTGCGTTTTCTCCAAGATTCCTCCGTTTTAGGGCTGTTCGAAGTTTCTCCTTAAATATGTGCTCAATTGCGCCTTTTGAACGTCTGCGCCACAACCTAGGATCGGGAATCTCAGATATCAGCTCATTAGGATGAATCAAGAAAACCGGATACCGCTCGCGACAACCCGCTTCAAGATTTAGCAATCCACGAAACATACTTGTTACTAACGGCGATATCCTCAATGTTGTGCCTATATACGGATAAAGAAATGAAATAAGAGGGATCTCCAGAAGCTCTGAAGAGCCTCGCTTAGCAAGCGAGGCTTCACTGCAATAGTATGGTGATCTCGGTGCAGTAAGCCAAGATAGCTTTTCTTTAGAGCCAAACGAGAAGAAGAAATCAAAGCGTTGTGAGGCCACGCTACTATCAATCTTAAAGCCGGCTTCAACCAAAGCTCTAGGAGTATTCGCGTTCGCTCTCAATGCTGGCGCCCGAAAAGATATCACCTCCTCCCCTGTAATATCTTCCAGCATTTCTTTTGATGATTTTAAATTGCTCAATTGCTCAGCATAGCTCATCCTATCAAAGGCATCAGAATGGCCGTGAGCCGCTCCATGACTCCCAATTTCGTGACCATACTTCACAATTTCTTTCAATGAAGTATGATAAGACTTGGCATAATCAGCCGTGATAAAAAATGTGCATTTAAAGTTATACTCGGCATATAGACTTAGTAGTCTTGGCAAACCAATTTCCGCTACGAGTTTGCCTGTTTCTATGCTTTGGGTGTTGTTTACTATTGATGTTAGCTCCACATCATTTGTAAATAATACATGCTTTCTCATAACTTGTATCTTGCTATCACTCTAGCAGGATTCCCCCTCAGGAAACAACAATCTGGCATTTTGCCTGTTACAACGGATCCGGCTGTAACAATGGAATACTCTCCAATCTCAGAGCCAGCTAGTAATGTTGATGAAACGCCAATCCATGCTCCCTCTCGAATCACAACTGGAGCTACATATGATTCAAGGATTTTCGAGAAATGCTGGTATGGATTGCTGTGCGCGAGCATATACACATTCCCCGCCAATGCCGCATAATCTTCAATATAAATGTACTCAGGGTATGCATTATCTAAAATGCAGTGCATGCCTAGCATCACGTTTTTGCCAATGTGTACTCCCCTCTTTCGGTGAAGCCATATTCGCCAACTATTTATTGGACAATTGTAAGCAAGCATTTGGAATAAGTGATTTCGCGTCTTTTTGAGCAAAAAAAACAAGGGATTGAACTTCCTCCGATTACTTGAGCTTCTAACCTGTTCACCTAGTTTGTTATATGGTTTGTAGTAAGGAATGGATTGGGCTTTACGTATCTCTGAGTTGCGTTTCATTAAACATATAATCCTTTCAGTCATAAATAATCATAATGCAACAACTTTTCGGGGCATTCCAATCATGCAACTTCGCATCTATCGAATGGGCAGTAGATCCAAGATTCCTGGTTGTATAACATGCTCTTGCAACATCTCTATCCATAAATCATATGCTTTGATCAATTTGGCATGCACTTAACAGAAAGCCAGCTTTCGCACCCGACAATGGAAACCATAACAACAACCCGAGAAGTTTAGCAAAACAATCAATATGCAAGTGGCAATTTTGGGAATATTACAAATGGCTTAGATTTGAGCTCCGCGAACCACGCATTATTCCGGGATGCCCTTTGCACAACAGGGGGTGCACTTATATCTACAACGATGTACAAAACATGTGAACATCCATATTCAGCGCAACTTTATCCTCCTAGTACTGATGGGAAAGCAGCATCTAGCGATAGCGAAATGCTTACAACTAATTATTCATTATGATCATTAGCCTACCGCTTATTTTTGTTGAAATGGATGATTGTGTTTTCTGAGCCACAACATTCTTGGTATTGTTACACAGAGAAATCGAGTTGAACCAAGAATTGTTCTTCGAAACAGCCTTCTAGGTTCTTGCAAAAAACGGTACATAAAACCTAATCCCAAGCTCTTAACCAAGTAAGGAGTTTGACTAGCTTCTCCAGCGATCACATCAATCATTCCCCCGCATAAGACAATCATACAGTCCGGCATCAGATTTAAATACCTCATGACAAGATACTCCTTCTTCGGCGTACTAATCCCTATCAGTAATATATTAGGATAAAATTGATGTATTCTAGAAATGATCCGCATTACCTCGTCTTCTGAGTCAATGTCGAAATACCCATGGTGACCCTCCGAAACAATCCTCTTTCTACGTATATTTTTAATAGCAATTGAGTTCGTCTTAGTTGTAGCTCCCAGTAAAAATACACGACATTTCTTCTCTGATGCTCTTCTCAATACAAACTGGACAAACTCCGGTATAGATATCTTACATCTTACATTGTATCTCAATATTTTTGCAAGATAATATAGCGGTCTTCCGTCGAATAGATTAACATCTATATCACGCATAAATTCATAGTACCACTCATACATATGAAACAGATAGAAAGTCCAAGAGGAAAGCCCAAAAACAGTTATGCGACGATGATCTTCCAAGCATGAATCCACATACACAGAAAGCTCTTCCTCATTGAAGCCAACCATTGGAATACCATAAAAGTTAACCGTCATCACGAATTATACAGCCCACTCCACTGCCTATGCAGCTTTGCAGTCCCCATCACCAGCTTCAACGCTCGCATCGCTGTATTCTCCACTTGATACCCTGGACAAATCCAAGCATAATGCGCCCCTTCTTCCACTACAAGATTGATCGAATCCAAGACAACTTCAGGATCAAAGCCGGTAAGAATAATCGTTCCTGCATCTATCGCTTCCGGTCGCTCCATTGAGTTCCTGATTGTAATGGCGGGGAATTTCAGGATGGAGCTTTCTTCGCTAATAGTGCCGCTGTCTGAGATAACACAAAGCGCGTTCATCTGCAGATAGTTATAATCTGAAAACCCGAAGGGTTTCAGGAAATGGATCAAAGAGTTGAACTCAAATCCTTCCAGCATCTCCAGCCGTTTACGGGTTCTGGGATGAGTGCTTACGATGATCGGATATTGGTATTTCTCAGCTAACGTGTTCAGAACAAGACCAATGCGCTTGAGATTATCCGGGTAATCCACATTCTCTTCACGATGCACCGAAACAAGGAAGTACTTTCGCCGCTGTAGATTGAGTTCTTTTAAGGCGTTCGATTGCTTGATCTTGGGCAGATACTTGTTCAGTACTTCATACATAGGAGATCCGGTCACATAAACACGTCGGTGTGAAAGCCCTTCTGCCAAAAGATGTCGGCGTGAATTTTCGGTATATACTAAGTTGAAATCCGAGATATGATCGATCATCTTGCGATTGATCTCTTCGGGTACATTGGCATCAAAGCTGCGATTCCCTGCTTCCATATGGTAGATAGGAATATGCTTCCTCTTTGCCATGATAGCCGCAATCGAGGCATTGGTATCCCCCAAGATCAGCATGGCATCCGGCTTTTCTTGATCCAGGATATCTTCGATCTTGATCAGCGTTTCGCCCAAAACGTGACCCAGAGAGGAAGTATTCACGTTTAAAAAGTAATCCGGTTTTCTCAGTTCCAGATCCTCAAAGAATATCTGATTCAGCTCATAGTCATAGTTCTGCCCGGTATGCACCAAGATGTGCTTGGTGTACTTATCGAATAGGGGTATCACGCAGGCCAGCCTGATTATCTCCGGCCTGGTGCCCACTACTGTTATTACTTTTAGCATGTTTGTTTCCCGCGGAACACGCTGATCGTAGCGCGGATCCCGCTGATTCTTATCTTTAATGTCTTAGTCATAGAATTACCATCCTCAAGTTTTATACAAACCGGTAGTAGTTACAACACATCTGTTTCCTGCAAACAAGTTGAATGCTACGCAGATCCCGCTGATACTAATATGTAATAATTCTATCATGTGAATACCATGCTTAGAACCGAAAGTTCCTTTCCAGTAAATTCTGCGAGCTCCGCGCAACAATCTGCGTTATCTGCGGGCAACCTAAACCTCTTCGAAGTAGGTGTCAGGATCAGCTGGATTATAAAACTCATTTATCCAAAACATTGTCAGCAGCTCCCCATCCCCAATATTGGTGATATTATGCGTATACCATATCGGCATATCCACATAGCCGGGGTCATTACCGTCAACAATGTACTCGATCACTTCATCACTACCGTACTTTCTAAGCTTGATCGATGCCTTACCTTGGATCACGGCAAACCGCTCAACCTTTCGAATATGAAAATGGTTACCCCTGGTTATGCCCGGGACAGTAGTAGAAAACGCAGCCTGCCCGCCGGAGCAAAACTTCATCGCTTCTACATAAACCCCTCTGGGATCCGCATGCTTTGTGTACTTAACCGGGAAATGCTCTTTCGGAATGTAAGATCGGAATGTATTAAACAAACAAAGCTCAAAGCGATCATTCAGATCAGGAAAGATCCCTTTAACTTGATACGTATCCCTAAATCCCTTCAATTTCTCCAGCAGCTCCGTCACCTTATACTCAGCCATATGCTCTACATGAATGAGCCGCTCCGGCTTATTCAATTGAGAATTGAGAATTGAGAATTGGGAGTCGCTTCGCTCCAATTGAGAATTGAGAATTGAGAATTGAGAATTAGGATCGGTGCTTTCGTTGCCCTCGGTGCTTGCATTATCATTCACTTTAATATGTTTTCGGTGTTCTTCGGTGTTTTCGGTGTACTCGGTGGTCAAGCTAATAATCCTATCCACCAAGTCCCCCACATAGATCAGCTTCAAACAAGCATCCACCTCTATCTTCGCCTCCAGGTTATTCACCACCTGATGCGAAAAAGTCGATATCACCGAATTATAAAATGGCACTCCAAAGGGACCAAACACATTCGGTATGATCAAACCCGTAAAAGCAGCATCATTCCGATCTGCCCATTGATTAAAAAGCTCACGTCCCTCACGTTTGGATCTGCCATAGAGGTTATCCCGCTCTTCTTGCAGCGAAGAACTCATGATCACATAAGGCTTGCTCTGTGTGCGGTCCATCGAGGATATCAGCTTCTGTACCAAGTCAATATTGGTCTTATACAATACATCCGGATCGTTATGCCTATTCATCGCCGCCAGATGTACGATCACATCACACTGCCTTACAAAAGCGTCAAGCGTCTCATCTCTCTTGAAGAATTCATCTTTGAAGGGGATGCAAGCGTATTTGTCTTTATGAAGACTCAGGGTGTTGTACAAATGTGTACCGATAAACCCTGCCTGCCCTGTTATGCCTATTCTTATCATTTCATTTCCCGCTGAACTCGCAGATCGCTGCGCAGAATGCGCGGATACGATACTGTCATAGATTATTCACTTTTCTGATTATGCCTTGATTGATATCTGCGGTATTGAAGTTGACGAGTATTCCTAGCTTCAATTCTGTAAGCCGCAGATAAGTTATAAGTTGCTTATGATGGACCGGAAGCAGTGTTTCAATGGACTTGATCTCAACTATTACCTTGTCCTCAATCAGTAAATCCAACCTAAATGCTTCACCCAGATCCACGCCTTCGTAAACTGCAGTAATTGGTACTTGAGACCTGACGTTGAGACCCTGTTTGCTGAGTTCCGTGATCAATGCTTTCTCGTAGACTGACTCGTAAAGCCCCGGACCCAGCGCTTTGTACACCGTATAGATGCAACCCCTTATCTTAAAAGAAATCTCGTTTTCAGTCATTTTTCTCTGCGAAATCTGCGAAGCGATCTGCGAGATCAGCGGGAAGCTAACTCGTCTCGCACATACTTCAGTGTCAACAGCTTCTCTTTGATCTCCGGGATAGTCAGCCGATACGTATTCTCCGAGGTATAATCCACAGCCTCAGCTACCTTAGCCTCACCGTTACTAAAATACTTCTCATAATTCAGATCCCTGGTATCCGCTGGTATCCTATAATACCCTGGCAAATCCACGGCTTTCGCCATCTCTTCTCGATTCACCAAGGTCTCATGCTTCTTTTCCCCATGCCGGGTACCGATGATCTTGATTTCAGTCTTCGCCTCAAACATTTCTATCAACGCTTGCGCTAAGTCCTTCACTGTAGAAGCCGGCGATTTCTGGACAAATATATCGCCCTGCACACCATGCTGATAAGCATAAACAACCAGCTCTACCGCTTCTTCCAGAGACATCAGATATCTGGTCATGGTTGGATCAGTAATCGTGATCGGTTTTCCTGCTTTTATCTGCTCAATAAACAAGGGGATTACAGAGCCTCTGGACGCCATCACATTGCCATATCTGGTACCACAAAGCACCGTTCCGCCCTCCGGCTGCTGTCTTGAATATGCCACCATCACTTTTTCCATCATTGCTTTGGACATACCCATAGCATTGATTGGATAGACAGCTTTATCAGTGGAAAGCACTATTGCCTTCTTCACATTGTTGGCAATCGCTGCCCTGAGCACATTTTCCGCTCCCAAGACATTGGTCTTTACTGCCTGTATCGGGAAAAACTCACAAGAGGGCACTTGCTTCAGCGCTGCAGCATGAAACACATAATCCACTCCAATCATAGCATTCGCCACACTCTCATAGTCCCGCACGTCTCCAATGTGGAACTTGATCTTGGGATTGTTATACAACTTTCGCATATCGTCCTGCTTCTTCTCGTCACGACTGAATATGCGGATCTCTTTCACATCGGTATTTAAAAATCGGTTAAGCACCGCATTCCCAAATGAACCGGTACCGCCTGTTATGATAATAGTCTTGTTTTTAAACATTAATCCTCAAAGTATATGCATTCTATTGATTGTTGTTTTTATCACTTTGTATCACACTCATGTATATACCTTCCAGTCTCCTTACTACATTAGTCGCAAAGTAGTCCTTCGCTTGAAGTTTATTTCTTTCTGACATTGATGAACATTCAGAAGGATGCAAATAAAGATATTCTATGGCATCAGCTATTGACCGTGGACTAATGGAATCTAGCAAAAGTCCATTCATCCCATCACTAAGAATATCTGGTAAGGCGCCAACCTTGGAGCATACAACTGGAAGCCCAAAGGCCATGGCCTCAAGAACGGAGTTTGGCATACCTTCCGTATATGACGGTAGAACGTAAATTTTTGCTCGTCTAAACGCCCAAGCCTTATCCTTGTCAACCACATGTCCAAGTAGCGAAATCCAATCCTCGCGATACTCATTTTTGATCCTAGTGTATTCATTGCCATAACCAGCAACCACCAATTTTATATCTGGATACTTGAACCTTAAAATTTTAACTGCTTCAATCAGCTCGTAGATCCCCTTCTCCTTTTGTAATCGAGCCAAGAATAGTACTACATACTCTTGGTCACATCCTATTTCCTTACTCTTGGGAGGATCAGGCCATTGTAACAACTTCTCATCAACTACGGTCGTTTCTATGTAAACTCTATTAATGTAGCCCCACTCAAGGAGCCTGTTTCTTGAATATTCTGACAGTGTAATTAGTGAGTCAGCACTGAGATACAAAAACCTGAACCAAGACATATGAAATCGCTCAATCAGCTTATCTGCATCAACATCCCAGCCTCTAAAGAAAACTATGTACTTTACCCTAAGTAGCTTTGCTACAAGTATGTAGAATCCGTCCCGCATTGCCGAATACACAGATAGTGAAGTGTTGATATGCACCAAATCAGTGCTATTCATCATCTTTGCTAAAAAGCGTATAAAATCTGATAAATTCCTGACTATTATGGCTACAGAGTTTTCTTTATTAGGTTGCTTTCTGCTGCCCCTAAGTATGTAGTGGACATCTAAGGTGAACATTTTTTCCAATGTTGCGTAATAATTACTTATACCCCCTTTTGCAGATGGGGGAGGGACAAGCACCAGCACACGATTCATTCCAATAAACTCCCTGATAATCTATTTTTGCCTAGAAACCTAAAAATCAGATCATGCGATTAAGACATAGTCAGATCCAACGCAACATGCTTGTATGCGATGCATATTATTTGACACGCTAGACATTATCAAGTAACTAATATTCCATTTCTGTGAAAACTAACCATTATAAACAAAATACTCCACCGTCCTTTCCAAGCCTTCTTTGAAGTCAACCCTCACCTGATAGCCCAGAAGATCTTTCGCCTTATCTATCCCCGCCAGCGAGTGCTTCACATCCCCTGCTCTGTCTTTCTCAAATTTCGGCTCAATCTTCTTACCCAAAATCTCATTGATCATATTCACCAGGTCGATAAGGGTATAGCGCTCACCACAAGCGATATTGATCACTTCTCCAGCCGCTTTTGGTGCCGTGCAGGCCTGAATATTCGCCCATACATTATTCTCCACAAAGGTGAAGTCACGGGATTGACTACCATCGCCATAGATCACCGGCTCTTTATCCGCCATGATCAGCTTGATGAATTTCGGAATCACTGCGCTATATTGACTGGTGGGATCCTGATTCGGACCAAATACATTGAAATAGCGCAGTGCCACGGTCTCAAGACCATATATCTGAGAAAATATTTGGCAATAGCGCTCCTGTGCGTATTTGGTAAGCGCGTAAGGTGATAGAGGATTCACCGGCATATTCTCCACTTTGGGCAGAGTCTCGCTATTCCCATAGATTGATGAGGACGAAGCAGTTACCACTCGCTTCACGCCAAATTCCTTTGCCGCTTCCAGGATGTTCAGCATCCCCAATATATTCACATCATTGGATGTGATGGGATCATTAATCGAGCGCGGCACCGAAGGCAATGCACCCTGATGCAGGATGTAGTC
>ENA-UOOK01004359-UOOK01004359.1-fermentation-metagenome-genome-assembly--contig:-NODE-4359-length-15243-cov-8.562220_pt1 | contig 15243 bp, 12 predicted proteins | sample MGYA00245777_ERZ724023 | MGnify/ENA primary metagenome ERZ724023 (study PRJEB28704, sample SAMN03018312) | fermentation metagenome | biome: anthropogenic terrestrial biome; feature: soil; material...
TGTATGATTATTATGATGTGGAAATCATAATAGAAGGAGAGCATGGAGCAGTATTAGATAAGGCTACTAAAGCTAAAGGGAAAAATGAAATAGTTTGGCAGGAATCCTTATAAAAAATTGTTAAAATTATTTCAAATTATTGTATTTTTTTGTTTATTGTGATATTCTATATATAGTGTAAATAGATAAGTAAGGATTGTTACTCTTCGGAGGCTTGACCTTATAATTAGTAGTTGCTGATTATATAGTCAATCTTTCGAAGAGTTTTCTTATTTCTAAGAATATAACGAATAGGAAAGTTCTGCTTTGATTAGGATAATAAAAGAACTTTACGTAGATGCTTTTCTAATAAGGGGTGATAGAAATTGCTTAATTTTTTTAAAAAGAAAAATGAAGAATTATATTCGATCGCAAATGGGGAAGTTATTTCTATTACAAATGTTAATGACAAATTATTTGCTAATAAATTATTAGGAGATGGTGTTGCTTTTTTATTATCAGATGGCAAAATATATTCGCCTTGTGATGCAGAAGTGGTAATGTTAGCGAAAACAAAACATGCAATTGGATTAAAAACAAAAAACGGAGGCGAATTGTTAATTCATATTGGGCTTGATACAGTTAATTTGAACGGTGAGGGATTCAATGTTTTTGTTAAAACCGGTGATAAGGTGAAGCGAGGTACAAAATTAGTAGAAGTTAATTTGGAATTTATGAATTCAAAAAAAATTGATCTAATGACGCCCATCATTTTAACCAATGGTGATGAGTATAGTTTAAATATATTGAAGATAAATCAGAGGATAAGTTTAAATGATGTAATAATTAAACTAGAAAAAAATAAAAATGGAGGGAAAAGTTTATGAGAATCATTCGTAACATAAACAATAACGTTTCCCTTTGCAAAGATAGTAATAATGTGCAGGTGGTAGTCTTTGGAAAGGGGATTGGGTTTTTAAAAGTTAATGAAGAAGTTCCCTTATCTAAGATAGAAAGGACATTTTATAATGTTAATAAGAACTATTTAGATGTAATTGCATCATTGCCTGAAGATGTGTTAGAGGTGTCAAGCAAGATTATTGATATGGCAAATATCAAACTTAATACAAGCTATAAGTCTAACGTTGTCTTATCGTTGGCTGATCACATCAATTCTGCAATACAAAGAAAGCAAAACAATATTAGCATTAAATTGCCATTGATATATGAAATAAAGCACTTGTATCCAATGGAGATAGAAATCGGTAAGGAAGCTGTTAAGCTGATTTCAGACAAATTGAATGTTGAACTTCCAAGTGAGGAAGTAGTCGGGATTACATTACATTTGGTAAACTACGGAACAACAAACAATCCTATTGATGATAAGAATGAAGAAAAGATTGTTGATGATTGTACTAAGCTTATTGAAGATGAACTTAATATCAAGATAGATAGATCGTCATTTAGCTATTTTAGATTTGTATCACATTTGCATTATTTATTTTCAAGAACAAATGAACAGATGAAGAGTGATAATGAAGAAATATATAAAATGATAAAGAGTAAATATGCAGATACTGATATATATGATTGTACGATAAGAATTCGTGATTATTTGAGCAAGACGCTGGATTTTAAATTAAATGATGAAGAATTACTATATTTGTTTATACATGTTAATAAATTGTGTATACATGAAGATTGTTACCTAGAGGGTTAGGGTTTTTATTTTGGCAAATACGATGTAATGCGCGCGACATCGTTTGCATATAATCAGGATTAAATCACAAATTAAAATGAAAGGAGTGCATGATATTTAGTCTTGTAAATATCATCAAGAATAGATATGAAAAAGAAAGATTATTCAATGATGTCCTCTGAAATAGTCAAAGGTATTGGAGGTAAAGATAACGTCAGCTTTTTCACACATTGTGTAACTAGATTGAGATTTAATTTAAAGGATAAAGGATTAGTAGATAGCAATGGAATTGAAAAGATATCTGGTATAATTGGATGCCAATGGGTTGGTGATCAGTTACAGATTATAATTGGACAAGAAGTTGAAGATGTATATGAAACAATTTGTGAACTTGAGGGGTTTAAAAGAGAAGATGCAATCGAAGAAGATACTCAATCTGATTCACAAAAAAAGAAAAGATTCTCATTCAAGTATCTTTTAAATGAAGTTATTATCGGCACGATTTCGGAATGTGTATTTCCTATTTATCCGATTTTTGTTGGTGCAGGAATTATCAAAATGTTCGCTACAATTTTGGGACCGAATTTATTGAACTTTTTTTCGGCAGAAAGTGACGTTTTAACTTTATTAAATTTTGTAGGAGATGCCGGGTTTTATTATTTTCCTGTTTTTGTCGCTTGGACAGCTGCAAAAAAATTCAATACAAGCATTTCGATTGCTTTGTTTTTAAGTTCCGTATTGGTTCATCCAACATTGGTTGGAATGGTTGCAGAAGGTACCAAATTTACCGTTTTTGGCATTCCGATGACCTTAGTCAATTATCCTAATCAATTATTACCTAGTATTTTAATGGTTTGGGTTTTATCTTATGTTTATAAATATGTAGATAAAGTATGTCCAAAGTCTGTTAAAACAGCTGTTGTTCCAGTATGCACAGTTCTTATTATGCTTCCTATAACACTATGTTTATTAGGACCTATTGGAAGCTATTGCGGTATTCTAATAGCTATCGTTGCAAAATGGCTTGTTTCAACAGTTGGTCCATTGGCAGTAGGGTTAATTGGCGGATTATGGTATGTACTTGTTGGCTTAGGAATGGATAAGGCTTTAATCCCAATTATATTGAATCAGTTTGCAACTCAAGGGTATGATGACCTATTTTGGTTGAGTGCAATTGTTGCCACATATGCTTTGATAGGGGTAGCTGTTGCCTTTGCTATTCGTTCTAAAAAGGAAGAAAGAGCAATGAATACATCTAGTGCGATTACGTTAATTTTGGGGGGAGTTAGTGAGCCAACTATCTTCGGATGTATTTTCCGTTTTAAAAAAGCTATGATATGGTTGTTCACCGGAGGTTTTGTAGGTGGCATCATTGCTTCTATATTGAATGTAAAAGCATATACCATAGGAACAGGCAATATTTTGTTTTTCACGGTATGTGCAGGTGGAGACGGTTCAAGTCTTGTTCCCGGAATTATTGCTTGTGTTGCAGCATTTTTAGTTAGTTTTATTTTATCAATGCTATTTGGGTTCACAGACAGGTCTGAAAGACAGGTGAGATAGGGCTGAGCTAAGCTTATAAGACACAAATCCAAAAGAAAGGAGATTATGATATTTAGATTCTATAAATATCATGCAAATAAATATGAAAGTATTAGTAGCACATATTACGTCGGAATGTAATGAACATATTTCCCATGTTGCAGATTTAGATGCATTTTTGCTATTGTATGGAGATGATTGCATAAAAGCAATGCATATTAAAGATATTTTCTAGGAAAAAAATATTGAATTAGTTCCTGCTATTTTTGCAAGTCTTCATCCAAGCGGAATGATTAAGCATGAAGCTTTTGATTTTATTGCAAATAAAATTATAAATACAATTAGGGATAATATTAATGAAATAGATGGAATATATCTTCAACTTCATGGGGCAAGCGGAATAAAGAATCTTGATGAAGTTTCCGGAGAGCATTATCTTATTAAGAAAATCCGTGAAATTGTAGGACAATTTATGCCAATTGCTGTAGTAATGGATCCCCATGGAAATATAACCGAAGAATTAACGAACAATGTCAATTTGGTTCGTTGTTATAGAGAATCGCCACATTCAGATCAGGTAGATACGGAGAGATTGGTTGCCAAAAAGTTTATTAATCTTTTAGAAAATAGGAGGGAAATGAAACCTATTATTCGGAAATTGCCAATAATGGTCGGGGGTGAGAGAAGTGTTTCGGCGAAAGAACCTATGTTGACCATAAATACAATGTTAGATGAAGCTGAAAAAGACCCTAGAGTATTTTCGGATTCTTACCATATTGGATATATTCGCCATGATGATGATAAATTAGGGGCAGCAGTGGTTGTTGTACCGAATACACCACAGGATATTCAATATTGTGAAAAAGTCGCAGACGAGATTTCAGCATATGCTTGGGAACATAGGAAGGAATTTAAATTTAGCGGAAATTTTGATGAACCTAGTGAATCCATAAAAAAAGCGATTAGTTTTGTAGGGAAAACAGCAGTTATTACTGATTCGGGAGATAACTGCGGGGCAGGTGGAGCCGGTCAAAATACAGTTATTCTAAGAGAATTATTGAAATCAAATCTATGTGGGAAAAAGGTGCTTATTGCGGGAATTAATGATCCTCAGACACATAGTCAAATGAATTCATACAAGATAGGAGATCATATTTCCATTGATTTAGGTGTAGGAGAGGATGAATTGTCAGCTCCGGTTCATATTGAAGGAACGCTAAAACAAATAGGTGAAGAAATGTATGGATTAGGTGTTTCACATGTTGTGGGTAAAGCGTATACGGTAAATGTTGATAGTACTTTTATTGACGTAATAATTCTAAATAGGAATATACAATATGGTAATATGGATCAATTTCATAAAGCCGGATTAGAATTTCATAACTATGATATAGTAGTCGTTAAAATGGGATATCTTGATACGTATTTGGTACCGGAGACTTCATATCATATTATGGCGTTGACTGACGGACCGACAATACAAAGATCGGAAAAAATTCCTTTTAAACGCATTTATAGACCAATGTGGCCTATAGACGACTTTGATAGTCTAAGATATATTGATTAGTTTAAAGCTTATTGGACATTGGTTTCACCGAAAATGAAATAAGAAAATTAGATTAGTTATTAACAATTAGGGTATAAACGTTAGACAAATATCTGAGAGGAGTGATAAAATATGAAAAGGTTTTTAGACTTGGCGGCTTCAGATTTTAGAACAATAAATAAAAGGGATCTACTTGATTCTATAGTTGCGAGTGAAGGAAGGGTTCTAATGAGTGAAATTATTCCTCATCTTAACCCGATGCTTTACGAAATTTCTGATGCAGAATTAGCTTCCGCGATGGGTGCAGATATTATATTATTAAATATGCTTGATGTAAATAATCCTGTAATTAAAGGCATTCCCATAGAACAGGGTCCGGAAGCAGTTGAAGAACTTAAACGTCTTGTAGGTAGACCGCTGGGAATTAACTTAGAACCTGTATCTGAAAGCCTTGGACTTGAATTACCCGAATTAAAATTCAATGAAGGTAGAAAAGCTACTGCAGAAAACGCAATAAAAGCAAGGGATTTGGGTATAAAGTTTATACTTATAACCGGTAATCCGGGAATAGGCGTTGGGAATGCACAGATTGCTAAAGCTTTAAAAGAAATTAGTGCTGTTGTTGGTGATGACATAGTTCTTTGTGCGGGAAAAATGCATGCTGCAAGTGTCCTCTCTGAATCAGGAGATAGTATTATAAGCAAAAAAGATATTGAAGAATTCGTAGAGTCAGGCGCTGATATAATCCTTATTCCTGCCCCCGGCACTGTACCTGGGATAACTCTTGATATTGCTAAAGAACTTATTGCTTATGCACATAAACTCGGCGTAGCAACATTGACTTCTATAGGAACTTCACAAGAAGGAGCGGACCCAGATACGATTAGGGAGATTGCTTTGATGTGTAAAATGGCAGGAACTGATATTCATCATATTGGAGACTCAGGTTATCTGGGTATGGCACTGCCTGAAAATATCAAAACATACAGCACGGCTATCAGAGGTATTCGTCATACTTATTTAAGGATGGCGCGATCTGTAAATAGATAATAGAAAACAACAAATAAACGTATAAATAATTTTTATAACCCCACTGGATGTGCTATCCGGTGGGGTTTTGTATACCTTGGCACCAAAAACGGATATAAGATTTATAATTTTGTAGAAATTTAGAATACCTATATATTGAACTAAACTAAGCATCCCTTTCATAGTTTTTTATGGAAGGGATGCATTTTTAAAATTTTAGTTTATTCTTTTTATCAACCGTAAAATATCTTCTATTGTAGCTCTATAAAAGCTTTCGCTGTTATATCGTGCTTCTGAGAATGGAATAGGCTTTCTATTGATGCTGAATATACTGGTTACCCCCATGTCGTAAATCGGGTAAGCGTCCTCTTCTATGTCTCCTACTATTGCAATTACAGGGATATTTTGGATTTTTCCCCTTGAGGCAACACCGCTAATGACTTTTCCTCTAAGGCTTTGTGAATCCAGTCTGCCTTCTCCCGTAATGATAAGATCAGCATCTTTTATGCGGCTATCAAAATCTACTGTATCAAGCATAATGTCAATGCCAGGTTCCAACGTACCATTTAAAAAAGCTACAACTCCTGCACCCATGCCTCCTGCAGCACCGCTGCCGGGAATCTGGGCTACATTTTTATTTAGATTTTCCTTTATAGCTTTATCAAGAGCTATCAATTGGTAATCTAAGAATTCAACCATTTTATCACTTGCGCCTTTTTGAGGAGCAAAAATATAAGCAGCACCGGTTTTTCCATAAAGAGGGTTATCAATATCACACATAGCAGTTATGGAAATGTTTCTTAAAAGTTCATTTGCTGCTGATGTATCAATGTATTGAATTTTATCTAAACTGCCTCCGGTAGGGATAAAACTGTTACCTTCTTTATCTTTAAATACAACTCCTAATGCAGCTGCGCAGCCACAGCCGCCATCATTGGTGGCGCTGCCGCCAAGACCTATAATAATTTTATTTGCACCCTTTATGATTGCGTCTTTAATCAGTATTCCGACACCATATGTAGATGCCCTGCAAGGATCAAGCTGTCCCTCTGCTAAAGGAAGTCCTGCCGCTGATGACATCTCTATAATGGCTGTATTTTCAATCAAAGCGTAGTAAGCATTTATGCTTTTTCCAAAAGGATTTTGAGTTTCTATTTCTATTTTTTTTCCGACTTCCATAATGTTGAGAAAGCTGTCAACGGTACCTTCTCCTCCGTCTGCTACAGGAATATTTACCACTTGGCATTCGGGAAAAAATTTGTGTATGCTTTTAGCAGCAATACTGCAAATTTCCATAGATGATAATGTACCCTTAAATGAATCAGATACAACAACACATTTTCTCATTTGTTTTCCTTTCTTTGTTTATATTAAGATAAGTGATAGCAGATAGATGAAGATAATAGAAACCAGACCTATAGCTAACGTCATACCGGTTTGTGCTTTATATGCTTGTTTAGTATTCATATCGGAAAATTCTGCAACAATCCAGAAATAAGCATCATTTGCATGGGAAACCACCATTGAACCTGCTGCAATTGCTAATGCTGCCAATACTCTTCCCATTGGGGAGCCAAGACCTAGAACGTCAAGCATTGGTAAAGTCATGCTGGTCGCCAATACTTGTACTACAGTAGTAGCACCCATGGCTGTTTTGAAAAATGCAGCGATTATAAATGGTAAGATAACACCCAGAGCCGGACTTAGGAAATTACCGCCAATGGATTCTGCTAATGGAAGCGCTTGAAGAATCGCACCAAAAGATCCGCCTGCGCCAATTATTGCAAGCATTCCTGCAGAGCTGTTAATTCCTTCGCCAATATATTTTGTTAAATTTGCTCTATCGCTTTTTGCAACAAGGGTCATTGAGACAAACATACCTATAATAAGGGCAATGCTTGGATTGCCTACCAAATCAAGGAAAAATTTTACTGCTCCTGTTCCAAATGGTGCGCTTTCAAGACTGGCAATAGCTTGAAGTGCTATTAACAGTACAATAATTAGTATTGGAGAGAAAGAATGCAGTTTTCCGGGCAATTTTCCGTATTTTGCGATTAGTTCTTCTTCAGTAAACTCCGGATTTGGGGGGATGTCAATTTTAGATGATATTTTTTTTGCATAGATTACGCCCGCAATAGTGCCGGGAATAGCAACAATCAAACCTAAGCCAAGCAGCACGCCGAAGTTTGCATTTAGCCCGTTGGCAATTGCAAGTGTGCCCGGATGCAACGGAGTAAAACAGTGTGTTGTAAATAATCCGGCACTAAGTGCTGTAGCCATTACTGCCAATGATACATTAGATTTCTTGGCCATTGGTCTTGCGATTGGAGCAAGCACTACATAGCCGGAGTTACAAAACAGAGGAATACCGGCAACATAACCTGTAAGAGCCATTGCAAGAACAGAACGCTTTTCACCAACTGCACCTAAAATGGTATTTGCAATTACAAGGGCAGCGCCTGTTTTTTCAAGCATTACACCAATAATTCCTCCTGTAAGAACAATGATACCAACACTGCCTAAAATATTTCCAAAACCGCTTTCAACATGAGTCATAATTTCTTTTGGATTCATGCCTGTTGCAAGACCCAAGGCAATTGATACTATCAATAAAGCTAAAAATGGATGGGCTTTTAGTTTTGTAATTGCAATGATCATTGCAATTATAGCAAGTATAATAACTACAAATAAATATGTTGTAGACATTAAATTCACCCTTTCGTGTTCATATTATATATTTTATCGTTGTAAGCCAAAAGCAAACGTAAAAAATACTCTCTAATAAAATCATTTTCTGATTCTAATCCAAGAACCGAGTATACTTTGTTGATTCTGTAAAGCAGAGTGTTTTTATGGATAAACAATTGGTCTGCCGATTTGCTCACACTTCTATCGTTTTTGTAATATACTTCCAAAGTTCTTAATGCTTCTTTAAAGGCTTTATTACCTAGTTCTTTTTCCAAAACATTATAGATATTCTGGATAAAATCTTCACCTAAAGACTCTTTGCTAATATAACTTTGGGTAAAATAACGAATCATACCTTCATATGAGTTAAGATAATAAACTCCGGAAACATTATTTTTATTAATTTCAAGCGCTCCATTGTATGAACTGGCAAGTTTTGCATAGCTATCACAATTTCCGCTGAGAACTACTGAATATTTTTTATCAAAGATTGACTCTATAAAATAGAGTGTTTGTTTTAGCCATGATTCAACTTCCTCATTTTCATCAAATGTCTTTAATATTACAAAACTTTCATTCAATACGCCATATACATCTTTGCTGGAGAGCATTAGTTCCGAGCTCACAAGACAACTTTGCAGTTCTTTAAATGAAAGAGCGCGGGCAACTTTGTCTTTTTTGTTGCAGGGTTTTATTATAATACAAGTTAGGGGGAGGTTTGAGTCAAGCATAATTACGCTGCTCAGTTTTGAAACACTGCTAAGTTCTATTTTTTCTCCTGATAGCAGAAGCTTCAAAATATCCCCCCGAATTTCTTCTTCAACTTCCTGCTTGACTGTGTGGGCAATTTGCTTAAAATAAAGCTCTACATAAACTCTAAGCAGATTAGCTGTGTCTTCTACTTCGTCAGGATTACCATATACTCCAACAACACCAATGATTTTTTCATTGTCGGTCATAGGCATGTTTATGCCTTCTTTAGAGCCCGGATAGTCTTTTAACTCTTCTTTATAAATGCGCACTGTTTTTCCTTTTGCAATAACGTCCGCTGCGCCTTGGTGAAAATCACCTATCCTTTTTTTATCAGAGGAGGCAACGATAATACCCTCTTGGTTCATAATGTTTACTGTGCGTCCGCAAAGAAGTGAGGAGGTGGCATCTACTAAATCCTGAGCAATAGATTCAAAAGTCAGCATGGTTATCTAGCTCTCAACTGCAAAGCAGTCGCCAACACCTAGATGACAGCTTTTAACCTCTATATCATCTTGTGCTGCAAATTCAGCAGTTTGACCTGAACAGTGAGATAATCCAAGAATTTTCAACCCCATTTCTTTCATTTTAGCTATAGTAATCTTAATTCTTTCATCATCTGCTTCTACAAGATGAGTTCCACCCAGTACTGCATATATCGGTTGGTTGAGCTTTTCGGATATTCGAGTAAGCATATTTAGAATTCCGGGATGAGAACAGCCTACAACTACAATTAGTCCCTTTGAACTTTCCAATACCAGACAAATTTCATCTTTGAAATCGTCAATAATAGTATGTGGTGGATTGCCGCGAACAAATCTTTTAGGAATTGTTTCAAATTCATATTTTCTTGGAAAATCACCAAACAAATAGCAGCCGTCAGCAAGTTTTGTAAAATCACTGCATACCTTGTGAACTATTTTGTTTTCTGCAAGATATTCTTCGTCAAAACCTGCTCCTAAGTAAGTGTACTTTACACCATCATAAGCATATTTGGGTTCAAAAAAAGCACGACCGGTATAGAGTGGACCTTTTACCCCTTTTTCAATAAATGAAGGTAGTCCGCCGCTGTGATCATAGTGTGAGTGGCTCAAAACTATACAGTCCGCTGTTTCAACCGGCACATTCATAAGCCTTGCATTATTAAGTGCAGTGCCTTCAGAACCGCAGTCGAATAAAACATTGATTTCCGGAGTACGAACAAATACAGAAAGGCCATGTAATGGGACCAATGCTTTATGTTCCGTTGCAACGTTTTCCATAAGAGTAATTATTTCTACCATTATACTTCCTCCTTATAAATTATTTGTGTATTTTTTAACTATTACAGTTTGATTATACTTTATTTTATTTGCGTTGTCATTGTGATGGGTAACAAAAAATTAATAGAAAAAGATGTTAATTATTGGGCGAGGTTGTTATATAAGCAGATTTGCGAATATGAATAAATAGGCATATTTTAGAATTTTGTGTTAAAGCCTAATTATTGGCGGATTGACTCCGGCACCAAAAACGGATATAAGATTTATAATTTTGTAGAAATTAGGAATAGATTTTATGGTAGAATATTTACTAATTACCATAGACATAGAATGGATGTTCTGATATAGTAAATATAAATGGTAATTAAATTTAAAAATTAATTATCTTAGTGAATATTTGCATAACATAATATATAATAAAATATAAATACTAGTTTAATCTTAATTGTTTGTTTAGGGTAAATGTAATTGGAGGAGGAAATCCAGTGATTTCTTATATTAAAGGAGATATATTTAATAGCCCTGCACAAGTATTAGTAAATACGGTAAATACTGTTGGGGTAATGGGGAAAGGGATAGCATTAGAATTTAAAAATAGGTATCCGGAAATGTTCAAGGTTTATCAAAAAGAGTGTGATGAAAATAATTTTGATATTGGGAATCTCTTATTATGGAAAAAAGAAGATAAGTGGGTATTGCTATTTCCTACTAAAAAACATTGGAGATCAAAATCAGAAATTTATTATATAGAAAAAGGATTAGATAAATTTGTGCAAACCTATGAAGTCTTAGGCATAGAATCCATTGCTTTTCCTAGGCTAGGATGTGGAAATGGTGGATTGGAATGGAATGTAGTTCAACCTATAATGGAAAAACATCTAAAGAATCTTCCAATAAGAATTTATATTTATGTTGATAATTATAAAAATACTATACCGGAGTTTAAGCAAATTAGTGAGATGGAGAAATGGATAAGGGAAAACCCTAAGTCTATTGGATTTAATATGTTAAAAGAAGATTTACAAAATACAATTAAATTGAATAATGAATTACTAATATGTGAAAGCGAAATAAAGCATATATCATGGGAAGAAGATGGCATCTATATAATTAATGGTGAAGAAATTATTATACCTGAATACGACTTATCTGATTTTTGGGAGTATATCCGAAGTGTGGGAATTCTTGAAACTGATAAACTACCGGAAAGATTTAGTCTTTATGGTACGATTATGCTAGATATTCTTAGTCGTCTAGATTATGTTCAGCCGGTTATTGTGGGAAGTAATGGTATGGATTTTTTAAAAGAAAGCAATGGATATCAGTATATCAATGTATAGGATGTGAAAATTATATGTTGAGCTATGGAAGTATAATCAGCGAACAGAGAAAGAAATTAAATGATAATACTAGGAGATATAAAAAAGAACGTTCTAATGGTGAGGATCTTTTGATGAAGGTGAATATAGATTGGCTAGGGGATAGTTTCGAAGTACTAGAGAGGTCGTCAGGTACTGCGATGCTTGACTATAGCGAAGTTGTACTTGCAACATATAGACCGAAAAGAAAGATTAAAAGCAATCTTGCTCTAGTAGAAGTTAAATTCGATGGATTTTTAATGTACAAGAATATAATTAAAATAAATGAATATGAAATTGTATAATTGAAAAGAACCTCAGAGCAGTTAAATCCAACGAGGTTCTTTTATGTATTATGGAACTCTTGTAATCCCGACTGGAGCTATAGCAAAATGGGAATTCCACCAAAAGTAAAACAATCAGAGTATTGATGATAGTATATAAATGAAGAAAAAGAGGTTTTTATAAAATTCAATTGCGAACTGTAATTGATATTTTTAGCTTGAATTTATTTGGAGTTTGTTATATTATTAATTAATTAGCAGTTTCGCGGAGGTCTAAATGAAAAAATATCAAGGCTATATTTATACTATATTATCTGCAATTATTTTTGGATTAATGCCATTGGGTGCTAAATTAATATATAATAATGGGAGCAATTCAATAACATTGGTCTTTCATAGGTTTTTATTTAGTGCACCATTTTTATATTTTTTGGCTAAAAGTAAGTCCAAAGAATCATTAAGAATCAGCAGAGATAAATTCAAAAAAATATTTTTTTTATCAATAGGTTATATTAGTACTCCGGTATTATTGTTATCTTCCTATAATTATATTTCTTCGGGTACTGCGACTACGATACATTTTATTTATCCTGTTTTAGTTCTTTTGGGCTGTGCAATATTTTATAAGGAAAAGATCAATTTCGCCAAAGGATTGAGCTGTTTGTTGTGTATGATAGGGTTATTAACGTTTTATACCCCGGGAGATGATTCCGCTTTTTTGGGATTTGTACTTTCATTTATGTCGGGTATTACCTATGCTTTCTATATTATACGATTTGCAAAAAGCAATCTGGAAGGCATGGATCCATTTACAATATCTTTTTATCTATCTTTGATAGGGAGTGTAGAATTGCTTTTGATATCCATTGTAACAAACACTTTAACATTTGATTTGACCCCTATAGCGTGGGTATTGACCATCCTTTTGGCAGTCTTTACATCTGCAATCGGGACAATATTATTTCAAAAGGGGACAATCCTAATCGGACCTCAAAAATCATCTCTATTAAGTACCTTTGAGCCTTTGACAAGTGTTATTGTGGGTGTTTTTGTATTTAAGGAAACATTGGGAGCTTCGTCAGTGGTAGGTATTATTCTAATTTTGATATCTGTAGTTTTGCTTAGCATTTATGATAGATAGGATCTCAAGCAATGCAGAAGAACCTCGGAGGAGTTGAATCCAAAGAGGTTCTTTTTATGTGCATTTTAAGTTTGCAATGATATGAAATTAAATTTTATAAATAGGTATTGAAATTAAATTAAGTTTCTGATATATTAATAATAAGAAACTAATCATCAAAATTCAAGGAGGTATAGATTATGAGCTTTATGTTTAAACCGCTGGCATATGATGATATGAGTGCCGTAAATAAAATAGATTTACCGGAAAAGGTAAAAAAGTCTTTGGTAGTTGGCAATAATAATGTAGGAATATCCATTGCAAAGTATTGCATTGAAAATATGAAAAATAATTCCTATTATTTAAGTATTGACGGATATGTAAGTGCTGAATTTGATATAGTATTAAAAGGGATTAGAGAATATTGTGAAAAGGAAAATATTAAATTTACTACTGTCAATATAAAAGATTATTATAAATCAGAATCGGAAATTAATGATTTAACAAAGGAAAATTTGCCACTAAATTATGATGATGATCCGGTTCTGTTATTTGGCAAACTTTTTGAAGGAAGCATGGATGATTTAATGGATAAAGACAAACTAAATTCATTATATGGGGCATTAAAGAAAAAAAATGAAGGTATAACAGCAGTATACGGACTGGGAAGTGCCGTAGAAAGCATCCGCAGCCTTTGTGATGGGGTAGCTTATATTGATGTCACACCGAAAGTTGCAGCTATTCGTGCCAGAGAAAAAAGATTTGCCAACATAGGCGATAAAAGTTCTCGTGAATTCAATTTGCTTATGAGAAGGAATTATTTCGTTGATTTTGAAGTTGTATTTAAATTGCGTGAAGAATTACTTAATGAATACGGAATTGATTTTTATATTCTCGGAAGTGACGATAATAATTATATGTTAATGGACGGTTCAAGTTTGGAAACCGTTTTGGAAACTTTAGTCCGCTACCCTTTCAGGGCAAAACCGGTTTATCTGGAAGGAATCTGGGGAGGCGAATATATACGTAAGATCAGGAATATACCACAGGATATTTCTTCAAATATTGCTTGGATTTTTGAATTTATACCGATGGAAACGAGTATAGTCGTGGATATAGGCGGTAATTACGTTGATATTCCTTTCTATACATTTGTACAGAAAAAGGGATTGTCAATGATGGGACAGAAATGTTTTGATGAATTTGACGGATATTTTCCCATCAGATTTAATTATGATGATACATGGCATAGTGACGGAAATATGTCTGTTCAAGTTCACCCGGATGAAGATTTTGTTATAGATAATTATGATGAACTGGGACGTCAGGATGAAGCATATTACGTTATTGCTACGGGTCACGGGGCAAAAACATACTGTGGGTTTAAAGGAGACGGCAGGGAACTTTTGGAGCTTGCTAAAAAATCTGAGAATGACCATAGGGATATAGATTATGAGAAGTATGTAAATTCTGTTGAGTCCATTCCGGGGAAGCAAATTATGATCCCGGCCGGTACCATTCATGCTTCCGGAAGGAATCAGTTTATTTTGGAATTAGGGAGTTTAACCCTTGGGTCATATACTTATAAAATTTATGATTACAATCGTAAGGACAAAGAGGGGAAGTTCCGCCCTATTCATACCAAGAATGCGGAAAAGGTATTGCATTTTGAACGAGATTCGGAATGGGTAAGGCAGAATATAGCCATAGAACCCATATTAATTTCGGAATCACAAGATTATAGGGAATATATTGTTGGTAAAACGGATTTAGTATACTATCAGACTAACCGCATAGAGATAAATACCCACGGAATATACGAAGGCAATAATAAGGGGCAGTTTACCGTCATAACATTAGTGGACGGAGAAGAAGTTGAAGTTTATTCAAAGAGTAATCCTAAATTCCATTTTACACAAAAATATTTGGAGATTGTTACGATACCTGCAACAATTGATGATTATATTATTGAAGCAAAAGGATACC
>ENA-UOOK01004360-UOOK01004360.1-fermentation-metagenome-genome-assembly--contig:-NODE-4360-length-15241-cov-6.434084_pt1 | contig 15241 bp, 16 predicted proteins | sample MGYA00245777_ERZ724023 | MGnify/ENA primary metagenome ERZ724023 (study PRJEB28704, sample SAMN03018312) | fermentation metagenome | biome: anthropogenic terrestrial biome; feature: soil; material...
GCGCATCACACTGGCAGTGTGGGGGTCGTGGGTTCGAATCCCATCGTCTCCACCATAGAAACCACCATCAATCGATAAAAGTAGGTTGATGGTGGTTTTGTTTTATGGTAGACGTAGGTTATTTATATTATCGGAGGTTGCTATATGCCAATGACAAAACTTCAGCTATACTTGAAAAATTGCGACCAAGCAATCGAGCTTTACCAAAAAGCATTTGATGCTACCGTTGATGCAGTATATAGAGACGAAAGCAATCTAATTGCCCATGCAGAAATAAACGTCTTTGGTCAGTGTGTAGCATTTATGGAGCAAGAGTCAGATTGCATTATTGGGAACACAATGCAGTTCTGCTTTTATTTTAATAAAGGCGACGAAGAAATTATAAAAAAAGCATACGATGTTCTTAAAGACGGTGCAAAAGTTGAATTGCCATTAGGTTCATGTGAATGGAGTTCATTGATATTTTGCCTTGTTGATAAATTTGGGGTAAATTGGTTGCTTTGCGTTGACTAATAAGCATTATCAATGGATACGCATGGATGAATTTATTACACATGTAGGGTGTGCAGGAATTGAAATAGTTTAAACTTGCACCGCTCGGAGATTACTGGCGTTGCATTTTATCAATAGACAGCACCTTTGCCATAGAAACTACCATCAATCGATAAAAGTAGGTTGATGGTGGTTTTGTTTTATGGTAGTATGTTGCCGTAGGGTCTTTATATTTTATACATATAATATAAACGAATGAAGGAATAAACTTGGTCGAGCTTTGGGATATATTGGACAAAAACGGTAATGTAACAGGATGCGTTCACGAGCGCGGCAAGCCCATGAACAAAGGCGAATATCATCTTGAGGTTTGTGTTTGGATTGAAAACGACAACGGCGAATATCTTATATCGCAAAGGTCGCCGAACAAGACATTTCCAAATATGTGGGAATGTACGGGTGGAAATGCGGTTGCGGGTGATGACAGCTTGACTACGGCATTAAAAGAAACAAAAGAAGAATTAGGCATTATTCTTGAGTTGCAGAACGGACGAATGATTCAACATCACTTACGATGTGGCGTCGTTGAATGTCGCGGTTTGGTTGATGTTTGGTTATTTCGGCAAAATGTAGACATATCGACCGTAATTCTTGCTCCTGATGAAACCTGCAATGCAATGTGGGCAAGCCGTGATGAAATTAACCGTATGATTGACGAGGGAACATTCACAACATGGGGACTATATACATACATTGACGAATTGATTGAGGAAATAAAATGGATTGATGGACTGCGCACAGTATAAGCATTATTAGAAAACGCGCATAGATGCATTTGTGATTACACCGGCACCGCCCCCACACGGTGGGCACAGATTTTGCACACCCCGCAAAATGGCGGCGGTGTATTTTATCAATAGGTAGTACCTTTGCCATAAGTAAACGTCAATATTGATACAATGTTGACACAGGAAAAAGTCCAGTAATACTGGGCTTTTTCGCATTTCAGGGGCAAAAGTCAGACCGCCGGTCAAGATGACTTTTTTGGTGCAGGATGATGCCGTAAAAGCTCATCCTGCGGTTTATTGTTGCAGTAAAAAAGAATTCTTGTAAAAAGGGCAAGCTCATATTGATTATTATCGATTTGACGCATATAATATAACATATCGAAGATTTTAGATATGAGGTGATCATATGGACTACTATTTAGACAATACAAAGGTGTTTAAGGCGTTGGGCGATCCCAAAAGAGCGATGATCGTTGATATGCTCTCCTGTGGGGAACTTTGCGCATGTATGATTTTGGAGAAGTTTGAAATGTCCCAATCCACGCTGTCACATCACATGAAAATTCTCTGTGAATGCGGACTTGTCAAGGCACGTGCAGAAGGCAAATGGACGTATTATTCTTTGGACAAGAATACCATAGATAAAACAAAACAGTTTTTCTGCTCTGCCACATCCGATAAAGAAAATTGTATTTCCAAAGATAGCTCAAATTGTTGTAAGGGGTGTAATGAAAATGAGTAAATGCCGGGAAAGGGCGGTGATGTGATATGAGCGATGGAAAAGCCAAAGGTATCGGTTTTTTTGAGAAATATCTGACTGTGTGGGTTCTGCTGTGCATGGCAGCGGGTATCCTGATCGGAAAGTTCCTGCCCGGCATTCCTGATGTCCTGGAAAAATTTCAATACGCTGGGCAGAACCTTCCGATTGCCGTCCTCATTTGGATTATGATTTTCCCCATGATGATGAAGATTGATTTCCAGTCTGTCAAAAATGTGAGAAAAAATCCTTTGGGCATTCTCATATCCAGCGGCAGCAGTTGGCTCATCAAGCCCTTCCTCATGTTTGGATTGGCAACGCTGTTCTTCAAAGTCATCTTTCAATCCTTAATACCAGCGGATCTGGCACAGGACTTTGTGACAGGCGCAGTGCTGCTGGGTGTAGCACCATGCACGGCGATGGTATTCGTATGGAGTTATCTGACCAAGGGCGACCCGGCCCATACACTTGTTCAGGTTTCAGTCAATGACCTCCTGATTCTCGTATTGTTTGTGCCGCTGGTACAATTCTTACTGGGAGTAAATGGCGTTACGATTCCCTGGGATACGCTATTCTTTTCCATCGTATTATTCGTCGTTGTGCCGCTGGCTGGCGGCGCACTTACACGCTTTCTGATGATAAAGAAAAAAGGCATAGAGTATTTCAATGAAAAGTTTCTCTCCAGGTTTGACGGCATCACGACCCTGGGACTGCTGCTCACCTTAATTATCATTTTTTCCTTCCAGGGCGATATTATCCTGGAGCAGCCTCTATTCGTTTTGTTGATCGCAGTACCACTGATTCTACAAAATGTAATTTCTGCCAACTTTACCTACTTGATATGTAAGTGGACAAAACTACCACACAGCATTGCAGCTCCGGCTTCTCTGATTGCAGCTTCGGACTTCTTCGAACTTTCTGTGGCAGTAGCAATTGCCCTTTTCGGTCCGAATTCGCCGGTTGTGCTTGCCTGTACGGTGGGCGTACTGACCGAAGTCCCGGTTATGCTTTTGCTGGTGCGCTTTATCAATAAAACCCGACACTGGTTTCCTGAACCGGCGGCTGGGAACAAATAAATTAGAGGAGTGTGGAAACTGCGCCGTTCAAGGAAGCGGAGCGGGCGTCCGGTGAATTGCCGTCACTGATATTATTTTTTGAAAAATATGTTAGATAGCTAAATATTTGTTGTCACTATAGGTGAAGGGCCTTTCATCAGCAAGGGAGAGGGGAACGAATGGAGGACAGTGACATTATTGAACTTTATTGGCGTCGGAATGAACGGGCGATCGGAGAATCAAGTTCAAAATATGGTTCGTATTGTTTGTCCATTGCCAATAATATTCTATCGAATCTCCAGGATTCGGAAGAATGCGTGAACAGCACCTGGCTGAATGTGTGGAACGCGATTCCTCCCCAGCGTCCCAACCGCCTGTCTGCTTTTTTCGCAAAGATCACCCGAAATCTATCCATTAATAAGCTGAGAGCGAGAACTGCTGAAAAACGAAGCGGCAATGAGGCAGCGATTGCCATAGATGAATTGGGCGAGTGCCTTTCCGCATCCGACAATGTGGAAGCCGAATACCAAAGGAAGGAACTTGGTGAAAAAATCAGCCGCTTCCTCCATACGCTTCCGGAACGCGAACGCAACATGTTCATTCGGCGGTACTTTTATGTGCAGTCCATTAAGGAAATTGCAACGCACTACCGTCTGAAAGAAAGCAATGTCCTGGTGATCCTATCGCGTACCCGTAAGAAACTTCGACTCTATTTGCAAAAGGAGGGATACATCGCATGAACAATATGGAACTTTTTGAAGCGATTGGAGAGATGGACAGCGACCTTATCACAAGGTGTGAAAACGAAATTGTTCATGCACCAAAACAGACCTGGTTAAGGTGGCTGTCAGTTGCGGCATGCCTTTGCCTGGTGATTCTATGCGCCGTTATTTTGCCCATGTCCAGGCAGACGCCGAATCTTCCCATAACACCGGGAAGCAACAGCAATCCACCGACATCATCTGGCAACAGCAATCCACCGTCATCATCTGATAAAGCTTCTCTTTATATGAATCGGTTGGGAAAAGAGCCGGCTTTTCAGAACGCCACCATCGCTTTACATGCGAACGATTATGTCTCAATGACGGACGACGAATTTCTGAAATACTACGGCGTTTCGTTCAGCATAAACAAGGCTGTTGCTGCGCTGGAACTGCAACCACAGAACCCGGCATATGGCAATGGCATTTTCAGGAATAGCAGCAGGGGGACCTATTACGACAGCCACACCTTCGTGTTTGCCAATGACGGCAATACTCAGCGAATCGAAATCACGCTCAGCAAAACAGCCTATTATCCGGGCTTGATTGTAGGGGCAGATGAAAGCGGCACTCAGCTGAAGCAGCCGGAGATCAACGGCTTTGCCGTTACGGTCTTCCAGTACGCCGGAGAGAATGGGAGCACCTGTTACCATACGGAATTTTTGAACAATGGAATTGCATACTGTATCACCTCTTATAATTTGTCACAGAAAGATTATACGGCCGCGCTGACATCGGTAATTGCTGATAACCTCAATGCTGAAGCAAATCCATTCGGCGCCAAAGAACTTCATACGGTGACCGGTACTGTGAATTCCGTTGATGAGAACGCCAATCTTATTTCCATCTCATCAGGCGACGGTATGTTTTCCACTCTCAACGTATACTTGCCGGACGGCGATGCAAAAACCTATTCCGCTGGCGATAAAGTGAAAGTCAGCTATATTGGCAATCCAATCACCATTAGTACGATATGGGAGGCGCAGCTAAAAAGCATAACCTTTATAAAAGACTGATGGGGTCAAATACTTGAATACAAAGCGGGAAGACAATACGAAAAGAATCAGTATGAAAGATAGATGTACGCGGTTTTCAGAGTTTTCGAAAAGACTTAAATAGTATACTGCCGAAAACATGCGAAGAGCTATGGATAACAGCATGTATGTGCAAAATTCAGGACATATTCAGCTGTATTAGCCATAGATCGAACTTGACTATGGGGATTTTAGATATACGATAAAGAAGATGAAATACAATATGCAGCAATAAACAGCGAAAGGAGAAATTGTAAAATTTATTTCTCAAGGGAGAATACCAAATATAAATGAAGGAGTGGTTTGTTATGAAGTCAAAAGCCCAACGAGCATTTATGAACTCTTTTGTAATTGCAATGATGGTATTGGTAACATTTACTCCTGGATTTCATGTGTATGCAACTGAGCCTAATTCAGCTCCAGGTATTGATTTGCCGGAAGTGGTTGACAAGTATGTAAATGCTATCAATAATAAGGACTGGGGATCTTTTGTTCTTTCTTATTCGCCTGAGAGGCAAAAAGACTATGCCGGCTTCCCAAAACAATACCAAATGGAAAATCGTACCGGCATCCTGTCAGTAGATTCAATTCGAGTTTATGAAGCAAAAGAAATACCGGCAGAGCATATTATGGAAATAGAGCCCCATTTTAAAGAAATTGATGATTCACTGTATAATGATATTCGCTATTTTTACATAGGCTTTGACTGTAGAGTTTGTAAAGAAAGTGAATTCTTTTATAATGGTGTGAAATATGAATTGTTGGCGATTGGCCGTGTTGATGAGACAGAGTATATCATTGGACATGAAAATGTTTATGATATAAGGAAATTGGAGAAATACGGATACGCATTTCATTCGAAAGCAGAGGAAAAAGCTCAAAATGTCGTTGATCAGAGAGAAAAGGGTGTCATTGTTAATTTCAATAGTGATATCCTATCCTCCAATGCAGATAGTGGAATACAGGAAGAGGATAAGGATATAGAGCAATCCACAGAGATTGAAGATGAAGCAGTACCTTCTGAGCCAGAAATCAATGAACTTATCAATGAACTTTATGATAGCGATAATGGGAAGTCGCAGGAACAAATTGATTTAAAAAAGGCATGCCAAAAAACCAGTTTGGTTTATCCACAAAGTGTTAGTCGTCCTCCATCGAATAGAGGGAGGCATTTATGCGAAGCAGAGTAATTGCAGTACCTATATTGTTGATCGCTTTATTATTCACGGCATGTAACCAACCTACGGACTCTCGGGAAAAAATGTCGTTGAAACAGTCGGAACAGTTCGATACACATGCCCAGATTTCAAAAGCGTATACGGACTTATCAAAGAAATCCGGGTGGTGGGTTGTACCGAAAGGAACACAGGAAATAACTTTTTTTACAGAAGCTAAAAACACAGATACCGTTTTGTTTTGGATCACACCCACAGGAACAGAAACCTGGGCGGAAAGAGAGCTGATTGGTTACGATACAGATGGAAGTGATGGATGGTCTTTCACCTGGAAATTTGGCAACCGATCCCTTCATGACCGCATTTATATCCAGGCATTGGGAAATGATAATTCTTCTCAAGCAGTAGAGATCATTCAAGTGACATCAGAATAAAGTTGTAATGCTGTAATGTGCTTTAGCCGGATCCTTTACAGTCCGGCGAGAGCCATTTTTTTATAATTTCAGGAGTGCCATGTCACGGCTGCCGTCGTACTGCGCCATCTTATAACAGGACTCAAAGAATATGGGAGAGATAGCTATGCGCGGAAAAATGCGATTACCTGGCATACCAAAATTCTATTGAATGTGGATGGTTCGAGTTATTTGTGCTATTATTTATTATAATAACGAAAAGCATAAATATTTTCTGACAGGAAGGTAATCCCATGGGTAAAAGAAAGCAATGGAGCCGACTGGACAACGCCGCAAAAATATTTCCCCCTACCAGCTCGAAACGGGGTACAAAGGTTTTTCGCTTTGTCTGTGAACTGATCGAACCGGTAGACGGCGTGGTACTCCAGCATGCGCTGGAGAAAACAGTCGAAGTCTTTCCCCTTTATCGGTCTATATTGAAAAAAGGATTATTCTGGTACTATTTTGAGGAGAGCAGTCTGCGGCCTGAGGTGTTTGAGGAAAATCTGCCGGTTTGCGCTCCTATCTATGACGCTGACAAACCGTGTTTATTGTTTCGTGTGTCGTATTATGGGAAAAGGATCAATCTTGAAGTTTTTCATGCCCTGGCGGATGGAACCGGCGCCCTGCAGTTTCTGCGCTCCATGGTCTTTGCCTATTTGGCAGAGATGTATGGAGTCCCGGGGCGGCTGCCGGATTATGACGTTGCAGTGAATCAAAAAAGTCTGGATGCGTTCTATAAGTATTTTGACAAAAAAGGCAAAGTTCCCATAACAAAACGATACCGGCCTTTCCGTATCCGTGGAGAAAGATGGCCCAATAACCGCATGAGCATTATCGAGGGCTTTTTATCCGTCGGAGCTGTATTGAAGAAGGCACATGAACACCATGCTACCCTCAGTGAATTTTTAGTTGCGCTGCTGATGTGTTCCATTTATGGTGAAATGGCGGTCCGCGAGCAAACACGCCCGGTGGTCGTTACCGTTCCAGTGGACTTGCGGCGTTTCTTTCCTGCGCAGACAGCGCGTAATTTTTTCGGCTTGATTCAGGTCACTCATAATTTTCACAGGGACGGGCAGGATTTTGAACAGGTCCTTGTCCATGTCAAACAATCGTTTGAACAGCAGCTGACAAAAGAATACCTTCAGGGTATTGTCAGCCGCTATACAGCTTTGGAGAATGCCCCTTTGATCAAGGCCATCCCTCTGCTGATTAAAATACCGATTCTTCGACTGGCAGGATTTTGGAAGGACAGGGAGGATACCGCAGCGTTCTCCAATGTCGGGCGTATTGTCATGCCGCCCGAAGCGGCAGGTTACATTCGGCTGTTTGATGTGTTTATGAGTGCCAGACGTCCACAGCTCTGCCTGTGTTCCTTTGGCGATACTTTGGCAGTCAGTGTATCGTCTCCACTGGTTGATACAGGAATTCAGCAGCGATTTTTTCATAGTTTGGCCGATATGGGGTTTTCCGTACAGGTCGTGTCCAATCTGGAACAAATCAGCGGAGAGGAGGGGTTTCATGCTTCGATGCGACCATTGTGGAATTGACTTGCCGGGGAATCCAGTTCGTTGCCCCCTTTGCCAAAGTACTCTGTCCGGCACACCCGACGGCAGTGGGAATCGTTTTCCCATATTGAACGGCTTCCTGAAAGTCAGCCGGAAATTGCTCACCCTGATTGCTTTTGGAACGATCTGTGCTGCCGCCATCTGTGTTACCATCAATCTGATTCTGCCGGCGGGCGGCTGGTGGTCCCTGTTTGTTATCGCCGGTTTTTCCAGCCTTTGGATTGATTTTGCTATTCTGATCCAGAAGCGGAATAATCTTACGAAGAACGTCCTGTGGCAGGCGGTGCTCATATCCTTTCTGGCTTACCTATGGGATCGTTTTACAGGTTCCTACGGCTGGTCCCTGGATTATGTCTTTCCCATTCTCTGCACCTTCGCCATGTTGGCGATAACATTTATAGCCCGAATACAGGAACTGGATATTCAGGATTATATTCTATTTCTATTTCTGGATTGTTTGCTTGGAATTGCCATATCAGCACTTATTTTAACAGGGACGGTCCGTGTGATTATCCCCTCTGCGATTTGCTTCGGGGTTTCTGTTATTTTCCTTTCAGCCCTGTTATTGTTTGAAAGAAAAACATTATGGGCAGAAATTCAGAGAAGGCTGCACTTATGACATGATTGTATCAGCTCAATGGAAGTGATATACTTGTTATGGATACATGGAATGAGTTTACAGGCTTATTGCCTGACGTAAAGGGTTTGTTGGCTTGGGACATCCAAATAATAACAAGCGAGGTGCAAAAGCATGAATCTGGAACAGGCAGAAAGAATGAGCAGGGGAAAGGGATTTATTGCGGCGCTCGACCAGAGCGGGGGCAGTACGCCCAAAGCACTGGCGGCATATGGGATCCCGAAAGGTTCGTACTCCGGAGAGAAGGAGATGTTTGACCTCGTACACAAGATGAGGTCAAGAATCATTACAAGTCCGGCATTTACTTCCGAGCATATTCTCGGCGCAATCCTTTTTGAGCAGACAATGGAAAGGGAAGTTGAAGGGATGCCCACGGGGGATTATCTCTGGGAGAAAAAAGGCATTGTTCCGATTTTGAAAGTGGACAAAGGTCTTGCAGATCCTGAAAACGGAGTGCAGCTGATGAAGCCGATCCCTGATTTGGATAAGCTTCTGGAGCGCGCGGTAAAGCATCATATTTTTGGCACCAAGATGCGTTCTGTGATAAAAAGCGCAAATCCGAAGGGCATTGAACAGATCGTTGATCAGCAGTTTGAATATGGCAGGCAGATTTTGGATGCCGGCCTTGTCCCCATTCTGGAGCCGGAAGTGGATATCAAGAGTCCGGACAAGAAAGAGTCGGAGAGGCTTCTTCGGGATGGTATCCTGAACGGACTCAGGAGCCTGAAGGAGAACGGGAAGGTTATGCTGAAGCTGTCGATTCCAACAGAGGATAATTTCTATGCGGACCTGATTGAGCATCCCCGTGTTATGCGCGTGGTAGCACTGTCCGGGGGCTACAGCAGGGAGATGGCAAATGAAAGGCTTGCCCGGAACCACGGGCTTATTGCCAGCTTCTCCAGGGCATTGTCGGAGGGGCTTTCCGCCAAACAAACCGATGAAGAGTTCCATTCGATGCTTGCTGATTCGATAGAGAAGATCTATCATGCATCCATATCCTGATCCGTAAGGAGACAGAATAACAAATTTGGAAGATCAATAAATTGATCAATGAAACAGGAACAGATCAGGAGGGTGTTACGCCAGGGACCTGACTTCCCTCCTGGTCTTTATACTGTCTATCTCTATACAGCATGTCAATATATTATGCTATTTACCGATAATAGTATAAAGAAAATCAAAAAATACATAATGCAGCAATAATGAGTGCAGGACAAAGCATATTCTATGGCCTCCTAAACCCTTTTTGAAAACAGACGATATATAAGTATTAGAGAGTTACAGGAGAAATATGGGAGGCTTAGACTTACATGAGGCATCAAAACATCAACATCGTAGGTACGGGCATTTATCATCCGAGGCATCGGGTTGGAAACCAATATTTCATTCATCATTTTGAAAAAATGGGTAAAGACGTTTCCGGTTTATTAAAACATTTGGAGAGGGAATACCGGTATCTGTCAGACGATCCGGATGAAACCGCAGTCACAATGGGCTGTCATGCATGCCTGGCAGCTTTGAAGAATGCAGGCATCGGCATGGAAGAGGTGGATTTGCTTGTTTTTGCCACAGATACACCGGAATTTACCTCCCCGACCAATGCCATCAAGCTGCTGGACATGCTTGGCGGACCAAATATACAAATGGCATATGACACCAATTCCAACTGTCTGGGCATGATAACGGCTTTGGACCAGGCCAGCCGGATTTTGATGACGAACAGACGATTTCACAAGGCTTTGGTCGTCGGCTCCATGTTGTTCAGCTCGGTCAGCAGCAGGAAGGATGTGGTCTCCTATTCCAACTTCGGGGATGCTGCCGCAGCTGTTGTTTTGAAAAAAGAGGAAGAAGATGAAAAGAGGGGATTCCTGGATTCCGCTCATTACACACAGACTTCCGAATGTGACTGCATACGTATGCCCAAGGCAGGGTTCTCCAGAGTTATTCGGGATGGAGTGGAACATGACGAAGATAAGAAATGGTATTGGGAACCATTCGATGGCAGTTTTATTTCCGATATCTGGGAAAGACTCATTCGGGAGCTTACGGAAGACTATCATTTGAAGCCTTCGGATCTTGGACATCTCATTTTTTCCCAGTTTACCGTGCCGGATACCAGGCGAACGCTGGACAAGCTGGGTATTGGTTATGACAGGACGACATACGTGGGAAAGGAATATGGATACACCGGGACAACAAGCCCGGTTTTGGCATTGGACCGGGCCCTGAAGACGGGAAAGATCCATAGAAAAGATTATGTTACAATTTGTTCCATGGGATCCGGCACAACGGTCAGCGTTCTGCTGTTCCGGTTTTGACAACTTTCCGTATTCTGATATTTGCGGAAGAACCGGATTACGTTGTTTCAAATAATTACAAAAGGCAGGAGAGAGGAAAATGGCAAAATATCAAAAAAACAAGGCAAATTACGAGATGAATGTGGATCGGGTAAACAAGGTCCTGCATTTAAAGGCAGATGGATTTTTCAATGAAGAAGACGGAAAATCCTTTCTGGAGGACTACGACAGGATTGTCCAGACCTTTCCCACGAAAGAGTATGCTCTCATCATCGACGTACCGGATTTGAAGCCATCCGGCAGTAAGGTTGCAGAAATGCTGGGGACTTTGCTGCAAAGATATATGAGTGTTTCCTTCCGGAAAAGATATTTGATAACCAAAGGGAATACCATAACTGTTATGCAGTTCAAAAGACTGGGCCAGCACATTCCCGGCTGGAAGGACGGAGTGGAGTATGTAATCGATTACGCGGAAGCAATGCAAAAATCCAGAGAATAGGGATGGACTGGGAAGCCATTTCTGTTGTATACAGGAATGGCTTTTTTTCAAAGTAGTTTTTGCGGATGGATCCCATCGCAGGCACAGGCACCTGTCATATATTTACATAAAATAAAGATGCTCTTTTGTTCCTGCAGATTCGCTATTCCAAATGTTTTGTGATAGAATATGTGACGGTAAAAATATAAAAAAGGATGCGAACATTTTGAAGCTTTCACAAAACCGCGATATGGACATGTGTAATGGACCCTTATTCAAAAAAATGCTGTTGTTTGCCCTGCCCCTTATGGCAATGAATGTTCTGCAGCTGCTGTTCAATGCTGCTGACATTATCGTAGTCGGGCGCTTTTCAGGCAAGGAAGCAATGGCTGCAGTTGGAGCCACAGGGTCTCTGATCAGCCTTCTTGTCAATTTTTTCATGGGATTGTCCGTTGGTACCAGCGTTATTGTTGCCCAGGAATATGGCGCGGACAGGCCGGATTCCGTAAACCGGACGGTTCATACTTCCATTGCCATCAGTTCCATCGGCGGGATCATTGTCATGGTTTTGGGGCTCATTCTCTGTAAGCCATTGCTGGAGCTGATGGGCACTCCGGAGGATATTATTGATCTGTCCACAACTTATATGAGGATTTACTTTCTCGGACTGCCGGCCAGTATGGTCTTTAACTTCAGTGCGGCAGTTTTGCGTGCCATAGGCGACAGCCGGCATCCAATGTACTATCTTACCATTGCCGGTATTGTCAATGTGATACTCAATTTGTTTTTTGTGCTGGTGGTGCATATGAGTGTTGCAGGCATCGCATGGGCTACGATAATTTCCCAGTACATTTCTGTGGTTCTGATCCTTCTCTGTTTGTACCGAAGCAACGGAGCCATCCAGTTTATGCCCCGGGAAACACGCATTGACAGGGAGCAGCTGAAGGAGATTGTGAAGATCGGACTGCCGGCAGGCTTCCAGAATTTGTTGTTCTCTCTTTCCAATGTGACCGTTCAGTCTGCCGTGAATTCCTTCGGGTCCACCATGGTGGCAGCCAATTCCGCGGCCAGCAACATCGAAAATCTGGTGGGAACCACGATGAATGCCTATTATAACTCTGCCATTACCTTTACCGGTCAGAATATGGGAGCGGGGAAGTATAGGCGGATCGATACCATAGCAAAGGTTTCCACGATGTTTGTGTTTGCCACCTGGATTCTTTTAAGCGGTGGCATCATACTGTTCGGAAAGCCATTGCTTCATATATATACGGCCGATCCGGAGGTGATCCGTTTGGGAAATATACGTCTGAATATCATGATGGCCGTATACTTTACCTGCGGTATCATGAACGTGTTTCCAGGCCTTACCCGCGGGATGGGCTACTCCATTCTTCCGATGCTCTGTACGCTGATCGGGGCCTGCATCTTGCGAATCGTATGGATTTATACCATTTTTGCATGGAAACCGACGATCATGATGCTTTATGCCTGCTATCCGGTTACCTGGGCCCTGGCCGGGCTGGGGCAGGTTGCCAGCTTCTTTTATGCGAGACATCAGATACACAAACGGGGATCCTGTGAACCCGCCGGCAATGAAACAATATAAATTTTGAAAAAGGTGTTGACAAGCGTCCGGCATTTCCGTTATAATAAGCATGTTGTCCGGTTTTGCGGGAATGGCGGAATTGGCAGACGCGCTAGATTCAGGTTCTAGTGAGGTCACACTCATGCAGGTTCAAGTCCTGTTTCCCGCACCATATAGGAGAACATGAATTATAATGCTTTTAAAGCGAAAGGCCTCTGGTGATCAGGGGCCTTTCTTCCAAAAACACTCCATTTCCGGGAAAGATTTTTTGGAGGTGAGTGTTAACGATGATACAGAGGGATGTTTTCCATGGAAGGCATGAAGGCGGAGGCACCGGTTTATCAGAAGATTGCTGCGGATATTGCAGCAAAGATAATGGACAAGCGTTACCATGTAGGAGAAAAGATATATGCCAGGTCATATCTTGCCAGTCAGTATAATGTTTCTTCTGAAACCGCCCGGCGTGCCATTTGTGTCCTGTCCGACCTGGAGATTGTTGACGTAACGAAAGGCAGCGGCGTGATCATCAGGTCGTATGACAATGCCGTAAAATTTGTCCACCAGTACAATGATATTCAGTCATTGAATGATTTGAAAAAAGACATTATGAAGAGCATCCAAAAGCAGAAGGAAGAGATGAAGACTCTGCAGAAATCCGTTTCCAGCATCATAAGTCAGACGGAACGATTTCAATCTTTTAATCCGTTTATTCCATTTGAGATTGAGATTACGGATCAGACTCCCTTGTTGGGAAAATCCATATCGGAAATGAATTTCTGGCATCACACGGCAGCTACCATTGTTTCCATCAAGCGGAACGGGGCGTTGATGATGTCTCCCGGTCCCTATGCGGTTTTGAAAAATCAGGATGTGCTGTATTACTGCGGGGAAGCGGGCTGTCGGGAACGGGTAAAAAACTTTCTCTATCCGCATGGAAAAGCAACATAAAGAAAAACAACATAAAGAAAAGCAACATAAAAACATAAAATAGAAGGCATCCAAAAGCATTTTCTGCATTTTGGATGCCGGACGGTTCCGGATGAAATGCGCCTCTTGTTCCTCTTATTCCAGCAGGCCTTTTTCCTGCAGAAACTGTTTGGCAACTTCCTGTATGCTTTTTCCTTCCACGTCCACTGCATAGGTCAGGTCGACCATGGTTTCGTTGCTGAAGATTCCGCCAAGTTTATTCAGGGTTTCCTTCAGATTGGGTGCCTTGTCTTTGTACCGCTCAAACAAATCTTTCCGTACAAGCAGTGCGCCGTTGTATTCCGGGAAGAAGTTTTTATCATCCTCCAGCACTTTAAGATGGGCCTTTTTGTTCAGACCGTCGGTAGCATATACTTCTGTCACATCGATACTCCCATTTTCCACTGCGGAGTATTTCAGCCCGATATCCACCGGCTTGCTTTCCCTGAACTTCAGCCCATAGAATTTAACAAAAGGATTGAATTTCATACTGCCTTCCTCGCTGAAGAACTCATGTTCTGCCCCAAACACCAGCTTGTCGGCCACCGGGACAAGGTCGCTGATCTTCTCAAGGTCATACTGGTCTGCGATTTTCTCCGGAACGGCAATGGAATAGGTATTATCTGTACCAAGCGGATCCAGGAGCATGACGCCCTTTCCCTTTTCTGCGGTCTCATTCACAAAATCATACAGGGTCTGCCCTTCGGGAATATCCTTTGTATCCATTTTCAGATAGGTGGTAAGCAGCGTCCCATCGTAGCTGTTCATCAGGTCACAGTTGCCCCTGACCAATTCATTGAAACCGTTGACAGGAGAGATTTCGTCCTTTATGAGCACCCTGGCATCGGTATCCTGCTCCACCAGCATTTTTACCATTTGATGAATCAATTTCATTTCGGAAAACTGACCATCCATAATGATAATTTCCTCTCCACCTCCCCTTCCCGAGGAGCAGCCTACGGCTGAGAGTATCAAAAACAAGCTTATCATGGCAGCTATCTTTCTTTTCATGCCAACTCTCCTTTCCGAATTGCCTGTGTAGTCTTTATTGTTCGTGTTGTTAGTCTTTGTCATTTTACTTTTCATGCTCCTGGTTCAACCTCACTACTTTTGTTACTTGTATTGCTTGTTGTGGATTCATGCCGATTCAGCCGTTTTTGCTGGCACGATCCTGGAAAACGGCACGCTGCAAA
>ENA-UOOK01004361-UOOK01004361.1-fermentation-metagenome-genome-assembly--contig:-NODE-4361-length-15237-cov-10.242590_pt1 | contig 15237 bp, 17 predicted proteins | sample MGYA00245777_ERZ724023 | MGnify/ENA primary metagenome ERZ724023 (study PRJEB28704, sample SAMN03018312) | fermentation metagenome | biome: anthropogenic terrestrial biome; feature: soil...
TGCGACAATAACTTTCTCCGCCTTCAGATATGGTATCCAGGATACAACCACCTGTCCGTGCAAAAGTCTGTCGTCTATTCTAACAAATACATTATTTTTCATTTCCTACCTCAGTTTTTAATCTGTTGAAAATTTTTCATTGACGAATACAATGCTTTTTTTCCCATTCTTAATTATTTTTTCGGCAATTTCCTCTAAGTTGTATGAATCCCTGGCAATGGCAATATCAATAAACAAGGGAAAGTTAATACCGGTAATATGAAAAAACTTCCTGTTTCTCATTGCTCTCGTAACCGCATTGTATGGGCTGCCTCCATACATATCTGTAAATACTATAAGGGAATCATCGGAAATATCTTTTATGCTTTCCTCAACCTTATTTAACAATGCTTCAAATGTATCCCCGTGATGAAATGATATGCTTTGTGCATTTTCAACCTTTCCGATAATCAATTCAGAACTTTTTAACAATTCCCTGCCAAAATCTCCATGCGTAACAAGTAATATATTTATCATAATCTCACCTCATTCATATATTAACATATATATATTTTTTTCACCACTCGTTTATTTTTTGCTTTTCCCAGCCGTTTTCGGTTAAGTATACAAGGTGCTCAAATCCCATGGATGCAGCCAGCCTATACATATCGTTGAATTTGCAAGCAATGGTCTCTGTGTTATGCGCATCGGAATTTACCGTAATCGGAATATTTCTTTCCCTTATCATTTTCAATATAAGGTTTGAGGGATATTGCTCCCTTGTATATCCCCTTGCAATTCCTCCTGTGTTTATTTCAATGACAGAAGAAGTATTCTTAATTACATCCAAGGCTTTTCCTACCGCTTCCCCATACCAGCTCTCTCTTTCATCAAACAAAATATTATTCTTGTTATTTTTATTGAAAAGGTCTAAATGACCGATTATAGGAGGCTGAAACCTTTCCGCCATTTCCGAAATTGCTTCGTAATACGCTTCCACAGCCTTCCTTTTATCTCCCTGAAAGCTTTCGTCTATTCCTTTTAAGAGTTCGTCGATGTTATAATCCACAGTCCACCTTATGCCATTTTTAAATTTGCCCAAATAATGAACCGAACCTATGTAATAATCAAGTCTTTTCATCAGCGACAGAGATAATTCCGTAAAGCCTGTCCCCGGAATATAATCCATCTCCATACCGAGGAATATATCAATTTTATCCTTGTATTTTTCCTTTAAGCTGTTGACAACCTCTATATACTCTTCAATTTTATCATGCTTTATATTCCAATAGGTTTCTTCATCAACGGGACCATGAGTGGAAATGCCCAAGGAATTAAGATTGCTCCCGATTGCCGCTAATACCATTTCTTCGGGACTGTTTTCCCCGTCACAATAAAAAGTATGAGTATGTAAATTAGTTAAATGCATAATGTTCCTCCTGCTCCTACATATACATTTTAAATGAAATTGACAAAATAGTAAAGAATTCTTTATTTTTTAATTCACTAATATTCTTTTCAAACGTATATTATTATAAGGAAAATCTATTTAATGGAGGATAGTATGAATTATTCAAATTATAGAAATAATATGCCCCACTATGATTCAATGACTTATAATTTTGAGCCCATGGGTATAAATGATTACAGAGCCGCACAAAACAGCAGAATGCGCATAGCCAACACAATGCCCACAATGCCGGGTATGCCTGACGATATGTTTAACATGAGACCATTTATTCCGGACACCGAAATACCCTTTGATATTGACGGAGATATGCCTGCACTGCCGCAAACCCCGGGAATGCCCTTAATGCCGGGAGTACCTCAGATGCCCAACGTAATGCCAAATATGCCCGGTATGCCTTTAATGCCCGGTATGCCAAATATGCCCGGTATGCCTCAGATGCCTAACATGGCTCCTCAGACCCCTAACGGAATGACCGGAACCGCAATACCCGGTATGCCCGGAACGCAGCTGCCCGGTATGCCGAGAATGCCGGAGACGGCTCCCGGCGATGGCAATATATATCCGTCAATGCCCGAAATACCCAACGTAATAGCACCGACTTGCGAGCAGTTAATGGAATTGATGAGACGAATGAACTGTCCCATGGACGGAATGACAAACGAAACAAACGGGCAGATGCCTATTGTTCCGCCGGAAAACGGTACTGCAGTGCCCCCCGCAAATAACAGATAATTTCGATGTAATATTTAATGGCAGAAATGCCGTTAAATATTACATATTAATAATTATATCTTTATTTTAATGTGTACATACAGTTTTTTTAATATCCTGCATATAATATATAACTTTGGGGGTGTTTTTTTTGATTGAAAATTTATTACAGCTTATATTGCCGCTTTCAATTTTTATTTTCGGCTACATAACTAACGGAAGCTCATTCCCGCAGCCTTTGAGCAAAGATGAAGAAGCAATACTTATCGGGCAATCAAAAGAAGGTGATTTAGAGGCAAGAAATACTCTTATTGAAAGGAATCTTCGTCTTGTGGCACATGTGATAAAAAAATATAAAACGGTGGGAATAGACCAGGAAGATTTGATATCCATAGGAACAATAGGCTTAATTAAGGCAGTGTCCACCTTTGACAACAATAAGGGCATCAGGCTTGCAACCTACGCTGCCAAATGCATAGACAACGAGGTTCTCATGACTATACGGAGCGATAAAAAGCTTAAAAAAGAGGTATCTCTTCAAGGACCTCTCGGAACAGACAAGGAGGGTAATAATATTTATCTCATCGATATTATTAAATACGAGGGTGAAGAAATAGTAGGCAGATTGGATAAGGAAGAAAAAATAAAGGCATTGGATGAAATATTGGATAAAACACTTCAAAAAAGAGAAAAGCTGATTATTGAAATGCGGTACGGCATAAGAAACAAGGAGCATAAAACCCAGAGAGAAATCGCCAAGCTTTTGGGAATATCACGCTCCTATGTGTCGAGAATCGAAAAGAAGGCTCTGAAGAAGCTCTATGATGCCTTGGTGTCCAATGTGGGGAATTAAGATGCCCTAACCCCATTTCTCAGAGTCTTTTTTCTGAGAAATGGCTGGTAGGTCATTCGCAACGAGTTCCCAATTTATGCGACGCAAGGAGCAAATAAATTGGTGAACGAGACTGCGCGCAGTTATAGATATACATTGTTTACTATACAGAATAATTATCAAAATAACCTTGTATATAGACTATAGGAGTCCCTTTATCTCCGCTTCCTGATGTTAAATCACAAAGGGAACCTACAAGGTCTGTAAGTCTTCTCGGAGTAGTTCCTTGAGATTCCATACTGTTTTTTAAATCGCAGTCCTTATTCATAATATAATCGCAAATAGCTTTTTTCAGCTCATCGCCTTTAAGGTGCGGAAATTGGTTGTCTGCCAAATATTTTAGCTTTAATTCATTGGGGGTACCAATTAACCCTTCTGTAAATCCGGGAGATACAACAGGGTCTGCCAATTCCCAGATTTTTCCGACAGGGTCTTTAAAAGCCCCGTCTCCGTATACCATTACTTCAATTTTCCTGCCTGTCAGCTCAAATAATTTTTCTTGCATTCTTTCAACTAAAGACTGGCAGTCTCTTGGAAAAAGCTTTACAGTATCTTCAGTGGCCTTGTTTGTTCCTAAAAGTCCGTATCTTTCGTTGAAGCCGCTGCCGTCTACAGATTGATTCAAAATATCATCCAAGCCGTATACAGTTTCTGCTCCGTTTGATTTCAACAATTTTTTGCTTCTATTTCTTGTATGAATGTCGCAGGTAAGAACATTCTTGGTATAATTTAAAATACTTACGGGATTATTTGCAAAAATGACTTCAACTTCACAACCGCTTTCTTTTATAATATCAGAATAGTATTTAATATAATCCACTCCCGTGAAAATATGTTTGGTATTCTTAAAGTGGCTTCTGAATTCATTCTCAGTAAGTATATCCGTCCAAGGATTAACTCCTTCCTCATCAAGAAGATCATAATCAACTAATGGATTACCAACTTCATCTGAAGGGTAGCTGAACATCAGATATATTTTTTTAAATGAGCTAGCAATTCCTTTAAGGCAAACAGCAAATCTGTTTCTGCTTAAAATCGGGAATATTAAACCTGCAGTATCACTATCAAATTTTTGTTTTACATCCTGTGCTATTTGTTCAATATTTGCAAAATTACCTTGAGCTCTGGCGACAATAGCCTCCGTAAGACCTACGATATCCTTATCTCTTAAGGAAAAGCCTTCATTTTTGGAAGCTTTCAGCACAGTGTCAACAGTTATTTTAACTATGTCATCACCTTTTGTAATTATTGGAGCCCTCAATCCTCTGACTACAGTTCCCACCATTCTTTCCATTTCTGTCTCCTTAATCTTTAAATTCTACTTTATTATATCATAAGTGCAAGCCGCAAAATCGGCTTGCTTCACACCGATACAATGAATACATTAGGGCAAAGACCAAAGTCTTTGCTTCATTGATTGTATTCATTATAATACATTTTAAGACATGTGTAAAATATTATTATATATTTACTGGACAAATATATAAATATTATTTACAATATGTGTAAAAATAATAATATTTATTATTGATTTCTCATGGAGGCAGACGTGATAAAAATAGGAATGCGCAATCTTAAAACATCACTTTCGGTTTTTATATGCTTGTTGGTTTTTGAAGTTATTAACAGAGGTAATTCTATATTTGCCTGCATAGCTGCAGTAATATGTGTGCAGAATACAATTGTTGACTCAAAGGAGACAGGTATTACAAGGATTATTGGAACAATAATCGGAGGCTTGGCGGGAGCCTTTTCATTGTTTATTGTCAACACATTTTTTAGTGAAAAAATATTGATTATCATAATTCCTTTAGGAATTATGATATTAATTAAAATATGCGTAACAATTAATATGAAGAAAGCAGTGGTTATTTGCTGCGTTGTGTTTTTAGTTGTAATGATTTCCATGAACCCCGAAGAGGGTTATATACTTTATACGTTTAACAGAGTATTGGATACATCAATTGGTATTATAATTGCTCTTTTAGTCAATAAATATGCAGAAATACCTGAGAAACTAAAAACAAAATTTAGTGACAATGAGGAACTGACCGAAACAGACATACATTGTGAGCGTTAGTAAAAGATGCCTGCAATGTACATTGATGACATAAATATAAGGACAACTTCATAAAATTAATAAACCGGGGTTTTCCGGATAATTTAGTAATGGAGGTTGTGCTTGTGACTGGAGCAGATTTAGGTATAATATTAGCTTATACGGCAGGAATAATGCTTATTTTCATGATATCATGGATATTTTTTAAACCGCTTAAATTTATGGGAAAAATAATTTTAAATTCTCTTATAGGTGCAATAGTATTAATAATATTCAATTATTTCGGACAGTATACCGGTGTTTATATAGGAGTAAATGAATTTACCGCTCTATTCTTAGGAATTTTAGGTGTACCGGGATTTTTTGCTATATTATTGGTAAAACTTCTTATATGAGAAACATTCAAGTTTTATTGGACAATGATAATGTGCTGTTATATAATATGTACAGGAAGGTGATTGTATGTGGCTTGAATATATTGTACTATTCTCAATTGCAATGATGTTTTTCTCGATAACGGTGGTACTTACAGTTGAAACTGTTCATACAACCAACAGCATAACCAAAAGAAATAAAAAACTATAATTATAAAGGAGCTGAGAACTAATCCCAACATAAACTTAAATAGATGAGAATTTATTTATTAATTAACGGGAGACAAAAAGATGGAAAAACTTAATATTATTTCGGGGATTAAACAGTATCGAAGTGAAGTAGATACAAATTTTCACATGCCGGGACATAAAGGAAAACCGGATGTTTTAGGTGAACTTGAAAAGAATCTAAATTTTTTTGACATTACGGAAACCCTCGGAACCGATAATTTACACTACCCCACAGGTTTTTTAAAGGATGCCATGACATATATTTCCAAAGTATATGGCAGCAAAAAATCATACATGGTCGTTAACGGGACCTCCTGTGGAATTATCTCGGCCATTATGGCATGTACAAACCCCGGAGATAAAATACTTGTGCAAAGAGATTGCCACAAATCAGTTTACAACGCTTGTATATTAGGTGATTTAAAGCTGTTTTACCTTTATCCGGAATTTAATAAAGAATATGGATTAAACTTCAGCATAAGTTTAGATAAGCTTGATCAGATGCTTACAGATAACCCCGACATAAAAATGGTTGTGCTTACTTACCCGACATTTTACGGTATTTGTTTTGATGTGAAAAAGGCAGCGGAAATAGTTCATAAGCACGGTAAAATTTTGATGATAGATGAAGCTCACGGTTCACATTTGCATTTTTGCAAAGACTTATTGCCGCCTTCAGCCGAAAGTTCAGGAGCAGACATAGTTACTCAAAGCACACATAAAACATTGCCCTGTTTGACTCAAGGTTCAATCTTGCATATCTGCTCAGATATAGTTAATGTCAACAATGTTGAAACAATGTTAAGGATGCTTCAGACCACTTCTCCATCATACATTTTAATGGCATCAATTGAAAATGCCATTCATTGGATGGAAGAGCACGGAGAAGAAAGACTAAAGAGAAATATTGAAGTATTTAAAAGAAGAACATTGGAACTTAGAAATATGGGAATCAATGTATTGGAAGATGACTTTTTAATCAGCGAAGGCTTGTATGATTTCGATGCCACACGTGCGGTTATAAGTATGAGTGAGCTTGGTATAACGGGTACGGAGCTTCAGGATATATTAAGGTACAAATATAAAATACAGATGGAATTTGCTGACTTGCAGTATACGGTGGGTTATGTTACGGCAACCGATGAACCGGAAGACATAGAAAGACTTTTCGATGCAGTTAAAGAAATTTATATTGAGGAATCAAAAAGCAAGGAAAAAAGAGAAATTATTCAAATTGAAGCATTTCCTCAGCTGCAGCATGAAAGGAAAATGAGAAAAGCCTTCTATGCTGAAAATATCCTACTGCATATGGACGATGCCATAGGCAAGACTGCGGCAGAATTTATTATTCCATATCCGCCGGGAATACCTCTTGTTTGTCCCGGAGAAATAATTGTTCAAGATACAATAGATTATGTTAAAATAATGTTGGAGAATGGTATTAACGTAAATGGCGTTAATAAAAAAAATCAAGTGAGAGTTGTTAAATGGAAGGAAGATTTATAGTATTGGAAGGCTCCGACGGGTCAGGCAAAAGCACCATGGCTGACAGAATAGGAAAATATTTCAGTGAAAAAGGCCGTACAATTGAATTTACCAGGGAGCCGGGAGGCACGCAAATAAGTGAAAAAATCAGAGAACTGATATTAGACAGAGATAACACTGAAATGGATTACAGAACAGAAGCTTTGCTTTATGCTGCGTCAAGAGCACAGCTTGTTTCCGAAAAAATCATACCTTGGCTTAAGGAAGGTAAAATAGTAATAAGCGAAAGATATGTTTATTCAAGTTTGGTATACCAAGGTCTTGGAAGAGGCCTTGGTATTGAAGAGGTAAAAAAGATAAATGATTTTGCAACAGCAGGAATTAAGCCGGATTTGGTGATTCTGCTGGATGTTGACCCTGAAAAGGCATTGAAAAGAAAGCTTTGTATTGACGGGGGAGACAGGCTTGAAAATGAGGATATTTCTTTTCACAGAAGCGTATACGAAGGATATAAAGAACTTTCATCACATTTTCCGGAAATAATAACCATTGATGGTGAAAGGACAATCGATGAAATATTTGAAGAAATAAAAGGTTTATTAACAATATAAGGAGGCTCTTATGAAACTGATAACTGCAGTTGTGCAAAATGATGATGCTAACAAGTTGATTTCCGCATTGAGAGAAAATGGTTTTTCATCCACTAAGATGTCATCAACAGGTGGCTTTTTAAGCTCAGGAAATACAACTGTGATTTCAGGGATTGAAGATGACAAGGTTGATGAAGCAATTGAAATAATTAAAAAAATATGCAAGACTAAAAAGAAAGTCACTGCTGCCATACCTCCAAGTTCATTCAGCACTGTAGGAGGGTATTTACCTCAGACTATTGAAGTAACAGTAGGGGGAGCTGTTGTGTTTGTTACTCCCGTAGATAGATTTGAAAAGATTTAGGGGGTTTATATGCTTTACAGCCAAGTAGCAGGACAGGAAGAAATCAAAACATCTTTGATTAAGTCGATAAATAACAATCAAGTATCCCATTGCTATTTATTTGAAGGACCTGAAGGCATGGGCAAATTTGAACTGGCATTAATATTTGCCCAGTCACTTTTGTGCTTAAACTTTCATAAGGAGCCATGCAACGAATGCAAAAACTGCATAAAAGTAAATTCTTACAACCATCCTGATTTGCACATTATAAATGAAGATGGGAATAGTATTAAAAGGGAAGATATTGATATGCTGATTAATTCAATATACAATAAACCGTATGAAGCTAAAAGAAAGGTTTTTATAATTAAAGATGCTCATTTAATGACACCACGGGCAGCCAATGGGTTCTTAAAAACCTTGGAAGAGCCTCCCGGGGATTCAGTTATGATACTTTTAACAATAAATTCAAATTTGCTTCTGCCAACAATTGTTTCAAGATGTCAAGAGGTCAAATTCAGAAATGTCAGCAAAGAAACAATCAAGTTATTCTTAAAGGATTTTGATGATAAGAATGTTGAATTAGCAGCCAATTATTCAAAAGGAATACTTAATAAGGCAATAAATATAATTAACGGCAATGATGACACTCTCAAGAAACGAAAAGAAATAATTAAAATTTTTGATAGAATTATAAATTTCGATTCTGAAATAATTTATGAATTAGAAAATTACTTTGATGAGCAAAAAGATAATATAGATTCAATAATAGAAATAATGATAATGTGGATAAGAGATATAATGTTTGTGAAAAACAATATGGAAGACCTTGTAATAAACAAGGATTGTATTGAACTCTTAAAAACTCACGGGACAAATATGACGAAGGATTCAGATATAATCGAATACATGCAAAATACAAGTGACAATATAAAAAGCAATGTTAACTATAAATTGGCTGTAGATAATATGCTTTTAAGGATTCAGGAGGTCTTTAAATGATAAAGGTAGTTGGCGTAAGATTTAAAAAAGCCGGCAAGATATACTATTTTGATCCTGAGAAAAAATGGATCAACAATGGAGATTTTGTTATAGTAGAAACAATCAGAGGTATTGAATATGGACAGGTTGTTGTAGGCCCAAAAATGGTTAAGGAAGAAAATATAATACAGCCGTTAAAAAAAGTATTGAGGCTTGCAACAGAGGAGGATATTAAAACAAACCGGGAAAATAAAGAAAAAGAAAAAGAAGCTTATGATATTTGCTTTAAAAAGATAGAAGAGCACGGTTTGGAAATGAAGCTCATTGATATAGAATATACTTTCGATAACAACAAAGTAATTTTTTATTTCACCGCAGACGGCAGAATAGATTTCAGGGAATTAGTAAAGGACTTAGCGGCAATATTCAGAACAAGAATAGAATTAAGGCAGATCGGTGTCAGGGATGAAGCTAAGATGATAGGAGGTTTAGGACCTTGCGGCAGACATATGTGCTGCTCATCATTTTTGGGTGAATTTTATCCCGTATCCATTAAAATGGCCAAAGAGCAAAAATTGTCTTTGAATCCCGCTAAAATATCAGGAATATGTTCCAGGCTTATGTGCTGTTTAAATTATGAACATCAGGTATATGAAGAAAATATTGAAAAACTCCCGGATATTGGAGATAAAGTACAGGTGCTTGGAACAAATAAGACAGGAATAGTGGTGGATATCAATCCTTTATTTGTAACTGCCAGAGTAAATGTTCAAAAAAGCGACGGAACTATTGAGGTAGAAGAAATAAAAGGCGGACAGCTAAAGGTCGTGGAGGAAGGTGTCCTGAAATATTATAACACTGCAGATACAGACATAGACATGGATGAATTAAAGGAACTGGAAGATTAATAATTAATTCACATTTAATAAAAAAACACTTTAAAATATTTATAAATAGTGCTACAATATATGGTGATGACCATATTGGGGGAGGTGAATTTAAATGGCTTACAAAATAACTGATGCATGTATAAGCTGTGGAGCATGCGAACCAGAATGCCCTGTTGGCGCAATTTCAGCCGGTGATGACAAATATGAAATAGACGCTGCAATTTGTATCGACTGTGCAGCATGTGCTGGCGTATGCCCTGTGGAGGCTCCTCAACAGGACTAATAGTAATTAATAAAAGGGACAGGTTAAAGCGTATATGTACGCTTTAATCGGTCCCTTTTATAACGTTACACTCAGGATGACAACCTTAAAGTTTCATATCATCTATCGAATTTAAGTATTCTTTAATTTTTGATGCTACTGAATTGATGGTCACTTCTTCAAAGGGGCTTTCTAAATTACCTGCCTTTAAAATTTCAAGGAAGGATTGGCTGCCGCCGAGCTTGCATATTTTCAAATAATCTTCCCATGCTTCTTTCCTATTATTCTTAAACCTTAACCAAAACTGATATGAACAAATCAGTGCAAGAGTATAGTCTATGTAATAAAAAGGAGAAGCAAAAATATGACCTTGCCTGAACCAAAAAGTACCTTTGTTTAATAATTCATTATCATCATAATCTTTATAAGGAGTATATTTTTTTTCAATATCTCTCCATGCTTTTTTTCTTTCATCCGGAGTCATATTTGGAGATTCATAGACTATATGCTGAAATTCGTCAACAGTCACTCCATAGGGTATAAAGCACAAAGAATCTGCCAAGTGGAAAAATTTAAATTTTTCTATATCTTTTTCAAAGAAAGATTCCATCCAAGGCCATGTAAAGAATTCCATGCTCATTGAATGAATTTCAGCAGCTTCAGACGTAGGGAAACTATATTCGGGCGCATCAAAATGTCTGCTTTGGTATGTTTGAAAAGCGTGACCTGCCTCATGAGTAACAACAGTCACATCGTCCTGAGTGCCGTTAAAGTTGGCAAATATGAAAGGAACTTTGTAATCGTGAAGGAATGTGCAATAACCTCCTGCCTGCTTATTTGGCTTTGTTTCTAAGTCAAATAAGTTTTTGTCAATCATTATGTTAATAAATTCATGAGTTTCAGGAGACAATTCCTCATACATTTTCTTGGCGCGCTCCATTATCCATTCTTTATTTCCTTTTGGAGCCGGATTTCCTGACATGAAATTCAATGGAATGTCATAATATTTAAATTCATCAACACCTATGCGCTTTGCTTGTCTTTCTCTTAATTCATTGGTAATCGGCACTATATAGTCCAATACATGTTCCCTGAAATTTCGAACATCTTCTGAATTGTAATCAGACCTTCCCATTCTTAAATAACCAAGCTGGGTAAAATTATTAAATCCTAATTTTAATGCTATTTGGTGCCTGATCTTTACTAATTTGTCATATATCAAGTCAAATTTAGCTTCATTTTCCTTGAAGAAACTGCTCCTTTTCTCGTGGGCTTCTTTTCTGATACGACGGTCTTTTGATTCCATATATGGCTGCATTTGAGACAAGTTTAATAACTTTCCATCATATTCTATCTTTGCGGATGATATAAGCTTATCATATTCGCTTATGAGCTTGTTTTCTTCCTGCATGAGAGGAACTGCTTCATCAGAAAATGTTTTTATTTCCATTTCTGCCAAAGTAATAAGCTGAGGATGTATTTTCTCTTTTAATTCTTCCTTAAATTTTGAATTTAACAGCTGCTTGTAAAATTCAACTCTCAGTCCGTAAAATTTAGGTGATGTCATATCCATATAGTCCTTTTCCTTATCGTAAAATTCATCAGCCGTATTGATGGAATTACGGATACACACCAATTGACTCATTGTTTCAACTTCATTTGACAAAGCGTTGATTCTTTTAAGGTATGAATATTGTTCATCAGCAGTTGTTGAATTTTTAAAATCATTAATCAAATTTAAATACTTTTCTTTTACTTTATCATAATCAGGTCTTATATATTCATATTCATTGAATTTCATAATGCTCCTCGCTTTATAATTTGGTTAGCTCTTAACTTTACATATATCATATGGAAGGAAAGATAATTATATTATAACAAAAATTGTTAAACATGCAAGGAATTATATACCAAATATACTGCACTTGTATAATCCTTTCAAAGTTCGTCCCCATGTCGTGCCTTCAGCACATCAAAAATAACATTGCAGTAGTTTGTTAAGATATGCTATAATGGATGCAATCAATGGAGCAAAGACTTTGGTCTTTGCCTTATGCATTCATTGTATCGGTGTGTATGATAAAATGATTAACAGAAACGATACAAAGAACAAAGGAAAACTTATGAAAAACATAATTGTTAAAGTGTTAAAGAACAGCATAGCTGAAGAATTGGAAATAGAGCCGGGGGATGAGCTTTTAACCGTGAATAATTCCATAATAAAGGATTATATAGATTATAAATATCAAATTTCAGATGACTTGGTTTATTTTGAAATCAAAAAGAAAGACGGCGAAATTTGGGAGCTTGAAATTGAAAAGGAATACGATGAAGATATAGGAATAGTATTTGAGAATCCTCTCATGGATAATATTAAGGTATGCTCAAATAAATGCATATTTTGTTTTATAGACCAGATGCCGAAAGGAATGAGAAAAACCCTTTATGTGAAGGATGATGACACAAGACTTTCTTTTCTTTACGGTAATTTTATAACCCTCACAAACTTATCCGATGATGAAATAGACAGGATTATTAATTATAGAATAAGTCCTGTAAAAGTATCCGTTCATACCACCGACCCTGAACTTAGAAAGTATATGATGGGTAATGACAAGGATATGGATATTTTGGTATATTTAAAAAAGCTGATTGATGCCAATATAACAGTGGATTGTCAGATTGTGTTAGTGAGAGATGTTAATGATAAGGAGCAGCTTTCCAAGACTATAAATGAGCTGTCGTCACTTCACCCGGGACTTAGAAGCGTTGCTGTTGTTCCCGTAGGGATTACCAAGCACAGAGAAAAGCTTACAGAGCTTAAGTCATTCGACAAAGAAAGTGCAAAAGATGTTGTTGCCCAAGTTACAAAGCTGCAGGAAACATTTCTTAGAAAGCTTGGTACCAGATTTATTTTTACTGCAGATGAATTTTATATTCTTGGTGAGTATGAGCTACCACCTTATGAAGAATATGAAGACTTTGATCAATTAGAAAACGGAATAGGTATGTGCAGGTTGTTTAAAAGCCGGGTAGAGGAAAAGATAAAAAATTTAAGGTATATTAAAGTATTAAAAGATGAAGTTACATTTGTAACGGGAGTTGCTGCTTATGATTTAATGGTTGAACTATCTGAAAAAATCATGAGCAAAATAAATGTGAAAATTAATGTTGTTAAAATTATAAATAATTATTTTGGAGACAAAATAACCGTATCAGGGCTTATTACAGGAAAAGACATAATAGAGCAGCTTAAGGGCAAGAATTATAAGAATCTTATACTGCCAAGAAATATGATAAATGACAATCATGTTATGCTTGATGATATGGTAATTGAAAATTTGGAAAGGGAATTAAATACTAAGGCAGAAATTTGCGATGTAGAGGCAGATGCATTGCTTAGCTTAATCGTCAAATAAACGGAGGAAATAAATGGGAAGACCTGTTGTAACCATTGTTGGCAGACCTAATGTTGGCAAGTCAACACTTTTTAATAGAATCGCAGGAAAGAGAATATCAATCACGGAAGATACTCCCGGTGTTACAAGAGACAGAATTTATGCTGAATGTGAATGGCTTGATAATTACTTTACATTAATAGATACCGGAGGAATTGAACTTAACACTACGAATACTATTTTTGCACAGATGCGTATTCAAGCGGAAATAGCCATAGAAATGGCTGACGTGGTGCTGTTCATGGTAGACGGCAAGGAAGGAGTTACAGCTGACGACGTTGGAGTGGCTCAGATGCTTCGTAAAGCAAAAAAAGAAATAATCCTTGTAGTCAATAAAATGGATAGATTCGTAGATGAAGACAACATATATGAATTTTATAACTTGGGACTTGGAGATCCTGTTTCAATATCTTCTTCTGAAGCTTTGGGGATAGGCGATTTACTTGATGAAATAATTTCAAAATTCAATGATACGATGAATACGGAGGAAGAGGATGACAGCATAAAAATTGCTGTTATAGGAAAACCCAATGCAGGCAAATCTTCAATTATAAACAGAATAATAGGAGAAGAGCGGGTAATTGTAAGCGATATTCCTGGAACAACCAGGGACGCCATCGATACAAAGTTCGAAAGCAATTCAAAAAAGTATACACTTATTGACACGGCAGGCATAAGAAAAAAGAGCAAGGTTTTGGAATCCATAGAAAAATACAGTGTATTAAGAGCATTTACTGCAGTGGAAAGAGCAGATATATGTATATTGGTAATAGATGCCGATAAGGGAGTGACTGAGCAGGATATAAGAATTGCAGGTTATTCTCATGACAACAATAAAGGTATGATTATTGTTGTTAATAAGTGGGATCTTATTGAGAAGGATAATAAAACTTTCAAGGAATTCACCGATGATATAAGACTAAAATTAGCATATGCCTCTTATGCTTCTATAATGACCGTATCAGCACTTACAGGACAGAGGGTCAACAAGATTCTTGATGCTGTCGATGAAGTTTACGGTTTCAGAAACTTAAGAATTTCTACGGGTGTATTGAATGACATCCTGACGGAGGCAGTTCTTATGAATCAGCCTGCAACGGTCAAAGGGAAGAGACTTAAAATTTTTTACGGAACTCAGGTTGCAGTAAATCCTCCAAAGTTTTTAATCTTTGTAAATGATAAGGAAATTGTTCATTTTTCATATGAAAGATATATTGAAAATAAAATCAGGGAAGCATTTGAATACAGGGGAACACCAATTGTTATTGAATTTAGAAACAGAAACGAAAAAAACTTATAATTACTCTTCGAGGGCATAGCCCTCGTCATTGCTATGAATAACCAGTTTTTAATTGTCATTCTGAGGGCTTTAGCCCGAAGAATCTCAGCACCTGAGATCACGCAGTCTCATTCACCAATTTATTTGCTCCTTGCGTCGCATAAATTGGGAATTCATTGCGAATGACCTACCGCTATTTTTTAGAAAAAAGACTCTAAAGAATAGGGTTAGG
>ENA-UOOK01004363-UOOK01004363.1-fermentation-metagenome-genome-assembly--contig:-NODE-4363-length-15233-cov-6.389775_pt1 | contig 15233 bp, 13 predicted proteins | sample MGYA00245777_ERZ724023 | MGnify/ENA primary metagenome ERZ724023 (study PRJEB28704, sample SAMN03018312) | fermentation metagenome | biome: anthropogenic terrestrial biome; feature: soil; material...
TAAACGTGTATCCCTTCACCACGCTTACGCCTATCTTTGCCCCGAACTCTGTCTTCGCCTTTGCCTTGCCCCTGACTATCGGCCTTACGAAGGGCTGGTACAGGCTGATGATCCGGTCCTTGCATACATGGACATGATTAACAAACATTTCTTTCTGCTGTTTCCACATCTTTATCGTGGTGAAGAACAGGCTGCAGTCACGCGGCTTAAGCGAAAAGAAGTAGTTGCTGTCAGCCTTGCCGAATGTCTCCAGGGCCGTACTGATGTTCCTCCTGAGGCGGGCCAGCATGTATTCCATACATTCCCTGACTTTCTTCTTCGGCTTCTTCCGCAGCTTGATGACGTTCAGATACCGGGAATGGATTTCCTTCAGGTGGGTTTCCGGACGGGGAAGGCCTGTCATCCTGCAGAAACGGTCCAGTATCCTGTCTACGACCTCTACGCCGTCATTAAGGAGGTCCAGGTCCGTCGGATACCGTACTTCCGAGTCCGAGCATGTCGCGTCTATCTTCATCAGGCCTTCATTCGGCTTCGGGGATGACGGCTTTGTGCCGGAATACGGCTTATCGGATGATTCACCGGTTGCTCCTCCTTTATCGTTCCTGCCTTTCCCCTGATTGTCCTCTTCTTCTTCCTTCTGCTTCTTGTCATACATCCTGACCTGAAGCTTAAGAAGCGACTCGCTCATGTCATTGTAATCCTCTATGCCCAGACGCTTGCGGACTGACACGAAAAGAGAGGGGTCAAAGACCGGCTGGTCCGTGTAGGCGGACAGTCCCAGCAGGTATTGCATATAAGGGTTCTCACGGATGGCTTCTATGGTCTCCACGTCCGAAAGGCTCAGCTTGTGCTTGATAAGAAGGGCCCCGATGATCATGCGCGCCGGCTTGTTGCCCGCTCCGTTATGGACATTATGCAAACGGCTGTTATAGATCTTTTCGATCTTCTCCCAGGGAAGGGTGTCGCCCAGCTTTATCCACCGGTTGCTCTTCGGGAGATCCTCAAGAGAGGATCGGAATGCTTCAAGTGTCAGCTCCCGGTTTTGTGATTTGAACTTCATTTTTGCTTGCTTTTAACACTCAAAGTTACAAATTTTCCGTGAATTGACCAAATATTACATCATGTATCTTGCTGATAATCAATGAAATAAATGTTAAATCAACTTATTCAGCGGACCCTATATATGTTCATCGATCAGATGTTTTGGGTTAAGACTTGATAATAAAGATATGGAATGAATTCGTGTGGTATTATATTAAAGAAACTGATTCAAATCTCGGATTTAAAAGAAACAGGTTATAGATTTTATATTGATGTAATGATTGTAAATAGTAATTAGTTTACGATGAAAGTGTTCCTATGCAGGTTGGCGAGAAACGATAGCTTGTTATCCTGCTAAAGGAAAGTAAAGACCTTTAATGCTTCTTATGAGCGGAAAAATAGTCGTCCTATTCTCTCTAAGAATTAAGTTTTGTAAGCTTTTATACTAACTTGTATCTTTTGCTCTTAAGACTTCATTCATTACTTATAGGAAGCATTAAGGTCTTATGTGTATTCAGTTACGAGAACTGAATTTACGAGTATTAAATAAATATTATTATTTACGTTTAAATGATTTTTAGGGATGATGATTTCTCATCATTTATCTGGTGTATGAATGAAACAATGGATATAATTGAATAAGCATTAAGTTTTCAGGGTATTTTATTGTATGGGATTCCATGTTGAAGCCATCGCAAAGACTTTCTGAGGAGTGATTTGAGCGGCTTCCTTCTTGGTAAGTTGATGACTCCATAGAACTCTATGAATGGTACTTGCCCCTATGCCATGATTATTATATTCAAAATATCGGGCAGTTTTCTCGTTGGCAGGATTTCCCCAGTTCCACCATCCTTCCGGACGTATCTGGGAGCCTAGATCACAGTTCATGAATAGGGTATAGGCATAAGGACGCCATGGACGACCAAGGTATACCTTGACAGCTTCAGGTGCAGCAATCAGTTTACAGTGATTGAAGATGTATCCATATTTCTGGTTTTGTGGAGTTGATGCAGCTGTGATATAGCTGTTGATTTTACTGTAAATCGTACATCCCTCAAACCATGCAATACTTGGCCCGAATATAAAATCAGTCGTTCCTTCAATGTAACAGTCCTTGAAGTAGAGGCGAGTTCCAGCTGCACCGGTATAGATCGTATCCTGGTTTCCCAGAAAACGGCAATTGATAAACTGCAAGCAATCACCTTCTGTATGTAGGCTGACAGCCTGTCCCAGTTTTGCGGCATTATTTTCTATAGTAATATTTTTTAGTGTGATATGACTGCCTTCAATTTTCAGGGTATATGTACGAAATGTTCCCATAGGCCTATCTGTTCCCGGGAGTTTGATGTTGGCATGGTCATCCCATGTGATAATGGTCTGATTGCGGTCCTCACCACAGATCTCAATATTATTCAGCCATGAGGGAATAATCAGTTTTTCTTTATAAGTACCTTTTTTGACATAAATGACTTTATGGTATTCCATAAAGGCTCGGCAGACCTCTATGGCATCATCGATATTTCTGAATTCCGCTGTGCCGTCACGAGCTACGAATAATGTATCTGGGTTGTCATATTTGTTTGTAGCATTGAGTGACAGACCTGTTAAAAAGATGAATAAGGTAAGAATTGTTTTTCTCATGATGATAGTTTGTTTTGTATTAAATATTTTGCTTTGAATATGATCTTTTTAGTAATTTGTTTGAAAGAACTTATTCTATCTGTCCATCATTGATATGTTTTTATGTTGAATGCGATTAGTCAGATATTGAAGTGAAAAAAGATGGTATTTTTGAAAGAAAGAGCGGAAGAACTTTTTACCGTCATTATGAATTATAGTCGGTATCTTATGATTTTATCATTACTGTTCTTGAATGTATCAAGTTACATAATTTGCTGGATTTCCTGAAGATCCGGTACATTTTTCAAATGGTTCATGATGACCTTGACATCATCGCGGTCATGGATGCGAATTTCTATCCTTCCATCAAAGATTCCCTGATCACTATTGATTGTCACTTGGTGTATACTCACATTAAGTTGGTCTGAAATCACTTTTGCAACATCCAGAAGCATACCTTTGCGATCAATCCCCTGGATTTCTATAGTAGCATCGAAGAAGAGCTTTTTGTGCATATCCCATTTTGCATCAACGATACGATTGCCAAAACTTGATTTGAGTTTGTTGGCGACAGGGCAGGTACGTTTATGGATTTCAATGTGGTTCATGTTATCAATATAACCTAGAATATCATCTCCGGGAATGGGATGACAGCAAGATTTGAACAAGAACTGATTGATATTGTCTTCATTAATAATAATAGGTTTTTTCTTATCAAAATCATTATTAACGATAAAATGGTTGATATCTGTGGGCACTTCCTTATAATCCTTTTCTTCTTTTTTATTAAGAAAAGGTACTAGTCTGCGCCAGCTTCTGCTCTTCGTTTCTTTAGAATTCCTCCCATGCAGTTCGTCAGAATCCTTATCTCCTAAGATAATCGTATGGTCACCTAAAGCCTGGAAGAAATCTTCTGGTTTCTGAATATCGTGAAAAGATCGAAGCCTATCGATATTCGATGTGGTCATTTCGAAATTGTTCTTCGTTAACCAATCCTGCATGATCTTTTTGCCTTGGTACTGGATTTCCCGGTTATCATGCCGTAGGATAGCCATTATCTTACTTTTTGCTTTAGCGGTACTTGCAAAATTCATCCATGAAGGTTGTACATGTTGAGCCTTGGAAGTAAGGATCTCGACTTGATCCCCACTTTGTAATTTCTGACTTAACGGTACCAGCCTATGATTGACTTTTGCGCCAATGCAATGGCTTCCTAAAAAAGTATGAATTTCAAAAGCGAAATCCAGTGCAGTACTACCTGCAGGCATCGTTTTGATTTCCCCTTTGGGAGTAAAGACGAAAATTTCAGAAGCGAAGAGATTAAGTTTTATTGAATCCAGAAAGTCCATAGCATCTGGTTGCGGATCATCAAGGATCTCTTTAATAGTCCGAAGCCAATCGCTCAGTTCACCTTCATCTTCTGAATATTCCCCTCCTTCTTTATATTTCCAATGGGCAGCAAATCCTTGTTCTGCTATTTCATTCATCCGGTCACTGCGAATCTGGACTTCTATCCATCGGCCTTGCTTACTCATCAATGTGACATGTAAGGCCTGATAGCCGTTAGCTTTGGGATGGTTCACCCAGTCGCGCAGACGATCAGGATGACTTTTGTAGATTTTGCAGATAGCAACATAGATCTGAAAGCACTCGTTGATTTCCTCAGCTCTGACTTGAGGGGTATAGATGATGCGTGCTGCTAGTATATCATATATCTCGTCAAATGTGATATGCTTGTTCTGCATCTTGCACCAGATAGAGTATGGACTTTTGATTCGAGCTTTGATGGTATAATTGATCCCCATCTTGTTGAGGGATTCTCTGATAGGCTCCGTAAACTTACTAAACAGAGTCTCTCGCTGTTCTTGTGTAGAAGTAAGTTTAGATTCAATATATTCGTATTCTTCAGGATGCTCAAAGCGGAAACTCAGATCCTCCAGTTCTGTCTTTATTTTGTTTAGTCCTAGTCGGTTAGCTAAAGGTGCATAGATATATAGTGTTTCTCCTGCAATCTTATAGCGTCTATTCGCAGATTGTGATGCCAATGTACGCATATTATGCAACCGATCGCAGATTTTGATTAGGATGACACGGATGTCATCACTCATCGTCAGCAGGAGTTTCTTGAAATTTTCTGCTTGTGCAGAGGCATTGTCCCCAAAAATTCCTCCACTGATTTTTGTCAGTCCCTCAACAATCTGAGCGATCTTATCACCAAAGATGTTCTGGATATCTTCGATGGTATAATCGGTATCTTCAACGACATCATGAAGTAGTGCAGAACAGATACTTGTGGAGCCAAGTCCCATATCTTCGCAAGCAATCTGGGCCACGGCAATAGGATGCATGATGTAAGGTTCTCCAGAAAGACGCCTTACTCCCTTATGGGCCTGACGGGAAAAATTGAAAGCTTTTATGATGATATCGACTTTCTTTCTGTGGCGTGAGGCAAGGTATGTGTCAAGTAGATGCTGAAAGGCATCAGTGATCATCTTATTATCAGCCCGTTTCCGTTCTCTGTCCTTTACATTCTGGTCGTCCATAGAATCCTCCTGTTCCTAGTTATTTTATTTTAAGTTTTTTACCTGGCCGTATAGTGCTGCCTTTAATACCATTCAGTTGTTGGAGTTTCTTAGTGGTGGTATGATTGCGCTTGGCGATTTCTGAAAGGGTATCTCCATCTTTGATAGTAATATTCTTTTCTTTCTTCTTCTGATTACGGGTTTGGGATGACCGTGTTTTGCTTTTATTTCTATCTCTTCTGCTTTTTCTGTTTTTCTTCTTGTAAAAATATTTTGATTCCTTTATACTGTCGGAACTGTTCTGCTCTGAGACTGTTTGTTCATCGTCATTTGATGTTTTTGATAAAGTAAGAAGATTCCTCCTTCTGTTATGACTGTGCCGACGTGAATAAGATCTTGAGTTGTATCCACTTACTTCAGTTTCATCACGTTTAAGCAGAAATTCATGGTTTTTATATTTAAAGATAGAGTCTTCTTGGTCGATAAAATTTCCAATGAAAGAAGCTGGTAAGCGCAATGACATCGGAGCATTATTTCCATTAATAATATCCTGACGATACTGTGGATTCAACTCGCGGAGTTGTCCCATATTAAGACCGAGCACATCGGCAATCTGCTGGAAATGTAGATCTTGTGTAATAGATACTGTGTCTGTTTTAGCAGGTAGGTCTGTATTCATAGGGCAAATGCCGTAATCACAGTAGTTAGCCATGATATAGTTCATTGCAATGAAAGCTGGTACACAACTACGTGCAGAAGGGGTAAGATGTGGATAGATGCTCCAGAAATCGATAGATCCGCTTGTGCGGTGAATGGCTTTGTTTACAGTGATAGGACTGCTGTGAAAAGCGGTGATGGCAAAATCCCAGTCATCAAAGATGCTAAACAAATCTTTTAGATATTGAGCCGCTGCATACGAAGACTTTATCGGATCACGACGCTCATCGACAAGGGTGTTGATTATCAATCCATAATGTTTTCCAGTGCTTACACTCAATTGCCACAGTCCAGCCCTGCCGTTTTCTGAAGCAAAAGGATCCAAGGCGGATTCTATAAATGGGAGATACTTTAATTCCAAAGGAAGTCCATAAGTCTCCAAGGCTTTTTCAAATATGGGAATATAAAAATTAGAAGCACCGAGCATATAGCTGATGCGATCGCTCATCGGCCCGGAGTATTGATTGATAAAGTCTCGTACTACATCGTTATAAGGCATCTCTATAAGGGTTGGCAGTTTCTTCAATCGTTCGATGTAGTCTTCTTTGGTGAAGGAAGAACTGATATTCTTGCTGTTGCAAGGTGTCTTTCTGAGATAATTTTTCGAGAAATATAAGTGGAGTAGGCTGTCGATCCTGATGGTCATTCCTGTAGGTAAAGTAATATGTTCGTTAACCCCATGAGGGTCAACTGCTGTAATAACCTTATTGCCCGATACCTTGTTCTGAGCCTGCATGGAGTAATTCCCGATTAGCATCAGAAGAGTAAGTAGTATGTATGATTTCTTCATTCCGGATTCTTTGATTTATAAAATGTGAGCAGAGCCAATTCTTTTTTGAAGGGAAATAATACTAGAAAGATAAATAGCAGATTATCCCTATAGCATTATTGCTTACTGGACTATAACCATATATTTGATTTCCTTTAATTACGGCAGGTTGAATGTGTATACTTAGGTCTCTTGAAATGTCAAAATCAGATAAGGATGCGTCGACATAAGCATCAATTATTGATAGAACATATACTCCTATAAATGAAAATACGCTCAAATCACGCCAGCGACGGAAACGGTCTTTACGATTCTTGAAGAGTTGTTGGTAGCGTTGTAGATTCGAAGCATCAACTTTTGTCCCTAAATGCAGAAATTGATTATAACTTTGGGTAGAAGGATCATTATCCATGATATCTACGTATGCTTGTGCGTAATCGTGATACATCTGATTGTTCCACGACATTGCATAAATACAGCCTAAGAATCCTCCGTAGAAAATGGGCAACTTCCAATATTTGCGATTATAGATCTGACCAGCCCCTGGAAGGACGACAGAAAGCCATAAGGCTCTTTTGGTATCCGGCCGCCATGTCGCCCAATCACGCTTCGGTTTCTTGATTGTTGCTATAGAGTCAGAGACGACTAAGTGCGTTTTGTCTGAATTAACGTCTACTTTCGGTTCGGTCCTTTGATCTATCTTGAGAGTCTTGACAGTGTCTTTCTCTATTTCAGAGTCTGATACATTTGTTCTCCCAAGAGCAGTTACAGTCGTTATGCATAGCAGTAGAGCTGTCAGACTATAGCGATGTGAAAACTTGATATTCACTTTTTAGATTACTCTTTCAATTTATCGAAAACATTCATAATGCGTTCTAGTTCTTCCTCATTAGAAAAGGGGATACTGATTTTCCCTTTTCCTTTTGGAGAACAAGTCATTTGGACCTTAGCGTCTAGAAATTCAGATAACTGTTGTTTTAGGATGTTGAATTCTTCAGGTATTTTAGCCTTTGCAGCAATCTTTTTTTTGCCACTTTCAATATCTTCACCCTGCTTTAACTGTTGTACAAGATCTTCAACCTTACGTACAGAGTACCCGTTTTTCTGAATTTCCTTAAAAAGTTTGATTTGTAAAGAAGGGCTGTCTAAGGCCAGTAAAGCTCGAGCATGCCCCATGTCAATTTCTTTTTTCTGTAAGGCCATCTGCACTTGTGCTGGTAGTTTCAGCAGCCGTAGATAATTTGCAATTGCAGCCCGGCTTTTGCCTACTCTTTCGGATACTTTTTCCTGTGTCATATCAGATTTCTCAAGTAGATGCTCATAGGCTAAAGCAATCTCGACAGGGTTCAGATCTTCGCGTTGGATATTCTCGACTAATGCCATTTCCATGATGTTTTCATCATCAATGGTGCGGATGTAGGCAGGGATAGCTTTTAATCCTGCTATCTGAGAGGCTCTCCAGCGGCGTTCACCGGCGATAATCTGAAACTTATTAGTAGCAACCTGCCGTAGGGTAATAGGCTGAATGATACCTATCTGACTGATACTTTGTGCCAGATCTTTTAAAGCATTGGGATCAAATTCACGTCGTGGCTGATTGGGATTAGGCTCAATCTCGTCAATGGCGATTTCATTGATCGTGCTACTTCCTGATGTGCTGATATCTTCTGTGGAAATCAAAGCATCAAGTCCCCGACCTAAAGCATTAGTTTTATAGGAGTGATTATTATATTTTTTATGAACGGCCATATCGGTTGGAATTTATTGATGTGGATAATAGAATCAATTATTCTTTTCGATGATTTCTTTTGCAAGGGCTAAGTGATTCTTCGCTCCTGTGGAATCAGCATCATAGAGAATAACCGGTAGTCCATGACTTGGACTTTCGCTCAGTTTAACATTCCTTTGGATAACGGTCTTGAAGACTAGCTCCTGAAAATGACGTTTGACTTCATCGTATATCTGATTAGCTAAACGGAGGCGACTATCATACATCGTTAATAAGAAACCTTCTATTTCCAGTTTTGGATTCAGTTTGCTTTTGATGATTTTAATCGTATTCAGCAATTTGCTGATTCCTTCAAGAGCAAAATACTCGCACTGTACAGGGATAATGACAGAATCAGCAGCTGTCAGGGCATTCACTGTAATTAATCCCAGTGAAGGTGAACAGTCAATAAGAATAAAATCGTAGTCATTACGAATGGGTTCAAGAAGTTTCTTGATAACTTTTTCGCGGTTATCTAAATTCAGCATCTCAATTTCGGCACCCACAAGGTCAATATGGCTGGGTATAATATCAAGTCCGTCAATATCTGTCGTGTAGATAGCATCACGTACGTCGGCGTGATCCATAATGCATTCGTAAATGGAGCAATCTACTTCTTTTATGTCTACGCCGAGTCCACTTGAAGCATTAGCCTGCGGATCTGCATCAACTACGAGTACTTTCTTTTCCAAAGTAGCAAGAGATGCAGCCAGATTAATCGTCGTGGTAGTTTTTCCTACGCCGCCTTTCTGATTAGCTAAAGCAATGATTTTTCCCATTTCTTTTGTTCTTTTACATCTTGTTATAGTTGCAAAGTTAACGATTTTATATGAGAATCTATTAACTTAAACGTTTTTTTATTACTTTTGTATCGAAATTAATAATTGAAAATAATATGGAGAATAAGAAGCCATTTATACTTATTTCCAATGATGATGGTTACCATTCTGGTGGTATACATTATCTGGTAGAAATGCTTAAAAGCAAGGCCGATCTTTTGATTTGTGCGCCGGAGGCTGCAAGATCTGGATTTTCATGTGCTTTTTCGACCGAGTTGCCTTTAAGATTAAAGCGTCGTCATACTTTTGGCAGTGTTGAGGCATGGTCTTGTAACGGTACACCGGTAGATTGTGTGAAACTTGCCCTTGATCAATTATGTAAAAGCCGCAAGCCTGATTTGATACTGGGAGGAATTAATCATGGGGATAACTCTTCTGTAAATAGTCATTATTCAGGAACGATGGGAGTGGTGATGGAAGGTTGTCTGAAGTTTATCCCATCTATAGCATTTTCAAGTTGTAATTATGATACTGATGCAGATCTGTCTTATTTGAAGAAATATATTCTTCCTATTACTGAGAGTGTGCTTAGAGAAGGGCTTCAAAAGGGTGTATGCCTGAATGTTAATTTTCCGGCAATGCCACCTTTTAAGGGCGTAAAAGTTTGTAGGATGGCATACGGCAGTTGGCAGAATGAAGTAGTAAAGGAGCATCATCCCCGTGGATATGATTATTATTGGATGGTTGGCAATTATGCAGACGAAGAGGCTAAGTCTGAAGATACTGATAAATGGGCACTTCGACATGGTTATGTGGCTATAACACCTACAACTGTGGATGTTACTGCGTATAGCATGATAGATGTCATAAAGAACTGGAATTTATAAATAGATTTCCATTGTAGGAGTATGAGATACTATATTGTTGTAGGTGAAGCTAGTGGTGATCTTCACGCCTCACGTTTGATGGAGGCTTTGAAGAAGGTAGATCCTGATGCAGATTTCAGGTATTTCGGCGGTGATAATATGAAAGCTGAAGGAGGTACCTGTGTAAAGCATTACAAGGAATTGGCCTATATGGGTTTTGTTCCTGTACTTCTTCATTTGAGGACCATTCTTAAGAATATGTCTTTTTGTAAAAAGGACATTGTGGAATGGAAACCGAATGTAGTAATCCTGGTGGATTATCCGGGGTTTAATCTCAATATTGCAAAATTTGTGCATGCAAAGACAGGTATTCCTGTATATTATTATATCTCTCCGAAAATCTGGGCGTGGAAAGAATGGCGTATCAAGACCATTAAGCGTGATGTGAAGGAGATGTTTTCCATTCTTCCTTTTGAGGTTTCTTTTTATGAAAAAAAGCATCATTATCCAATCCATTATGTGGGGAATCCTACAGCTCAGGAAGTAGCAGAATTCAGAAATGGTTATGATCAGAGTTATGAATCATTTTGCCAGGAATATCAGTTGGATGCTTACAAACCTGTCATTGCCTTATTGGCAGGGAGCCGTAAGCAGGAGATTAAAGATAATCTTCCTGTTATGATCGAGGCTGCATCAAGATTTGAAGATTATCAGATGGTTCTTGCTGGTGCTCCTTCTATTTCAGATTCTTATTATCAGAAATGGATAAAGGGAACAAATGTGAAACTGGTAAGAAATCGTACTTATCCTTTGTTGATGCATTCTACGGTTGCTCTTGTAACAAGTGGTACGGCTACTTTGGAAACTGCTCTCTTTGATGTCCCTCAAGTCGTGTGTTATGAAACACCATTACCAAAGTTGGTTCGTTTTGCTTTTAGGCATGTCATACACGTGAAATTTATTTCTTTAGTTAATTTGGTTGCTGATCGAAAAGTAGTGCCGGAAATGTTAGCGGATCAATTTACTGTAGATGGTATTGCTTCTGAGCTTCGGAAAATCCTTCCGGGTCATCCGGAACGCGATAAAATGTTGGCAGGCTATCTGGATATGCATCATCGTCTTGGAAATCAGATAGCGCCGGAACAAGCAGCTGGTATCATGTATGATTTGTTGCAAGCTTATAAGTTGGGGGCAGGCTTGCCCCATCATATATCGGATAAATCCCAGGATCAAGACAATGAAAATCCCATAGGCCAGGAATATAAGGATCCCCCTTATGAAAATAATATAGATTCGTCTACTCCAATGAATGATTATTCATCCTCTGATAGGGATTCGTTTCCTAAGGAATAATCTCTTTCTGGTTCATGATTATTAAATTCAAAGCTCATATCTTAGATGTCCTGAAAGTAAGACAAATAAGATATGATTTTTTATCTGAAATACCTTCGCAGATGGATTGATTACTTTGATGGTATTGAGAATTTTATCAGAATATCTCCAGAGTATAGAGATAGACAATAACAGCCGGAATAGCCATTATTGCAGAATCAAAACGATCCAGGATTCCACCATGACCGGGAAGGATATTCCCGCTGTCTTTTATTCCTAAGGTACGTTTGAGGAGGCTTTCCACGAGATCACCCCATGTCCCGAAGACGACTACTACTAAACCTAAACCAAGCCAGCCTAAGATAGAAAGTCGCGGAGATGTTACTCCAAAGCGTTGGGAGAAATAGCCCATAATCCCAGCTACGATTATAGTAATGATTCCGCCGCCAATACTTCCTTCCCATGTTTTTCCAGGACTGATTCGAGGAAATAGCTTGTGTCTTCCGAAAAGTGAGCCGCAGATATATGCACAACTGTCATTTAGCCAGAGAAAGATAAAGACACTTAGAGGTAGTAGTGTGTTGAAATGAACTAAATCTCCGATGGTATCTTTTTCGAATGCCAGGATGTTGATCAGTGAAAAAGGGAATGCCAGGTATATCTGCCCTAACATGGTGTAAGCCCAATCATTGAGTACATCTTCATTCTTAAGGTAAAGTTCACTGATAATCAGATAAAGAATAGTCAGAATATAGGGGACAAAAACGACAAAATTACTGACAATTCCAGTGCGCAATCCTGCGAAAGAGAGAAAGAGATAAACACCGGCAATGGTAGATATGAATCGATTGACTTTTACTCCCTTTTTGGCATTGACCAGTCCACTGTATTCCCAGATTGACAGACCTGTTATGAATGCAAATAGAAAAATCATTGCAATCCAGTTCAAGAGACCTATTACCATTACGGTGACAAATAGGACACCTGTTATGGATCTAATAATAAGATTTTTTTGTTTTTTTGTCATTTTTCAATAGATTCTTTCTTTTATACAGAAATCAGTCGGAAAATTCAGGGTAATTGCATGATACCCCATTTCCCGACTGATTGTTTTCAGATTTGTTTTATTCTGTTTCCTTTGGATCTTCTTTCAGATCTTGAGACTTATTTTCGGATACATCATTTCCTGTTTGAAGTAAATCCTGTCCCTGGGAATCTGTTTTATCCGTTTTAGGGAGATCCTTTTCTTCTTCATCCTTTTCTTGATAGTCCTTGTCTTGTTTACTCTTCTCATGTTCCGCAATGGCGGCCTGTACCTCTGGTATCTTTTTTACAGTATCGTCTACATGGGGTTGTTCTGCTTCCAAGATTTCCTGTGTACGACTCTTCCAAGGTCGTTTCCCAAAGATCTTTTCTACATCATCAGCCATAATCACCTCCTTATCGATTAGCAATTGCGCTAATTGATTATGGCCTTCTTTATGTTCTGTCAGAATTTTCTTTGCACGAATGTATTGTTCATTGATGATCTTCAGGACTTCATCATCAATGATTTTGGCGGTAGTTTCAGAGTAGGGGCGTTGGAATTGGTATTCGGTTGTGTTGTAATAACTGATATTAGGCAATTCTTCTCCCATACCGGCGTATGCGATCATACCGTATGTGGCTTTAGTTGCACGTTCAAGATCATTGATAGCACCTGTTGAGATATGTCCTGTAAACAATTCTTCAGCAGCGCGTCCACCTAGTAGGGAGCATAGTTCGTCAAGCATCTCTTCTTTTGTCGTAATTTGACGCTCTTCAGGGAGATACCATGCGGCTCCTAATGCCTGACCGCGAGGTACAATACTGACTTTTACCAAAGGATTAGCATAGCGGCAGAACCACGAAATGGTGGCATGGCCAGCCTCGTGAAGGGCTATAGTGTGTTTCTCCTCTACGGTCATTACTTTTGTCTTTTTCTCTAATCCTCCGACTATACGATCGACAGCATCAAGAAAATCTTGTTTTCCTACAGATTTCTTATTATGTCGTGCAGCTATTAGGGCTGCCTCATTACAGACGTTGGCAATATCAGCACCAGAGAATCCCGGTGTCTGGCGTGCTAAAAGATCCACATCTACTGAACCATTGATTTTTACAGGTCTGAGATGGACCATGAATATTGCTTTGCGTTCTTGCAAATCAGGTAAATCTACATGAATCTGTCTGTCAAATCTTCCAGGTCTAAGTAATGCGGGGTCAAGCATGTCTGCACGGTTAGTAGCAGCCAAAATTATAACACCGCTATTTGTACTGAATCCGTCCATTTCTGTCAGAAGGGCATTCAGGGTATTTTCTCGTTCATCATTGCCGCCCATTGATGGATTCTTGCTTCTGGCACGCCCGATGGCATCTATTTCATCAATGAAAATGATACAGGGCGCCTTTTCCTTTGCCTGGCGGAAGAGGTCCCGTACACGGCTGGCTCCTACTCCCACGAACATTTCCACGAAGTCTGAGCCACTCATGGAGAAGAACGGTACTCCCGCCTCTCCGGCTACAGCTTTGGCCAGCAGGGTCTTGCCTGTTCCCGGGGGACCGATGAGCAAGGCTCCCTTAGGGATCTTGCCACCGAGATTAATGTATTTCTTTGGGTTCTTCAGGAACTCGACAATTTCTTCGACTTCCTGTTTGGCTCCTTCCTGGCCCGCAACATCTTTAAAGGTAATGCCGATGCTGTTTCCTTTCTCATACATCTTCGCTTTTGATTTCCCGACATTGAATACTCCTCCCATGCCACCTGAGTTGCCTCCGCTCATCCGGCGGCCCATCCACCAGATAAACCAGATAAAAAAGAGGATCGGCAACAGGTTGATGAAAATATTCAGCAGATTATTGCCTTTTTTATTATTGTAACTGAAATCTGTGAGCTTTCCGGTTTTCTGCTCGGCCGTCAGGTACTTCTCCAGTTCATCTACAGAACCAAACTGTACTGACACGTATGGGTTAGGGCCAACCTGCTTTGCGCTCATCTGGAAAACGTTTCGGATGTCTTTGGGCTTGACGAACATCTTCAGGGTGTTGTCGTTCTTGTTGATGACGACACTTTGAGCATATCCTTTCTGAACGTATTCCTTGAATTTCGTGTAGGTGGCTTCTTGGTCTGAACTGCCTCCTAAGGCATCCCCGCCTCCAAACATGAAGACGCCAATGATGGCGAGGAGAACCAGAATGTAGATCCAGTTCATGTTGAACTTAGGCATCTTAGGCTGGTTGTCGCCGTTATTGTTATTTTTAGGATTATTTCCACCTTGTTCCATCTTCTTTATTTCCTTTTTTAATGAATTAAACATGAATTTCCGGCATCAGATTACTGCTGTTTGTAAGTCTTCTTCATCAGGAATTTCAATGAGGGGGACATCATCCCACAGGTCTTCGAGGTCGTAGAACTTGCGGGCCTCTGGCTGGAATATATGTACCATTACATCGACAAAGTCCAATGCCACCCATTCGTCATTACCTAATCCTGCAACGTGATAGGGTTTTTCTTTAAGTTTATTGAAAGTGAATTCACTGACCGATTCAGTGATGGCCTCAACTTGAGTGCTTGAATTTCCTTGACAGATAATAAAATAATTTGCTATTGCTCCTTCGATATGGGTGAGGTCTACCAATACAATTTTGGCACCTCGTTTATTTTGAATACCGTTTATGATGACTTCAACTAATTGCTTCGTTTCTTCCATTCAGTTTTTTATAAGATGTAATGCAATCTAAATGCCCACAAAGATACACCTAAATCTTGAAAAAATCGCTAAGAATACCTGTTATTTTGAT
>ENA-UOOK01004365-UOOK01004365.1-fermentation-metagenome-genome-assembly--contig:-NODE-4365-length-15232-cov-7.362918_pt1 | contig 15232 bp, 9 predicted proteins | sample MGYA00245777_ERZ724023 | MGnify/ENA primary metagenome ERZ724023 (study PRJEB28704, sample SAMN03018312) | fermentation metagenome | biome: anthropogenic terrestrial biome; feature: soil; material...
GCGCTGCCGACTTTGAAAGACATTTTGCTCACCTCGTAAATATTTGTTTAATTGGCTTTGTACTGGAACTTAGAGTGTTTTATTTGACTGAATTAGAGTTGTATTTTAAATATATCCCCTTTGGTTCTTTTTGTCAAGCCCTTACAAGATTGCTTTTCAATATATAAATATCAATTACTTCTTGTACTCCAAGGCTTTACTAGGATTTATCCCTTTAATAAATAAATTTAGCTCTATAGTTCTTGTAAGCGCTTACTGTAGTTCTGGATCGAGGAAGGGGGGTGACTAATCCGCGGCACTCACACCACTTATCCCGACTAAAATAATATCCCGCCTTTCGAGATTGATGTTGACATAAGGTATCGAAATACAAACTTTTACAATGTTTTGGTTCCTAAAAAGTCGGGATAATATTTTAAATCAATCCATACAGCCTCTTTATCATCGATTCATCGTCTTGCCACATCGTCTTCATATTATAACTAATCAAGGGATTGCTTTTATTTGTAGCTTTCTCTATTGCCTCTCGTTTCATTTTCGTGTCGGCATATTTCCAGCATAAATTCAGCATATCGTCCGACATGGGGACAAATCGTTCTCTATTAGTCTTGTTGGGATCGACATTAGCTGTTTTTATTTCCCGCCTTGTTGGCGGTAATTGTACTTGGATGGAGATCAAATGTTCTCAATTGCTCCATAGAACTTTCGATCAACTGCAATACTTTAATTTCTTTCACATTACCCCCTGACTTTGCAATATTTTGCTTGCCAGGAGTATTATATATCCGATCGTTGTTGATGAATAGATGTTTGTTTTAGTTAAAATATTATCCCGACATTTTGAATGTCTGAGGTATTGAAAAACGATTGTTTTTTAATACCTCACAGCGACATCAAATGCAAAAGTCGGGATAACACCACGGAGCGTGCGGATCACGCGCTCCGCGGTTCGGCCGTGAATAAGTCCTTGTATTCTATTCCATCCATTGTCATTAAGCGATCTTACCCCTTATCTTCGGTTTCCAACTCATTTTCTAGTAAGTAACTCCCATTCGGGATAACTACTGTTCAACACGACTTAGTTTTCCAGTTACTGCCATCCACACCCGTCTCTACCTTTCAGTAGCGTCATTGGTACTATGGAGAGAAGTAACTTCTGATAGTTCAACTACCGCTTCCGCTGTAGGTTACTCATATTTTTGAGCATACCTATTAGATCTCCCCGGATAGGAGTAACAACCTTCCTCAAATCTAACCACCACATTTACAAATGCAAGTTCGGGTAATAGTGGACTTCGTTTTGTATAGCAAACTCGTCCGCTTACACTAGCCTTGTTTATGATTTCTGTTCGCGGGCCCCCGATTTTGCCTCAAGCTTCCTCCAGATACCACTTCACGGTAGGCTCCTTTACTTTTGGCTAGCACTTCCTACTACCAAGCCTTTCACCACCAAGTTGATGCCCTGCCAGGCGTACCATAAAAAAGCCTCTCGAGATTCATTATGCCCGAGAGGCTAAGTATGCTAAATCATGAGTTATAAATCTTTTTAGCTCTAAAAAAACAGCTTGGTTGTGTAATCCAGTCTTCACCAATATCTATTCGTCTTTAGAATCAATATTACGCCTTCTCTGGACCTACTAAGGGGAAAGCGTCTAACATCGCCTACTCGCCATAACTACTCAGGTTCAGATTGGTCGTCACGTATCCATCTAAACCACCCATACCCAGAAAGAGGTCATTACTGTATCGAAAGTCGAACATCAACGCTACCGAGCTTATAATAATAAAAACATAAAGCTAGCTCAAATCCCAAGCGAAAACATGCACATCCTGTGTGCCCCAGGTGGCCTCAGGGACTCTCACACCACTTATTCCGACCTTTTCCTAAGGCATGCAAAGAAACACTTGTAATTTCAACACATACTTACATTTTCTATCGAAAAAAGTCGGAATAACATTTATCTCTGAACCAAACCTATACTGCCTATTGAGCAGTTCGCCATTCATGACAACGTGATTAGGAAAGCCTATATGCACATTATTTAGTTATAATCAAATTATACTTCTTTGATCGGCTGTATCAATCAAAGCTATCCGCATCAGAAGTGGCTAACTACTGATGTTTTCTTCCTATAAAACTCATAGACTGATTGCACTGCAGAAAGTCCCTCTGAATCATTCAAACATTTGGTTTAAAAGGTTTTTCCCTGCCAATGTCGAATATATTACTATGAACTCATACCTTTGGAGGGATTTGCAGTGGCATTTGTTTATAACGAGCCATCTACACAACAATCTCTGTTCGGAACTATGACTTCTATCGGTTCAAAGACTTTAGAGGATTTGCAAAACAGTTGGGCCCAAGTGTTTCGCGATCATATTTTCCCCGCAATTGATGAGTCGCTATTCGAGCCACTGTATTCTGACTTTGGGAGACCCAATTTCCCAGTCAACATATTCGTTGCCTTGGAAATTATTAAACACATGAAGAATTATACTGATGAAGAGCTATTCGAAGCTTACAAATTCGATCTCCAAGTCGCATATGCCGTCGGCCTTCAATTTTTAGGAGAAAAGCCTTTTGCAGAGAGGACTTTCTATGATTTCCGGAAACGCGTTTACGATTATACCCTGACAAATCCAGAAAACGATTTGATTTTTGCCCAGTTTCAAAAGCTGACAGCGTATTTCTGTGAACTAATGAACATAGACACAACGATTCAAAGAATGGATTCTTTTCAGGTGGCATCTAACATAAAAATAGCAGGTAGGTTATCTTTGGCTGTTGATGTTTTAATAAAGGGTGTCCGCGCTATACCAGAGAAGCTTTTAGCAGAAGAACTTAAACCGGTTGTTCAAAGCAACTATGCAAGAAGAATAACATATCATTCCCGGTCCCAGGATGTTGGAACAAGATTAGATGAGGTTCTGCGATTAATTGAGCAAACCTTGCTTTTGGCTCAAGAGCATGGTTTGGATGTTTTGGAAGAAATTAAGCTATTAGCAAGATTTCTTGACGAGCAAACTGAAATTGTGCCAGAAACTAAAACACGGCGCACCAAAGATAATAAAGAGATAGAAGCAGCAGCCCTTCAATCAGCACATGATCCTGACGCTACTTACAGGGCTAAAGGAAATAAAAAACATCATGGGTTTGTGGCTAATATAACCGAAACCTGCTCTCCAGAGAATGATACTCAAATTATCACCGACTACGATTTAAATCCTAACATAAAACCAGACACCGAGATGCTGGAAGAACGTTTACCCGTAATTCAAGAAGAGACAAAAATCGAAGAACTGGTTGTTGACGGTGGCTATTATTCAGGTGACCTTGAAACCGAAGATGTAAAAGTTCATCATACCGATATGACTGGTAGCAAAGAAAATCCCGATAAAGTTCCGTTAGCAGAATTCGAATATAACGAAGATAATAGCGAAGTAATTGCGTGCCCTGCGGGCCAAGCTCCCATTGAGACAGAATTAGATGAAAAAGGGAATCTAACAGCACACTTTGATCGGTCAATCTGCGAATCATGTCCTCATCAAGGAAGTTGCCGCGTTCAACTTCAAAAAAATTCTGCTGTTCTAAGAACGAGCCAAAAGGCTGTTGCCGCATCGCAGACAAGACAGGAAATTTATGATCCGGAAAACCGTACAGAAAATCTAAGTTTAAGAGCTGGTGTCGAAGGAACAGGTTCCGCCCTTAAACGTGCAGAGGGTGCTGGGAAATTAAGAGTTCGCGGTTTAACAAGATGCAAAGTTGTATTCGGCTTTAAGGTTATAGGGCGCAACTTCAAACAGTTTTGCAGAGCTTTAGCTCGTGCCCCAAGAAAACAAAAGTTGGCGCTCGCGGTATAGATCTGTCCTTTTTTAAGAAAGAGGATAGAACAAGAGCAACAAAAGGCAACCAATAGGCACTGTGTATCGCTTTTTTAGCAAAAGGTGAAGGTTTTACATACTTTTGAAAGTCTGAAACGCTATCTGAAAATTCATCCTGGGTTTTCGTACTATAGAAAATCCCCTTTATGCAGTGGAATCATAGACTACGTTTTACTTTGCCCAAATCTACTATAGAGGAAGTTTCGAACATTAATTTAACTAGAGGTTCTGGAAAACGGTTTGTTGAAATTAACTGTTCACCTTTTAATCTTGAACCACTGTAAAGATAATTTCGCATCAAGCGGCCCTTCAAAGACCCATTTCAGCCTTGACCTTGGCAAAGGCAGAAATGGCGAAATCAAGATCCTCCTTTGAATGGCCCGCGCTGACCTGGGTGCGGATGCGGGCTTTGCCCTGAGGTACCACAGGATAGAAGAAGCCCACCACGTATACGCCGTTTTGGAGCATACGGGCGGCAAACTCCTGAGCAACCTTGGCGTCATAAAGCATCACGGGCACGATGGGGTGGATGCCCACGGGCACATCAAAGCCTAACTTTCCAAGCTCCTCCCTAAAATAGCGGGTGTTTTCGTGCAACTTATCTCGCAGATCTGTGGAAGCACTGAGCAGATCAATAACCTTTATACTAGCCGCACAGATGGCAGGAGCCAAGGTATTGGAAAACAGATAAGGCCGACTGCGTTGACGCAGCAGGTCCACAATGGGGTTCGCAGCCGCTGTATAGCCGCCGCTGGCGCCGCCCATGGCTTTACCCAGGGTGCCAGTGATAATATCCACCCGGCCCATGACATCGCAGGCCTCGTGGGTACCCCTGCCATGCTCGCCCATGAAGCCCACGGCATGACTGTCATCTACCATGACTAGAGCTCCGTATTCCTCCGCAAGATCGCAAATGCCACTCAGATTGGCGATGTAACCATCCATGGAGAACACGCCATCCGTGGCGATAAACTTAACGCGGCAATCCCTGGCCTCCTCCAGCTTGGCCTTCAGATCGGCCAGATCGTTGTTTTTGTAACGAAAGCGCTTGGCTTTGGAGAGTCGTACGCCGTCAATGATGCTAGCGTGATTTAGCTCATCGGAGATGACGGCGTCCTCGGCAGTGAGAAGAGTCTCAAACAAACCGCCGTTCGCATCAAAGCAGGAGGAATAGAGGATGGTATCCTCCATGCCCAAAAAATCCGCAAGCTTTTTTTCCAACTCCTTATGAATCTGCTGGGTGCCGCAGATGAACCGCACGGAAGAAAGGCCGAAACCCCAAGCATCATAAGCGTCCTTAGCAGCGGCAATGAGCTGTGGGTTGGCAGCAAGACCCAGATAGTTATTGGCGCACATATTCAACACGCCATTGGCAGCTGTGGTATTGATACGAGAACGCTGAGGAGTCGTGATGATGCGCTCCTCCTTGTAGGTGCCGGCCTCCCGGATGGTGGCAAGCTCCGCTTCATAAAATTTCATACAGTCCTTCATTACGTTCCTCCTTATTTTTTGCTCCAGTCCAAGATGACCTTGCCGGACTGGCCGCTATTCATGGCGGCAAAACCCTTTTCAAATTCTATATAATGGAAACGGTGGGTGATAACGTAAGAGAGGTCCAATCCGCTCTCCACCATGGCCATCATGCGGTACCAGGTTTCAAACATACGCCGGCCATAGATGCCCTGAAGGGTCAGGCCCTTGAAGATCACATCGTTCCAATCGATGACCGTACCCAACCCGGCAATGCCTAAAAGAGCGCACTTGCCGCCGTTGCGCATAGCCTTGAGCATTTGGTTGAGGGCAGCACTATTGCCACTCATCTCCAAGCCCACGTCAAACCCTTCAATAATATTTTGGGCCGCCATGGTAGCTTCCAGCTTTTGAGTGCGCAAATCAACCGTTGCAGTGGCTCCCATTCTTTGGGCAAGGGCAAGGCGGTATTCGTTCACATCGGTGATCACGACTCGTCGCGCGCCGTTGTTAGCGCAAATGGCAGCAGCCATCACGCCGATGGGACCCGCGCCGGTAATGAGCACATCCTCACCCACCACGTCGAACATAGTGGCCGTATGGGTAGCATTGCCGTAAGCGTCAAAGAAGGATACAATGTCGTCCGAGATGCCGTCCGGGATAGGGATCACGTTGGTTTCGGGGATGCACAAGTATTCGGCAAATGCGCCGTCCCTCTCCACGCCCACCCCTTGGGTGAATTTGCACCAATGACCGTTGCCAGCCCGGCAGTTGCGGCAATGTCCGCAGACGATGTGTCCCTCACCGCTGACCCGTTGACCAATGGCATAGTTATGCTCATAAACGCCGGGCCCCAAGGCCGCCACTTCACCCACGTATTCGTGACCTATGATGGTGGGTGGCTGGATATGCTGCTCGCTCCAGGTATCCCAGTTATAGATATGTACGTCTGTGCCGCAAATGGCTGTTTTGCGGATTTTGATCAAAATTTCGCCAATGCCAGGCTCTGGGATTGGTACTTGCCTGAGCTCAAGGCCAGGGCCGGCTTGTGATTTAACCAAGGCATCCATCATTCGTTGCATTGCACTGCCCTCCCGTCTCCTTATCCTAAACTCCCAAAGAATTAGGCACCATAACTCCAAGTAAGTTGCTTTTCTTCCAAATTTGTCACCATAAATAGAAAAATTTAAAAGCATGCTAGTGCTGCTAGCATGCTTTTAAAACACTTTCTGCACCTTAAGCTTACTCTCCTAACTTTCTAAGCCAGAAATCTGCCCTATCCTGCTACTACCAGACAGCACCAATTACTTCCGCCAATTTATGGACTGATTCTGTTGATGATAATCTTGAAGACCATAATTTTAAAACTTATTTTGCAACTGTAATTTTCTCCTCTCGCCGCATGGGGATTCCTACCATAATTACTCCCAAAAGAATAACCAGCACGCCTGTCCATTCCGAGCTGCTCAAGCGCTCACCCAAAAGGATCCAGGCCAGAAAAATCGTAAAGATAGGCGTGAGGTACTGCATCACATTCAAAAGTGCCAGCTCGATTCTTACCATGGCTTCATACCATGCAAAAAAAGCAACAGCCGTAGGCAGAAAGGCTAAATAAGTAATATAGTACCAGGCGCTCCCTTGAGGCCAAACAATTGACGTTGCTAAAGCCCCTCGCAAGATCAAAAGCTCCAAAGCCCCCAAGAGCATAGCCCAGGTTGTGGTGCGATATCCCCCTAACTTTTGCACTACAGGTTTGCCTACGATGCTATACAAAGCCCAGCAAACTGCTGCCAAAAACACAAACAAATCTCCCCGCAGGTGCCCCGAATCAAAGCGCAACCCTTGGAAAGAAAGAATCCCCACCACAAAGAGACACCCTATAAGACTGATCGTGATGCCAATTGCCTTATCTAATGTTATGGACTCGCCGATGAATACTCCCAACAGGAGAATAATTATGGGATTCAATTGCATGATCAGAGAACTGTTAATAGCTGTGGTAGATTGCTGACCCACAAAAAGCAGGCTGCTCATCCCCACCATGCCAAAAAGGCCTAAAACTGCCAAAGAGAAGATGTCCCCAAGGTTGAGAGCAAACATCTCCTGTTTAGAAACTAGACCTAAAAGGAAGAGGAGGCTTCCTCCCAGAAGAAAACGAATCGTGGCCAAAGTTATGGGATCCACCATTCCTCCCGCCAACAGATGGCGGGATGTGATGAACGTTGTAGCCCAGAGAAAAGCGCTGGTAAAAGACCAAAATACGCCCCAACTGTCGTGTCTTGAAGCCTCCATAGCGTCCTCCTATTTCAACAAAGAGTTGTAATGTTCGCTAGGCAAAAAGATGCCACCACTTTTGGCGTAGAAATCATCATCCAAGTGATAAATACCGTCTTTAGGCTCATCCCAGCCAGCTCCATGGCAGGGATGATAGCTTTTCATCTCATCCCAGTGGAGATAGTTCTGGTGACCGTTGCTTTCCACAACACCGATCTTCAGGCCTGGCAGAGGAGCGAGCCTTGCTGCCACATTTTTGTTCCACTCCACCATGATTGGGTTCACTGTCAGATCTGCACAAAAGCAGGGAACGTTCTTCTGCTGTGCGACTTTTGCGATCTCCAAAGAAAGACTCATGGTTTTTGCTATGGGTTTGAGGGCAAAGGCGCCGTAGCCCAACTGAATCCGCAAGATCGCATCCTCTACAGAGTGGATACTCTCGTCTGCAGCCAGACGTACCGGAATGTCACTGACATCGAAGACAAACTCCTCAGGAAACGGCTCCTCCAAAATTACAATCCGCTCCAGAGCCCCGATCTCATTTGCGTAATCCAAAAAGCGCATGAGGATTTCTTTGCTCTGATATCTGCCATTGGCATCGAGATAATAAAGGACATTACCTGACTGGGTATAGGGCGTGTGGAAGTCCCGCACTGCCTCGTGGATCTCTTTTAGCCGTGCACAATCCCACTTTAGCATCTTCTCCTGATCTCCGTCTTTTTCTGGATCTGAGCCAATTTTGATTTTCAAGAAGAAGAAACCATCCTCCACAGCCTGCACAATCTGATGAATAGGAACACCATAGCTCATCAAAGGTACGTTGGCCAGCGCAGTCTGCTTTTGGCTTAAAGCTTCCTTGCAATCCTCTGGAATCAGCTGATCGAAGTTATCCAGACCTCGCTCACGACTGTAGAGGAGCCAGGCTGCATTGTCTACTGCCACCAGGGAATTTAGGGCAAAAGTAGGACGCAGACCATTGTGACCTGTAATCTTCTTTCCATACTCCAGAACCTGGGGCACAAGCTCTCGGAGGAGTTCAAAAGGTGTTTCAAAGGAACGACCCCGGGTTTGCCCGAGGGCATAGGCCGTCATCAGAAACATCATGCTGTTGCCTACAGACTCAGGGTTACCCGCGAAGATCTCGCTGTCGGACCACAGCACACTTTGAAGGCCCAGCCCTACTGCCTCATGATTTTCACTGGCAAGGGACGCTACAATTTGCCACAGTTCACTGAGGTATCCTCCCTTGAACCCAAAGGGAGCCAAAAGAGGCTCCCTTTGAAAATCAAGCTTGCTTTCGGTAATTTTAATCATGCTCTCACCCTTATAGATATATTTTAGCGGCAGCTTTAGCATACCCCAACTCGAATTCATCTCCATCGAAGCCAGGATCGTCTTCTGGAATACCCTCTATTTTGACCACTCCCCCTCCCTTTTCCCGGGAGAGCCTGCCTGCCAGCATGATCTTGATGGCCTGGTTGATCTTTGCCACTGGTGCCAATTTATTTTCACCAGTTTCCATGTAGTCACAGATCCGATCTAATAGGGCCCCATAAATCTTGCTGGTATCCACCTGAAAATAATATGTGCTCTTGGTGGTCATAATCACTACTTCAAATTGATGCCACTGGCCGTGGCATGTGGTATAAGTGCCGGTGATGCCGTTGGCAAAACGCACAGTGAAGGTTTCTGAAACGAGTCCTTCCCTCTCAGCTCTGCCAGCAAAGTTAGTGCTCACAGGCTCCGATCCTGCCAGCTCGTGGATTGCCTCTACAATATGGATTGCGTAGTTGAACTCATCAACGCCTGCGGTGCCGTAGACGGAGAGGATCTCTCCTCGCTCCTCTACAGGCAAAGCGATGAAGTTCTGAATTTCCTCAGCATAGCGAACAGATGAGCTACCTAGGATTATAGCACCCTTTTCTACAAGCTCCTCAAGCTTTTTGCAGTCAGCCACAGAGCCGACAATGGGCTTGTCGATGAAAACTGGTTTGCCCTTCTGGATAAAAGGCAAAGCATGCTCTAGATGTTTATCCCAGTTGCAGCCTTGAACAAAGCCAACATCCACTATCTCGGCCAGTTCCTCTATGCTCTGGCAGCGCTTCTCCAGCTTATATTTTTTCATGAAGCCTTCCACTTCATCGTCCCCGCGAAAACCATCATTGTAAACAGCAACATAGCGAGCACGGTTTCCCTCTTTTAAATACTCTGAAAATGCTCGAGGGTGTGATACGTCTATATTTACGACTCCAATCCTAATCATCTGAAACCACTCCTTTAAGCGTTTGTTATATCATTTCGCTTTTTAGAGGAGTTATGCCTCTGCACAAATCTGCTTTCTTCTGTACTAAAGCTACTTGTTGATTAGGATGAAGTTCTGGGCTATATCAAGATATTAGGGATTGAAGTAGAAATTCCTTCTAATCAATAAAAAGAGATAGCGCCTATTCAAAAAAAGGGCTACCTCTTTTATAATCATGACTAGTTTCCAACTATCTCTTTCTAGGCTAAACTTGCTAGCTGTTCCTTTTTAACTTCTGTTGTCAGCTCTTCGCCTGCAAAAAATCGCTCCAGTTCCGAGGCTACATGTGCTCCCATCCGCATCAGACCATTATTTACAGCGCCAGCAATATGTGGTAGCAGCACCACATTGGGAAGCGTCCGAAAAGGGTGATCTAAGAGAGGTGGCTCAGGATCTGTAACATCAATAGCTGCAAAAATACGGCCTGTACGAAGCTCTGCCACCAGGGCTTCTTCATCTATAAGGGCGCCCCGTGCTGTATTGATGAGGATAGCTCTATCTTTCATCAAGGGCAAGTTTTTACTATTGAACATATGGCGCGTTTCAGGGATGGATGGAGCATGAATAGAGATTACATCAGAACGCTCAATTAGCTCGTCCAGTTCCACTAAAGTCACCCCCAACGCTTGGGCCTCCTCATCTGAGAGGGTAGGATCTGAAAGCAGAATCTCCACATCGAAGTTTTGGAGAAGTTTTATATAATGGCGACCTGCTTTGCCTGCTCCCACCACGCCTACTGTAATACCATAAAGCTCTCGGATTGCATCCCTACCATTCCTCCAACCACCGCGACGGGTTTCCTGAGACAGAAACCACATGTTCTTCAATGAAGTTATCGTTAAAGCTAAAGCAGTTTCAGCTACACCTATCCCTAAAGATTCAGAGCAGGTTGTTACTTTAATTCCCCCTGCAAACAATTCATTTGTTACAACATATTTTACACTGCCTGCAGCATGAGCCACCACTCTTAAATTCGGTGCTAAATCTAAAAGATCTTTCTCCAAAGCAGGACAATACCAAGATGTGACAACTGCATCAGCGCCAACAATCAGTTCCTTAGCTCTTTCAGAGGTAGGGCCATCAAAATCCAGATTCTTAACTACTTTTCCCAGTTCTTTTAACCTAGCCAAATCTTTTTCGGCAAAGATTCGGTCACTATTATAAGCATTAAGCAGCAACACTATCTTCCGTTCCAATAAAACCACCGTCCCATATTAATTTAACTATCAAACTTTCTGGTTCCAGATAAACTGTATTCAAATTCTACAGTGAGCTAAAATACGAGTTAACGTAAGTCCCAAGAGTAAACATGCACATCCTCAGCACCCCATGTAGCCTCTGGCACAAACCTTATAGCCTTAGTTTCCAAATCTACCGCTAACTTTACTAAGCGCTGATAATTATTCTCCACACGCAAAAGTGTCTGCCACTGTCCGTCATTCTCCACCTCAATCCGAAACGTCCGGACCAAGGAACCTGGAACCTGATAAGGCTCCGCATGTATGGGAAAGTTACAAGGCATATTAAATACCTTACGATTAAGATCACTATCGAAGATGAAGCGTAGCTCGTAGATTTTCCTCGGTGCAGCAAAAGCATATTCTACCCAGGAGCCAATCTCCCCCCTCCAGCCGTTATCTTCATCCCCAATAGGCCGATCCAAGCCGTTTCGCAATGGCTCTGGTTCCCCGTGACTAGCAGTTAAGGTGGCCTCAAGAGTCAATTTCGAAACAGAACGTCTATTCCATGGGAGGTAACAGTCCTCGTCCATTAGTTTTTGCTTCAGTTCTTCTATTCTTTTTTCATAGATCCCACGAGGGGTCAGTCCATCGCGAATTGCGATGGTAGCGGCTATACCAACTGCTTGCCCTAATGTAGCACAGGTGGCCATCACACGCGTAGCGCTGAGTGCTGCATGAGTGACACTAATGTTTCTTCCTGCAAAAAAGAGGTTAGAAATATTTTTCGAATAAAGGCAGCGGTAAGGAATGCCAAAAGGCGATGGTGCAGGATGGAAAATTGTAGGCTCACCTGGATAATTAAAACCTCCAGGATGATGATCATCCATGGTCCAACCACCATAGGCTACTAAATCTTCAAATTTACCACCAGAGCGCACATCGTTTTGGGTTAAGAGATAATCTCCAACATAGCGCCTGCTTTCCCGTTTGCCTGGCAAAAATCCTACCCAATCTAAAATCCAATTCTCAGCTCCGTGATCGCCATGATTTTTTATATGATCCCAAACGCCATAGGCTATCTTTAATAGTTCATCTCGGATCTCCTCAGTATCATAGATGGAATCTTGCTCTCCCCCAAGCTCGATCCACCAAAAGTTAGTCTCACGGTGATCATGATCACGATAGGGAAAGTCATCCTCGCTTTGATATTTATAAGCCCAGGAGGGTGGAATAAAAGTTTGAGGAGAGTTAGTTTGACGAGCTTGGATTAAACAACTCATGCCCATAGTTTTTTTGTCTGCCTTTTGTGGTTGAATATCCTCATTAAATTCTCCCTCAGCCTCTCGACCAATCCGAAATTGGGCGCCTGAAAGAGGCGCGAGAATGCTATCACCTGAGCAGTCTGCAAATAATTTTGCCTCTACAGTATGCCAAGTTTGAGTGGTAAGCTGCCAGCCTTTGATGGAGGCAATACGATCTCCATCCATCTTCAGATCACAGCAGCTACAATTAATGAGTAACGTGATATTTTCTTCAAACCGCACTTTTTCATAAAGTACACTATCCCAGATACCATATGTAGGAGCAGGATTCCGATACAAATTCTCCAATTCAATTTCTTCTACGATCCCGGTTTCACGGTTGTTTTCACCATGGGCACCACAAATCCACATTCTAATTTCAGAAGAAGCATTCCCGCCCAAGACTGGGCGATCATGCATCAAGACAACTTTCAAGCCGTCGCGAGCTGCTGCGATAGCTGCACTCATACCTGCTAGGCCTCCCCCCACAACACACAGATCAGCTTGATGAATCACCTGTTTCACAACAAATCCCCTTTCGTGTTAAATCTTAAATTTCAATTGCTTTTCCTTCAGAACCAAGATCTCACCTTCGATTCTGCATAAAGCTAAATAATATCCCCGATGGCGGCAGAGACCTCTATAGACTCATATTGCCTGTTCTTCTTTTTAAGCAAAGAGGGTAGTTTAGCGATCATAGCCTTTCCATATACTTCTTATTGAATTCAAGCTTGTATGCAAATGGAAATAAGACTACTCCCCACGTAATTTAACACCACATGGGGAGTCAGGAATCATCTCATCGTTGGGTTTCCCATCCCACTGTACAATCTCCGAAAGAGACATCTTATCGCTAGCTAAGACCCACAGGGAGATCGTGCAGCAGATCTTTCACGACCTTTCCTGCAAGTACATAAATCCTAAAAACCTGACTAATGAGCAAGTGGTAGTTTGAAAAGTTTAGAGCCAACAGTGTAATAAATTGTCCCGCCATTCGCTAACGTCATATAGTAAACGCCGTCCCTAATCGTTTGGTGTGCTAGTGTTTGTGGATCGACAATGGTTAGTTTTCTGCCTAAAGTCGTATAGAGAAAACCATCTTCGCCCCATCTCAAGTAAGCAGGTATCCAATTATGCCTACCAGTATAGGTAGGGTGGATGACCTTACTTTTCACTATTTCATACGTTTCTGGATTCATGGCGAAGATCGTACCGTACGCTGCCCCCCACAGCAAACCATCCGGACCAAATGACAATTCGCCAATCATTTCAGGAGTTGCATCGAGGTTGGGGATGTTCAGTGTGAACTCTGTGATTTTCTCTCTCTTTTCTGCATCCCAGACAAATATCTTCGCTTCCTTTGCCACAGCATCCCCACCTAGACCACCCCAAATCGAAGTACTGCCAAAAAGCTTTCCCTCATTATAAGCCAGTCCAATAACACTTTGATCCTGCACAATATTGTGGTAATGCGTCCAAGTGTCAGTATTCTGATCGTATAGTGTTAAAGCTCCTCCCACTTTACCATAGCCTGGAACTGTGCCGACAAACAACTGTTTGCAACCAGCAGCGAAAGTGAATGGTCGATCTTGGATTGGGATATCACAAGCTAAGCCAGGATTATTAGTGCTGTCATCTCCCATCTTAAATGGTTTCGTTGGGTCATACCGATAAATGACAGCGCCACCATATGTTCCAAAAAAAATGTCACCATTTAAAAAGCCCATTCCTTCAGGTTGTGGCATCCAAATAGTACTGTGCTCAATTTCCTCAGTCACTGGATTGAAAATACTCATTCCGCCTTGATACCCGCCAATATAGAGTTTGCCATCGGGACCTGTTTCTAACGATTTGATGGGCACACCTTGAGATACCACATCCAAAGGAATCAGCTCAAAGTAGTTATCCTCTGGATCGTATAGAAAATACTCAGTTCTGTTCGTAACGCCAGCCAATACGGTTTTCCCCTGCTTTTTACCGCTTTTTAAGGTGATCCAATCGTAAGTTTGCATAATTCCTCCAGGCAGCGCAGGAATCCCTTCGATTTTAGTAATGTTATTCGTCGCCATATTGTAAGAATATAAATCGATCCCTCTATTGTAGTAAACAAGATTGGGATTATATGGTGACGGCGAAGAAATTTTATCACCATTTGCTTGAATGATCGTTATGACTTCTTCTGTTTCTTCATCAATAACATGCATTCCACCAGGTGCCTTTACAAACAACTTATGATCAAACACCTGGATTTCGTGGATAAATCCTGGTTTTCCTGAGAAGGGAAGAAGCAGCTCCTTCTTCTGATGCGTCTTTAGATCAATTCGATAAAGGTATGCGGTACTGCCGATCCCAGCATAAAGATAATCAGCAGAGATCCCAGAGCCTCTCACATACTGCTGCCCTGGTTTGATACTGCCTAAATCTTGAAATGTATGCGATTTAATATCATATACGAACATTTTAGCGCCTGGATAAACTGCACCATATATTTTACCATCGTTACTTGCTTCCAAATCCCACACAAAGGTACCTGCAGGATTTCTGCCCAATTCCTCTATTTTCATTTCATCGGGTAAATAACGTAATAATTGGCCTCGGAGGGAACCTGCAAAATACACATCGCCATCAGGCGCTACTGTAATGGCCCAAACTACTTCTAATCCAGGTAAACTCTGTGAAAATTTCAATTCCCCGTTCTCTGCATCAATCACATTAAACGTTGCAGGTGTTCCATTTGTTGCAAAATAGACTTCATTCTCTCCCGCTGCGTTTTGACCAATTGCCACTCCTTGCGCAAGAGGGACAACCACAGCATCACCTAA
>ENA-UOOK01004367-UOOK01004367.1-fermentation-metagenome-genome-assembly--contig:-NODE-4367-length-15226-cov-4.123657_pt1 | contig 15226 bp, 15 predicted proteins | sample MGYA00245777_ERZ724023 | MGnify/ENA primary metagenome ERZ724023 (study PRJEB28704, sample SAMN03018312) | fermentation metagenome | biome: anthropogenic terrestrial biome; feature: soil; material...
CCGCCGCCCAGCACCCCGTGCAGCGCAGGTTGCAGGCGGAGGTGGGGTCCATCAGGATCGCCCAGGGAACGTTGCAATCGTATTTTTCCGAATTCTGCCCAAGGCGTTTCCCTCCCACAAAATTGATAAGCATATTCTCAAACGCCTTTTTTCTGTACCCTTCGTCAATGTTGGTATAGAAGCCCGAAATCAGACGGTTCCAGTTGTTGTCAGGGTCCGTCATGGCTTCGCTCAGGAGCTTGTACGATTTGTTGTGATTTTCATCCCTGTCAAACTCCTGCAGCCAGCGCAACACTTTCGGCACGTTGTTTTTAGGGTCGTTTTCCAGATACCCCAAGGCTTTCTTGAGGCCAAAGAGTTCAAGCCTGTCTTTGATGCTTTCCATCGCTAACCCATCCTTTCTTCTCCATAAAAAAGTTTCCAATATTAACTAAATCCATATTAGCATGATTTGAAAGGATTGTATCCATACAATATTACAAAAGTGTAAAGCTGTCTCCGGGCCATTTTCACATCCCCATCCCCGCCCGGCACAACGGGGAATTCAACGAACATGACAAAAAGCGCCCGTCCCTCACAAAAAGTGAAGGACGGGCGCACCCCTTTTTTATGTTAGGTACCATCTTTTTTATGAAAGCTGACCTTCTTTTCGTTCCCGTTTACGATCCTTTTGATATTCTCCTTATGCTTCACCACGACGATGGTGCCGATCAGAAGAGACGAAAGCGTCGCGATATAGACGTAGGAAAGCGGCACCAGGTCGCTGGACCGGTAATCCAGGAAAAAAGTGAAGCCGAAGGTTGCGAACGGATAGACGATGGCGCCGCAGACGGAGCCCAGGGAAACGATTCTGGAGATGAGGACCGTAATCAGGAACACCGCCCATAACACCAGGGAGACCCGCCAGTCGATCAGCATGATCATCGCGATGGCTGTCACGACGCCCTTTCCGCCCTTCAGCCCGAAATAAAGCGGAAAGATATGCCCGATCATACACGCGATCCCGGCGATGTACGCCCCGTACTGCCCGATGATGACGGGCGGGATGTCCGGAAGCTGACAGAGGGCGGAAAAAATCGCCTTTCCCGCCAGCACCGCAGCCACGCACTTTAAAAAATCGAAGAGGAAGGTCAGGGCCGCCGGAAGGCGGCCGACCGACCGCAGCACGTTCGTCGTCCCCGCGTTTCCGCTTCCCATCTGCCTGATATCGGCCTTTCCCCTGAAGATTTTCGTAATCAGGATCGAGGAATTGATGCTTCCCAGAAGATAAGCGATCGCGGCTGTCAGCACGGCCGGCAGCAATAAGTTCCGCAGATAAACCACCACAAGTCAGCCTCCCTGTTTGTCACTGTGTTCCCGTACGATAAAGCGGATCGGCGTCCCCTCCAGGCCGAATGTCTCCCGGATTCGGTTCTCAAGATAGCGCTGGTAAGAGAAGTGGAAAAGCTCCGCCGAATTGACAAAGCAGACAAAGGTCGGGGGCTTTGCGGAAGTCTGGGTCATATAGAAGATTTTCAGGCGCCTCCCTTTATCCGTCGGCGGCTGAACCCGGGCCGTGGCCTGGGCCAGAACATCGTTGAGAACGCCGGTGGAAATGCGCATGGAATTCATTTCGGCCGCATGGCAGATCAGCTCGAACAGGCGGTCGATCCGCTGCCCCGTCTTCGCTGAGATAAAAACAATCGGCGCGTAGGACATAAATGAAAAGTCCTGCTCCAGCTTTTTCCGGAAAGTCGACATGGTGTGTTCGTCCTTTTCGACCGCATCCCATTTGTTCACGGCGATCACGCAGCCTTTCCCGGCTTCGTGCGCGCGGCCCGCCACTTTGGAATCCTGCTCGGTGAAGCCGACCGTCGCGTCGATGAGGATCACGCATACGTCGGAACGCTCAATCGCCATTTCCGCGCGGATGATGCTGTACCGTTCGATGGAATCCTCCACCTTGCTCTGCCGGCGCAGACCGGCGGTGTCGATCAGCACAAAGCTGCCGAACCGGTTTTCGATCCTGGTGTCGATCGCGTCCCGTGTGGTTCCGGCGATCTCCGAAACGATGCAGCGGTTCTCCCCCGAGATATAGTTGACGAGCGAGGATTTCCCGACGTTCGGTTTGCCGATGACCGCAACGCGGATCGTCTCCTCTTCCTCGTCATCCCCGGCCTGTTCCGGAAGCTTTTCCACGATGCGGTCCAGCAGGTCGCCGGTCCCGTGCCCGTGGACCGACGAAACCGCGACCGGCTCGCCGAGCCCCAGATTATAAAATTCATAGAACTCCGCCGGCGAATCCCCGACCGAATCGCACTTATTCACGCAAAGGATCACCGGGCGGCCGCTTTTCTGCAGAAGCGCCGCCACATCCGCATCCGTCGCGACGACGCCGGAGCGCACATCTGTCACGAGTACGATCACATCCGCCGCTTCGATCGCAAGCCGGGCCTGCATGCGCATCTGCGAAAGGATCACATCTTTGGAATCCGGCTCGATCCCACCCGTATCCACAAGGGAAAAACTGCGCGCATCCCACTCGCAGTCCCCGAAAATTCTGTCTCTGGTCACGCCCGGCGTATCATCCACAATGGACAGCCGTCTCCCTACCAATTTATTAAAAAGCGTCGATTTCCCCACGTTCGGTCTGCCGACGATCGCCACAACCGGTTTTGTCAAATCTCATCTCTCCCTATTACCGCATCCAGCAGCTCGTATCCGTCGTTTTTGACAGGGATCACCCGCACCTGAAGCGCCCGGCTCAGCTCCCCGACGGAAACGTCATCCAAAAAGACGTCGCCCTCCCGGCGCAGCATCACGGATGGAATCAACAAGGCGTCGCCCAGATCGGCGCCCCGAAGCTGCCTGATGATGTCGCCGCCGGTGACAAGCCCCGCCACGGTAATGTTATGTCCAAAAAAGTCATTCGTAACAGCAACGACATTACAAGTTAGATTATTGCATTTAATTGTCAATTCGTCAAGTAACCCCCGGATAAATTTGCTCGCGGCGACGCCCGTCGCGACCGTGACCCGCCTGGCTTTTCCCGGGCAGGAAAAATCCTGCATCGCGTCATGGAATTCCTGGCTCAGGTTTGAAATCAGGCCGACGCCGTTTTCCAGCTGAGAAAATTCCCCGTAAAATTCCGACGGCGGGATCGCCCGGCCGGCGCACAGATAGAACTCGTCCGCGGCGTAGACGATGCGCTCCCCGAATTTTTTCAGGAACTCGTCGCCGAACCGCCCGACGATATCCAAAACGCCGGCCGCCTGCCCCGGGGTATAGGGTTCCATGGGATAAAGCCCCTGCCGGTATTTCGTCAGGCCGACCGGAACCGCCGCGATGCTCTGCACGGCGGGGCACAATTTCCCCAGCTCCCGCAGGGTTCGCTCCAGCTGCGCCCCGTCGTTGATTCCCGGGCACAGCACAAGCTGGCAGTTGATTTTGACATTCGCTTCCGCAAAGCGTTTCAGAGTCCGAAGCGCGCCGCCCGCAAAACGGTTTCCCATCATTTTCACCCGAAGCTGCGGGTCCATGGTGTGGACCGAAATATTGATCGGGCTGATGTGCATCGCGATGATCCGGCTGATCTCGTGTTCGTTCAGGTTCGTCAGGGTGATGTAATTTCCGAACAGGAAAGAAAGGCGGGAGTCGTCGTCTTTGAAGTACAGGCTTTCCCGCATGCCGGGAGGGAGCTGGTCGATAAAGCAGAAAATGCAGTGGTTCCGGCAGCTGTGCTGCTGATCCATCAGATAGGTTTCAAATTCAAGCCCGATGGATTCGTACTGGCCCTTGCGGATCAAAACCGCATGCGGCTTTTCCGTCTGATCCAAAAGCTCCAGCGAAAGCTTCTCGTCTATCTCGTAAAACCGATAGTCCAGCACGTCCTCGATCTCATGCCCGTTGATGGAGAGAAGCATCTCCCCCGGCCTGATCCCCGCATGCGCGGCAAAGCTGTTTCGATCCACCGACTGGATTCTGACCGCCAAACCATCACCTCCCCGTTTCCGTGATCTTTTCCGTTTTCCGGCTTTTCTGCCGAAATCACAAAGTACCTCGCATCATTATCATAGCATTTCCGGTGAAGATGCGAAATTTATTTTTACCCGTCTTGGACGGGAGAAAAACAGATTCCCCAATCACAAATAGAATCGCCATAGATCGGAAAAAGTAAAATCACAAAAACAGAGAAGGATCGCTCCTTCTCTGTTTTTGTGAAAATAAAAAAGAATCAGGCTTCTTTTTTAATAATTTCTTTGCCGTTATAGTAACCGCAATTGCCGCAAACCCTGTGCGGCAGTTTATACTCTCCGCATTTCGGGCATTTCACCAGAGCGGGAGTGCTCAGCTTCCAGACATTGGAACGTCTTTTGTTCTGTCTTGCACTGGATAATTTTCTCTTTGGTACCGCCATCGCCAGCACCTCCTTATATGTTGATTAATCAATCAGTTGTTTTAAGACCTCCAGGCAAGGATCAACCGGATGGATCACGCATCCGCACGGCCCGTCGTTCAGGTTCTTCCCGCACTTCGGGCACAGCCCCTTGCAATCCGGCCTGCACAGGAATTTGGAAGGAAGCTCCAGCAGGATATCCTCCCGCACCAGTTCATCCAAATTCAGCTTCCGGTCCTTTACGGCGATATAAAGATCGCTGTCGTTTTCCTTTTGGGAAGGGATCAGAACGTGATGAAACCCGTAATCGTAATGGGTGTCGATCCTTTCGGCGCAGCGGTCGCATGGAATGGAAAAATCGAAGGAAACACAAGTATCCAAATCCACGGCCCCGGCCCGGCTTTCTGCCCGGCCTTTCACCGAAACGGGGGAAACAAACGGACGAACGCCGTTGATCTCCGTCGAGCCGAGAGAGAATTCATAGGAAAAATCCTGAATTTCCCCGTCGTTCAAAAATAGTTTTTCTAGCTCCAGTTTCATCCTTACACCTAAACACTACAATGAATTATTATATCTTCTCATACCGGCTTTGTCAACAACAAATTAAGCCGGCACGGCTTTTTTTATCAAAATCAGAGGGGTCAGCTCATCCGACTGGCCGGCAGGGTTGTCCTTGATCAGCGCAATCAGGTCTTCATTCGGCGTCTGCGCAAGGGAATCCGATTTTCCGAACACCACGACGCTCAGGTCGTTCGCATCCACGAGCAGGCAGTCCACGCCGAGCTGCTGCTGGATTTCGTTGCATACTTTTTCGGGCTCCCTGGGGTTGAGCAGGGCGATGTCGTGGTACAGTTCGAAGGAAGAGCCCATGTAGAAGCCGTCGATTCCGTCGATCCCGTGCCCGGCGATCTTATAAAAGACGCCGTGGATGCCGAACAGCTTTGTCACCGCCGAGCAGAAAGCCGCAAGCAGGATGCGCGGCAGCCCGGCAAGATTGATGGCAAGCTGAAGCTTGTAAGGCTCGTCCATCGCGATTCCGTGGTCGTTGGAGGAGGCGAACTTCGACAGGAAGCGAGCCCAGAAGCCGACTTTGACATCTTTCTTTTCCACGATGTTGTTCTGGCACATGGAGATGATCTTTTCGCTCATGGACAAAATATCGCCCGGCTCGTACAGAGGTACGACATATTTTGCAATCAGGTCGAGATAAGATTCCCCGCGCTCGACAAAATGGGTCTGGATCGCATACCGTTTGTATTCGATCCCGTTTACCGTGACATTGTCGCGCAGAAAATAGGTGACTCCGTTTTCCTCACGCCGCGCCTCCGGCTGATTTCTAAACGCCATTCAAATGATCTCCTAATCTTTTTTGAACAAAACTACTGCCGGCGGCCTGAGCCGCCAGCAGCCTGATCTTTTTTTCAAGCCCGACAAATCTCAGATCTGGTTGATGATTTCCTTGATCTCTTCCGGAACCTCTTTTTCACCCATGGAAACGGAAAGGGTGATCTTCGTATTGGCCAGTTCGGACAGGCTGTTCGCCTTCTGCACGAAAGAAACCAGGGCTTTTTGATCCTGGCCGATGACTTTCAGGGTGGAGTCGATGTACAGGTCGGTCACATCATAATTCCCAGCGCAGATTCCGCTGATAAATCCGTACAGCCCATCTATATTCTGAATTCCATAGGCTTCCACGTCGATCAGTCTTGCCTGGTGGGAAATGTCGTAGGTAAGCTTCAGGCCCTTTTCGATCACCACTACGTTGCCATCCGATTTCTGGACCGCCGCGTTCGCGCGCTCGATCAGCTTCTTCGTCTTACCGGACCCTTTTTTCCCAACGATGAGAGTTATCATATCAAAAACTCCTCCTGCTTATTTTAATATTATTTCCGCAAAAGCGGATTTCAATCCCTTGTGTGGGGAGAATCCTCATTTCGTGAACCTTGCCTCCAGCGCCCTTTTCTCCGCCTCGTAGCCCGGCTTTCCAAGCAGCGCGAACATATTCTTCTTGTAGCTTTCGACGCCCGGCTGATCGAAGGGGTTCACCCCCAGCAGATAGCCGGAGACCGCGCAGGCCTTTTCAAAGAAGTAGATCAGCCCGCCCAGCGACTGCTCGGAAAAATCAGGCACCCGCAGGACGACGTTCGGGACGCCGCCGTCGCTGTGCGCCAGCACAGTGCCCTCAAAGGCCTTCTCGTTGACATAGGACATCGGCCTGCCCGCAAGGAAATTCAGGCCGTCTGCGTTTTCCGGGTCGCTGCCGAGATAAATTTCGTGCTTGGCCTTTTCAAACAGGACGACCGTTTCGAACAGAATCCGCCTGCCATCCTGAATGTACTGCCCCATCGAGTGCAAATCAGTCGAAAAAATAACGGAAGCCGGGAACAGACCCTTTTGATCTTTTCCCTCGCTTTCGCCATAAAGTTGTTTCCACCACTCGCACATCAAAGCAAAGCAAGGCTCGTAGCTTGCCAGGATCTCGATCGCCCTGCCTTTTCGGTACAGCAGATTGCGGATGGCGGCATATTGATAACAGCTGTTTGATTCCAGGCCGGGGTTCTTGTATTCTTCCTGTGCGCAACGCGCTCCTTCCATCAGGGCGCCGAGGTCCGCGCCGCACACCGCAATCGGAAGAAGGCCCACTGCGGTCAGCACGGAATACCGGCCTCCGATGTCATCCGGAATCACAAAGGTCTCGTATCCCTCTCTGTCGGCGATCTGCTTCAGCGTTCCGCGGGCGCGGTCGGTCGTGCAGTAGATCCGGCCGCGGGCTCCCTCGGCCCCATACTCCTTTTCCAGCAGGGCGCGGAACACCCGGAAAGCGATCGCGGGCTCCGTCGTGGTGCCGGATTTGGAAATGATATTGACGGAAACGCGCTTTCCTTCGCAGATCGAGAGCAGCTCGCTCAGCGCGGAGGAGCTGATGCTGTTCCCGGCAAAATAAATATCCGGGGTATCTTTCTTCAAAGCATTGTAATAAGGGGATTTCAGAAATTCCACCGCCGCGCGGGCACCCAGATAAGAACCGCCGATACCGATGACGACGAACACGTCGGTGTCGGATCGGATTTTTTCAGCGGCGGCCTGGATCCGTGAAAACTCTTCCCGATCGTAGTCCGCGGGCAGATCGAGCCAGCCCAGAAATTGATTTCCCGGACCGGTGCGTGCGTGGAGGGTATCATGGGCCAGCCTTACCTGCGGTTCCATCCTGCTCAGTTCGTCCCGATCGAGGAAACCGGCGAGATGCTGTAAGTCCAAATTCACAGACATTGTCATACCTCCTGTCATTTTCCGAATCCTTTTGTTTATTTTACAATATCTCGCCGTCTTTTGCAAGGAGGGGCACCTCATTTTATTAATTATTTCACATTTCATTTAACATTTATCTAACATTCGGTCTCGTCTGAAAAATCGAGGAACCTGTTTTCGGTAAAAGCGCGCCGCCCGGTATACGGAAGGGATTTCCGCGCTTTTTTCCCGCCGCCCTTCATGGTTTCAACGGGGCTAGAAGCATACCATGTATTTTAAAAGGATCCGGAATACGGAAAAGAACGTGATCTGAGAAACCGCGGTTTTGGCCCGGATATCGGTTTCCTGCAGGGTCTCGTCCCCCAGCTTGTAGGTGATTTTCCCGATGATCTGTCCTTTTTCCACCGGGGCTTCCAGCGTTTCGGCCAGGGTGACCTGGCTGACGACATCATTCTCTTTCCCTTTCGGGACCAGGATCGACTTGCCGGCCGGGGCTTCCGGCGCCACGCTGTTCTGCATCCCGTTCGTCACGGGCACCGGCTCAAGGGATGGCGTTTCCGGCGCCGTCATAGCCCAGTTGGCAAAGCCGTAATCCAAAAGCTGCGCGGCGTCCGCAAATCGGTCTTTGGTGCTGGGGCTGCCGAGCACAACGGCGATCAGGCTGACGTTGTCGCGCTCCGCCGTGGCGGAGATGCAGCTTCCCGCCTTGCCCGTCGTCCCCGTTTTCAGGCCGGTGATCCCCTTATAGGTGCGGATCAGCTTATTCGTGTTGACAAGCTGGGTTTTTCCGCCGCGCACATGGTCGATCCAGGTCAGCGTATAATCGAATATCTTTTTATGCTTGATGAGCTGCGCGGACATCAGGGCGATATCGTAGGCGGAAGTCAGATGGCCGTCCTCGTCGAGCCCGTTGCAGTTTTTGAAAGTCGTGTCGTTCATCCCGAGCGCCTTGGCTTTTTCATTCATCTGGCGGAGAAAGTCATCCTCCGAGCCGGCGACGTGCTCCGCGAGCGCCACGGCCGCGTCGTTCGCGCTCATAATCACGGTGGCTTTCAGCAGATCGTCCACCGTCATGGTTTCCCCTTCCTTCAGCCAGATGTCCGACCCGCCCATGGAAGCCGCATGCGCGCTGGCTGTAACGGTGTCCGTCAGGGAAATCTTTCCGGAATCGATCGCCTCCATAACCAGCAGAAGGGTCATCACTTTGGTGATGGATGCGCCGGGACGCTTTTCATGCGGATTTTTCTCATACAGGATTTTCCCCGTCGTCGCTTCCATCACAACGGCTGAAGGCGCCTTGACATCCTGATCTGAGATCGCCTTCGCCGGAACCCCGGCTGCCGCCAGAAGGCAAAATGCCGTCAGCAGAGAAACCGCGCGTTTTTTGAACTTCATTCCCTACACCTCCCAATTTCATGCCGGTGCGCTGCCCGGCATGGTAATTCTTATGCCGCAGACGGCCGAACTATCCATAACGCGCAAAAAATCCCGCAGGTTTCCCCGCGGGATTTTCCTTTTTTCCGGATTTTGCGGTTACAGGCGCACCGGAATCCCCTTTTCCCTCAAATAAGCCTTGAGCTCCGGAATCGAGACCTCGCCGAAATGGAACAGCGAAGCCGCCAAAACGGCGTCCGCCTTCCCCACCGTAAAAGCGTCGTAAAAATGCTCCATCTTGCCCGCGCCGCCCGAAGCGATGACCGGAACGCCGACCTGCTCCGAAACGGTCCTGGTCAGCTCCAGGTCATACCCGTTTTTCGTGCCGTCGCAGTCCATGCTGGTCAGAAGGATTTCCCCCGCGCCGAGAAAAACCGCCTTTTTTGCCCATTCCACGGCGTCGAGCCCCGTATCCTCCCGGCCGCCGTTCAGGTACACCGTCCAGCCGCCCCGCTCCCGCCGCTTCGCGTCTATGGCGCACACCACGCACTGGCTGCCGAATTTCTGCGCCGCCTGCCGGATGAGCTCCGGATTCAAAACGGCGGCGGAATTGACCGACACCTTGTCCGCGCCTGCCCGCAGCAGCACAGTGAAATCCTCCGTCGTGCGGATGCCCCCGCCCACGGTAAACGGGATAAAGATGCGGTCCGCGACCTGCCTGACCATATCGACGATTGTGCCCCGCTTCTGAACCGAAGCGGTGATATCCAGAAAGACCAGCTCGTCCGCGCCCTGCCGGTCGTATTCCACCGCGGCCTGCACCGGGTCCCCGGCATCTCTCAGATGGATAAAGTTTGTTCCTTTTACAACCCGTCCATCATTGACGTCGAGGCACGGAATGATTCTTTTTGCGTACATAAACGATTTCCCCTCCCCGGCTTATCTGCTTTTTTCGATCAGAGAAACAAAATTTTCCAGCATCTTCAGCCCGATTTTTCCGCTTTTTTCCGGGTGGAACTGCGTCCCAAAAAGATTGCCGGACTGGATGGAAGCGTCGATCTCCACCCCGTATTCCGTGGTGGAAGAAACGATTTCACGCTGACGCGCTTTCAGATAATAGGAATGGACAAAATAGACATAAGGGTTTTCCCCGAGCCCGGAAAACAGCCCTCCCAGCTTTTGGATCCGAAGGGAATTCCAGCCCATGTGCGGAATTTTCAGGCCGGGTGCATCCGGAATTCTGAGGATTTCCCCCTTGAAAACGCCGAGCCCCCGCACCCCGGGGGTTTCTTCGCTTCCCTCGAACAGAAGCTGCATCCCAAGGCAGATTCCCAGGAAAGGGCGGCCGGAGGCGATAAAGTCGAGCACCGGCTGCTTCATGCCGGAGCGGTTCAGCGACTCCATCGCGTCCCCGAACGCGCCGACTCCCGGCAAAACCGCAGCGTCGGCGCCCATCAGGCTGTCCCCATCCGTGGTCACTTCGATTTCGCCGCCGATAAACCGGAATGCCTTCACGACGCTCTGCAGGTTTCCGGCCCCGTAATCAATGATTTTAATCATGGTTCCTGTTTTCCTTCCTTATGATCCCTTTTTTGTTATTTTATCATTTTTATTTTTTTATGGCAAATTAAAACTCGTATTTTTTTGGGAAAGGAAGCGAAAAATATTTTTGGAGGTGATTTTCACATTGAAAAGAAGAGATCCCAAAAGCGGCATGAACAGCGCCCCCGATGTTTACGGAGCGGACGTAGAGCGCAACGACACGGACAAGACGACCATACCCATTACCTATCCCAGCAAAAGATACCGCAAAACCAAGGCCGCTATGCCCTCTGACGACGATGTCGAGGAAGCAAAGGACTGGGTGGACCACAACATCAAATAAAAAAAGCTTAAAAATCGTAAAAAATGAGGACGGCGCAGCGCCGTCCTCATAAACTTTTCCTCCCCGCAATATGATTCTACAGCGATTCATTTTCATCCATTGAAAACGCTGTAAAAAACGGATCGGGAGGAATATCATGGATTACATCGCCCTGACCGGCATCGCGTTCGGCCTAGCCATGGACGCCTTCGCCGTCTCCATCGCGGATGGAGCGGCCGCGCCGAAAATCCAGTTCCGGTCCGCCCTGCGCATCGGCGCCGCGTTCGGATTTTTCCAGGGATTTCTTCCCTTTCTGGGCTGGCTTCTGGGCAAGGCGGGGCAGGACCTGATTCAAAGCGCGGACCACTGGATTGCGCTGCTGCTTCTGTCGTATCTCGGCGGGCAGATGATTCTGGAATCCCGTCGAAAAAGGGCCGGCTGCCTCCCGGAGCGCCGGGAAATCACGCTGCGGATCCTGATGACGCAGGCCGTCGCAACCAGCATCGACGCGCTGGCCACCGGGGTCCTTCTCCCTTCCGCCGTCGGGGCTTCTACGCCCGCCCTGATGCTGCTTTCGGTCTGCGGGATCGGGGCCGTCACTTTTTTTCTCTGTACGGCGGGGGTTTATCTCGGCAGAAAATTCGGCTGCATGCTGTCCGGCCACGCGGAAACCCTGGGCGGCGCGGTGCTGATCCTGATCGGAATCAGGATCGCTTTGGAGCACGTCTTTTTTCATCCCTGACGGATGCGGTAGGCGGAGCAGAGCGCTTTGATTCTCTCCACGGTTTTTCCATACAGGGAATCCGGGCGGAGAACGCGCACCCGGCCGCCGTACTGCAAAATCCACTCCACAAGCCCGTCGCTGACGTAAACGGGGGCGCGAAAAGTGAACTGGTCCTCGTCTTGATACACAAAATCGACGTCGGCCCCGAATTTGTCCAGAACGGCCTCCAGCATGTCGTTGGTGCAGCAGAGCTCGATCTCCTGCGGTTCCCCGCGATACATATAGAAGCTTTTTTTCAGATAATCCGCGGCGTCGAAGCGCTCCCTGTAATCCGACACCTCGGAAAAGGGCCGGATTGGAAGATCCGTGACGGAAACATGCTTCATCCGGTCGATCCGGTAGTTCCCGACGGTGCCGTACTTTTCGTAACTTCCCGCCACGTAGTATTTGTCGTTTGCCCAAAGAAGCGCATAAGGGCTGACGGTAAATTCGCGCCCTTCGTTCCACTCCGCTCGGCAGCTGCGGATGACGCGGTGGTAGTACCGGAATCTGACTTTTTTCCCCGCGGAAATCGCCGTGTGAACGGCGTCGATGCTGTAATAGATTTCTTCGTTGTCAAATTTCACCCGCTGATCCGCGAAAATCTGCGGCTCCAGCCCCTGCGACTGCGGCAGGCTCGCAAGGCTCTTCAGCTTCTCAACCAGGCCGGCCGTCTTTTTGCGGGTGATAAATGGGGCCGCGAGCACCGCGTCGATCAGCAGGCGCACCTCAGGCAGCTCGAAGTCGCGCTTTAAAAGGAAATACCCGGGCTTCGGGAAGCGCGTACTCCCGATTTCAAGGCCGCATTCATTCAAAACGGCGATATCCCGGTAAATGGATTTCCGTTCCGCCTCTATCCCCCGCTGCTCCAGCAGGGAACAGAGCTCGCGGGACGAAAGCGGATGCTCCTCGTCGGTGTGCCTTCTCAGAATATCCAGCAGATACAGAAGTTTCAGTTTTCCCCTGGCAACCCGCACGGCTCATTCCTCCGCTTCTCAAAATGATGTCCGTTACACGATCAATTTTACAGTGCTTCCGCCGATTCCCTTCTGGATCAGGAGCTTTCGGTCGATCCGTTCCTTGAGCTCGCCGACATGCGAGATGATCCCCACCAGGCGGTCGCCCTGAGCGAGCGTGCTCAGCGCGGAAATCGCCTGTTCCAGCGATTCGGAATCCAGAGAACCGAAGCCCTCGTCGACAAACATGGTATCGATTTGGACTCCGCCCGCATAGCTCTGGATCACGTCGGAAAGACCCAGCGCGAGCGAAAGGGCCGCCTTGAACGACTCGCCGCCCGAAAGCGAGCGCACCGAGCGGAGCTTTCCGGTATAGTAGTCCATCACTTCCAGCTCCAGCCCGGACTGGCTTTTCAGGTCGGACGGGCTTTCCTTTCTCATCAGCTCGAACCGTCCGTCCGTCATCCCTCTCAGGCGCTTGTCGGCCTCTTCCAGGATCCGGTTGAAATAGGACGCCTGTACATACTGCTCGAACGCGAGCTTCTGCCGGCCGGCAAGCTCCCCGTTGGCGGTTTTGGAAAGGGAGGACAGGGTCAGGTAATCCTGCTCCAGCTTACGCATGCGCCGCAGGCCGGAACGGAGCTTTTCCAGAATGGACAGGTTTGCGCTCTGCCGGGCGGAAATCCGCCGAAGCTCGAGATCCGCCGCATCCCGTTTTTCCTGAAGCCGTTTTCGCTCATTCTCGATCCCGTCCAGCTCCTGCGGGTGCTTCCCCTCGCTGTCACGCGTCAGACGGCGAAGCTGCTCCCCGGTAAAACGAAGGTTTTCCCGGAACTCGTCGATCTCCCGGTTCCACTGCTCCAGCCAGTCCCTGTTTTTCAGGGCGTCTTGGTACTCCCGTTCATCCGGGAATCCGCTTTCCGAGAGCGCGGCCTTGAATTCCTGCTCCGCCCGTTCCAGGCGGCTTTGAAGCTCCCCGCGTTTCTGCCGGTTGTCCCGAAGGATCGCGCGAATGCTGTCCCGGTCGCTCCGGCAGGCGCGGTAAGCCTCCTCGGCTTTCTGAAGGGCATTTTTAAGCCGGCTCAGCGCCGCCTGCTTTTGATCCGCCTCGGCCCTGGCCTCTTTCTCGGAACCGAAGGCGAGCCCTTCCCCCGTCACCCGGATCTCGCTTTCCATCGCGCTCAGCTGATTTTCGAGCCTGTGTTTTTCCTCCTCTTTCTCCCGGAGGGTCTCATCCAGCTCGGCGAGGCGGGATTCGGCGTCTTTAGCCGACTGAAGCCATTTCTTCCGGTTTTCGCACAGCTCAGTCAGCCGCTTCAGCCCCCCGGCGGCGAGCTTCTGCTTTTCCGTGTTTTTCCTGCCCTCGGCTACGATCGTTTCCTTCCGCTTTGCCGGGTCATCCGGCATGGGAATCCCCGGCAATGCCGCGGAAAACGCCTGTTCCAGCGTTTTTCGGGCGGATTCTTCCTGCGCAAGTCCGGCCCGCGCCCGTGCGCTCGCCTCCTGCATTGCGGCGCGCGCAGCCTCCTGCTCTCCCTTCGCCTTCTGCAACTCGGCTTCGCTGGGCGCGCCCCGGACCGGGACGGCCTTTTTCGGGTGCTCCAAAGAGCCGCACACCGGGCAGGGGACGCCGTCTTTCAAGCCCGCGGCAAGAATGCCCGCCTGTTCCCGGAAAAAGACCTGTTCCTTTTCTTCGCGGCTCTTTCGCTTTTCCTCATACGTCGTTTCGGCCGCCAGATAAGCCTGCTGCAAGGCCGCGCGGTTTTTCCGCAGGTCTTCCAGCTCCACGGCCTGACGGTGCAGGCCTAGCAGCGTCTGCCGGCGCGCCGTGCAGGCTTCCAGCTCCTTTTCGCAGTTCAGCCGGTCTACTTCCGCGCTTTCGCTGGCCTCTGTCTTCCGGGTCAGGGATTCCCTTTGCCGCTCCAGCTCCGTTTTTTCCTGTTTCAGCTTTTCCGCCTGTTTCCGGTTTTCTTCCCGGGCTTTTTCCAGCTCCGCTTTGCCTGTGCAGAGTGTTTTCAGCCTGGAATATTCCGCAAAGGACGACGTCAGCGCGGTGATTTCGGCGGAGAGCCGTTCGCGTTCCGGCTCCTTCTCCTGTTCCGCGTTCCAGGCTTTTTCCAGCTCCGCGCATTCCGAGCCGCGCTTTTTCTCCGCTTCGCAAAGCTGACGGATGTTGCGGTCCAGCCGCTCCCCGTTTTCCCGCTCCGAAGCATAGATGCGTTCCGCCGGATAAACGTTCTGGACGGCTTTTGCGGCCTGTTCCGCCTCTTTTTTCCTCGCTTCGACGGCTGGAATTCGCTCCCGGAGCCTGGAAAAGTTTTTCCGGGCGGTTTCGAGCTCCTCGAAGATATGATTGATCTGCTCCGCCCGCGTCTTTTCCGCAATCAGCCTTTCCATGGCTTTCGCGTCTTCGGCCGACTGCTTCTGCTTTTCCTCCAGCAATTTTCCATCCACTTCGGTCAGCTCTTCGAGAGGCGGGACGACTTCCGCGATGCGGTGGATATTTTTCTCCCGCAGCAGCCCGTCAAGGACGGGGTACTGCCCACAGCCCTGTTCGCAGACGATTCCGTCCGCATACTGCAGCAGGCTTTTGCAGCAGTCGTCAAAAGCGGCTCAGATCGGAAGAGCGTCGTGTAGGGAAAGAG
>ENA-UOOK01004368-UOOK01004368.1-fermentation-metagenome-genome-assembly--contig:-NODE-4368-length-15226-cov-3.734362_pt1 | contig 15226 bp, 13 predicted proteins | sample MGYA00245777_ERZ724023 | MGnify/ENA primary metagenome ERZ724023 (study PRJEB28704, sample SAMN03018312) | fermentation metagenome | biome: anthropogenic terrestrial biome; feature: soil; material...
GTGCTCCCAGTGTTATACGTACGGGCTTTGCCACATTACCCCGATCGCTAGGGAACATGAACGCATATTGTTTTTCGATCTCGTCCCATGGTATGATGGCCGCCAATTTAACCCACAGTTATCTGCTGCGAGTTTGCCGGCAAAGGGAAGGATGAAATTCTTCTATGGTCATTTGCGGGCTTGGTTTTCGGTACATATTTGCCTCCATGTGCATGGTTTTTGGCCAAAATCGCCATTTCCTATGCGCATATATTCGACATTAATGCCCGTTTTCCCCTCCATTCCAACATTAACCGCGCATGTAAAACTTAACAACCTCTTGAGTTCAAGCTAACATATGACAAATTATAAGTATAATATGATTATCTTATGGCTCCATAAAACCGTATTATGCCTTTATGTATGCAGGGAATTTTCTTCGAACAGTACCATTAAGCTATTTTGGGGGTCGGGTATTACACCCAACCCCCAAAATCTCTGGTTGTTTTTTAAGGCTGATTTATTAATTATCTTTCAATAATTTTTCCAAATCTGAAGCGCCTATCTCACCTAACTCAACAGGTTCTTTTCCATCTTTAAGCAGATAAACACTGGGAATCTTGCTTACGTTATACTTTTTGGCAATGTTTTTCTTGCAGGACATGTCGACCTTCATCAGCCTGAATTTGTCTCCCGTTTCGGAAAAGGCTTGTTCCAGACTTGAGATAAAATCCAGACTTTCTCCTACCACCGGGCTCCAAAAAGCCATCAAGAGTGGCTTGTCCTTATCTGATATTGCTTCTTGAAGGGCTTCTCTTTCGGCAATGTACCTTTCGGCTGCCACGGCAGCAGTTGCTCCATCTGCGGCAGCGGTAACAACCTGCCGCAGATATTTTACTCTGGAGTCGCCGGCTGCATAAACACCGCTCACGGAGGTCTCCATCATGTCATTGGCAAGTATGTAACCCCTCTCATCCATCTCCACTTTACCTTTTAGAAAATCAGTTCCCGGTACATTTCCTACATAAATAAATATGCCGTCAGTCTTGAAATCAGTGAGTTCACCGGTCTTTAGGTTCTTAAGGACTACTCCTGTAACTTCATCCTCGCCGAATATTTCTTCTACCACCGAATTCCAGATGAATTCGATTTTTTCATTTTGAAATGCTTTCTCGGCACTAACCTTGTTGCAATCCAAATGACCTTCATCATGGATAACTATAATTGAAACCTGGTTGGCAAACTTGGTGATATACATGGCTTCTTCAACCGCCGCATCACCATTGCCGACCACCACTACATGCAAGTTCTGGTAGAAATCGGCGTCACAGGTGGCACAATATGATACCCCGCTGCCCCGTAATTCTTTTTCCCCTGGTATATTAAGAAGCCGTGGTTGTGAGCCTACCGCTATTATAACGGTCTGGGTCTTATATGCTTGGCCCTTCTTGGTTTTTATGGTTTTGATGTCTTCAGCAAGTTCGATTGCCACTACTTCTTCTCGTATGATTTCAGCGCCGAATTCTCGGGCATGATCGGCCATGGCCGCGGTCAAATCGGGTCCGGTCGTGTTCTTAAAGCCAGGGTAGTTTACCATTTCCCTGGTAGTGCAAGCCATACCGCCAACTTCTCCTTTTTCCAGTATGACGGTTTTCAATTTAGCACGGCCGCCGTAGATACCGGCAGCCAGCCCAGCCGGGCCTCCTCCAATGATTACTATATCGTAGAGTTCTGACATTTAATCACCCCCGGCTTATAACATTGCATTAATTTTTTCAGCCAGTACTTCTTCCTCTACCAAACCAGCCTTCTTGCCCTGGTATTCTCCATCATTAAATAACAGGATTTGGGGAACACCTTTTAGAGAGAATCTTTGGAATAAACTTTTCTCCTCTTCTACATCAACATAGTAGAAACCGCATTTACCTTCATATTTTTGGGACATTTCCTCCACCATGGGAACAACTTCCTGACAAACGTGACAGCTCTTTCTGGAAAATACCACTACACACGGCTCACCATTGTCGTAGACAACTTCTTCAAAGCTTGCTGAATTCAATGGTTTTAGTTGCATTTTAACCTTCCTCACTTATTTTTGAATTTATTTTATAATTGCGATCTTTATACTGGCTTTTCATCCGCACATGCTCTATATACAGACTAACATTTAATCCTGTATTTTAATTTATCATAGTCCAAAATGTAAGTATAATTTGTTTTTCTGATGGTTCTATATGCTTAGGTTATATTAGCATCTGCAACCTGTCAGATCACCTTCTCGTTATTGGAAAGTCTTATAGCGCGATTATATTTTTATATCACCGCAACTCGTGTGAAATATTATACTTATAATATAAGGGAATTATTAATTTTAGTTAATTCACTTTGCATTAATCGTCTCCGAGTCTCAACTGTAAGCATCTCATCAAAATATGGTTAGATTAAAACAAATATTTCTTTTGTTCATTTTACTAGCAGCCTGTGTGAATATCAGTGTATAAAAACCCACAAAAATCCATAGGAAAGCCAGGAAATACGGTAGTTTTATCGAATATAAACAATATGAAGAAGAAGAAATTCAGAGATTATCAACCTGATCAAATTATGTTGTTTCCACCATCGGTACATGACTGGCTGCCCCCTAATCATCTGGCCCATTTTATTAATGAGGTGGTGTACCATATAGATCTTTCGGCCATTTATGATGATTATTCCGAGCTTACTGGTCAACCTCCATACGACCCGACCATGATGGTAAAGATATTAATCTACGCCCAGGCTAAAGGGATCAATTCCTCACGTAAAATTGAGCAAGCTTTGTATGAAGATATAGGATTCCGTTTTCTGTCTTGTAACCAACAACCAAATTTCTGGACTATTTCAGAATTTCGTCGTCGGCATCGTTTGGCACTTGAAAATATACTCTGCGAAAGCATACGCTTGGCTGATGAGTCCGGCTTCATTAAGATGAATCAGGTAGCTGTTGACGGTACTAAAATTAAAGCGAACGCTTCCAAACATAGTGCCATGAGTTACGGTTATATGGTTAAAGAAGAAGAACGACTGAAAAAATCCATTCAGGATTATCTGGATCAGTTAGATGCCAATGACCGTGACGACGATGAAAACTACGGAGATAACTCCGGATGGGAACTCCCGGAAGAACTATCCACCGCTCAAAAACGTCTCGAAGCCATTAAGAAAGCTAAAGCGGCTTTGGAGACAGAAGCTATCGCCAAGGCCAAGGAAAAACAGGATCAAAACAAAGATAGTGCTGAAAAACAAGGCAAGGGTTACAAACCACGCAAAGACCCTGAACAAGCAAAACCAGAAGATAAAGACCAGTATAACTTTACCGATCCGGAATCAAGGATAATGAAAAACTCAGACAAAGCCTTTGTTCAGGCTTACAATGCTCAAGCCACTGTCGATGTTGATAGTCACATTATTCTTGCCGCAGATGTAACGGATAATTCTTCAGACCGCAAACAACTACAACCACAAGTACAACAAGTTGAACAAAATACCGGACGCAAGCCAGGAATATGCTCCGCCGATGCTGGATACTTCAGTGAAAATAATCTTGAATACTTGGAATCAGAAAAAATTAATGCGCTCATTCCGCCGGATAAAATAAAACACAGTGAATGGCGAGCTAAAGTTCGCTATTATGGTCCAATACCCAAAAACGCAAGCCGCGCTTATCGAATGCGACGAATATTAACTACCAAACAAGGCCGGGCCTTATACAAACACAGGATGACTTCAGTCGAACCAGTCTTTGGCTTTATCAAAGAACAGTTGCATCTCAGACAGTTTTTACATCGGGGTATTGATAAAGTGCGCTCAATTTGGCGATTTACCTGTGGGGTTCATAACCTATTGAAACTCTATCGGGCAGGTATTCGCTTCCAAACGGTGTAATCGGAATTCAATTGGAAAAATATTCTTAAATATACTTAATAATTTGAATCATTTTTATGAATTAGTATTATTTTGTTGGCTATTGGGAGCCAAGTTCTAACACAGACTGCTAGCATTAACATTGATATTTTCCTGTTTCTATACCCGACCCATCAATTTGAATTCCGTTATTATTGATTTTGTAATTGGGATGGTGACCTTGGATGCAGATAGAGCATTTACGATATTTGGTTGAAGTACACAAAGCTGGCTCCATCAGTAAGGCAGCTGAAAATTTGTATATTTCCCAGCAAGGGTTAAGTAATGCCATTCACTCCATGGAAAAGCATATCGGTGTGTCTATTTTAAACCGCTCCGGTAATAAAATTTATTTTACTGCGGAAGGCGAAAAAGTTGTTGAAAAAGCGGAAGAAATCCTGCTTAAGATTGCTGAATTATTTGCCGCTGTAAATCCTCAAATTAATAACGATAAAGATGAAGCATTAACTATTTTCCTTACACCGTTTTTTTCTACTTCGGGTTTACCTAAATTATTGCATCAATTTCGGATAAAATATCCCCATATTGATTTATTAATACTTGAAAAAAGCCCTTCCCAATTAATCCATGATATCTGTACCAACCACAATGCAATTGGACTGGTTAATATCATAGAGGATGATTTTGACTCCAAATTCTTTGATGATAATAACCTTACCTTTAATTTTCTCTTTGAGTGTGAATATTTAGTACTGGTTGACAAAAACTCTCCTTTGGCAGATAAACCTTTTATTTCTATCAGCGAAATTTCTAAAAGTAATTATGCCATTTTAGATTTTGAACAAATGAATAGTATTTATGAACGTTTATTTAAAAGGATTAATAAGCCCAACATCGTGCTTCGAACCGTAAACCAGGATTTATATACCTCAACCATTGCAAGCGGCTTGGCAATTGGTTTATCAACTTCAATTGCCAGGACGTTCGGAAATAAGAGCAGACTATTAACTGCTGTACCCATAAAACCATCATTAAAAGCGTTTGTTGGCTGCGTTAGCTGTACGAAACTACACAATCCAAATATACAATTATTTTTGAATAGTATGAGAAAATTTGTTGATAACTCATATTCCTAGTCCAGAATTCGCTTAAAACCTTACTGCAAAAGGTTTAAGTATTCTTTACCAGGATGCTTCTGCCTCATTTAAGATCAGCACATCAAGATCGTTAGGAACATACAAATTCCCGCAGTAGTATCTTCGTCCTTCGGCCGTATACAATTTTTGGCGATGGATTAAATTCCGATCCTCGGTATGCCACAAAACCAGATTCTTTATCTTTAGTTGGGCAGCTATTTCACAGACATCTTTTACGGTGCTGTGATGTTTCTCGTAAGGTTTAAAAATTTCACGGTCACGATAAAGACAAAACGCTTCACCTAATAACCAGTCACTATTTTCAACATATTTCCGGCATAATGAATTATACGGTTCATCTCCCATGCAGGTAAGAGTCTCTCCATTTTTCAGTTTTACCCTAAAACCAAATTGTTTAGCCTTTATCGAATGGATATCAAAAAAAGTGAATTCTAAACCGCCCAGGGTTTCCTTTTGTCCATCCCCTACAGGAAAGAGCATAATCCTTTTACCGATTAATCCAATAATTCCCGCATCAAGCGTTACTTGCATGAGCGTTAATATATTCTGGATCACTTCGGCATGGCCGTAGATATTAAGATTGCCCTCATATTGGTCAGTATGAATAAGCATTGCTATTTTGCGAATAATCCAGAGTATGCCAAGTATATGATCAGAATGCCTATGGGTAACAAAAGCATTATGAATGTTGGCAACCGGAATTTTAGCCTTTTCCAACATTCCCAATATACCATTGCCCCCGCCTGCATCAACCAAGATGTATTCGTTTTCATGGGTTAACGCAAAACATGTATTATAACAGTTTGTCGTTAATGCATGACCGGTTCCTAAAACGATGAGCTTTTCCATTTTATTGTCACTCCATAGAGCAAATCATCAACCAGCCCACCCTTCTCGATAATCGGAGAAAGGTGGGCTGGTTTACCAATCTTATGAGGTATACGTAATTATACGCTTACCCTTCTCTTATAATTTTACTGAACACTTGGTATCATATCTTAGATCATCAATATTCAGATAAATATCATAATCCCCGGACAAGCTTTCCCTGCTTACATAGAATTGGAAGTCATTGTCGTTTTGCTTCTCAAAATCAACACAGGCAGCTGTAACATCATGAACTTCCGTAGGTATTAAGTAGAACTTCGACCCTTGTCGGCCTGCTAATTCAAGAAAAACTTGAGATCCTTCCCTGAATGTGGCGCGAACAGCCAACCGGTCTTCTTCCAATATCAAACTTAGGTTATGTTGTTCAGGCAGTTCTGTTTCAGCGTCTTTAAACTTAACTTTCATAAACTCCGGCGTTACTCCAAATCCACCCAGCATTTCGCCCTTACCCAAAACAAAATTGGTTTTTTCATCATAGGGGCTAATTCTTCTTGCCCGGTAATAATTACCACCCTGGACTCTCAATTCGTACTTAACTTCATTATTTTGTACTTCAACCGTAATGGATTCCAAAGTTAAATGGATATGCTCGTCATTATACTTGTTCAAGAGCATGGCGCCTAAGCCATCGGTATGTTTGCCTCTGTAGGTCGCTATACCACCCGAGTGAACCATATAATGTCCTTCACCATAATAATCAACATTACATATATAAGGAGAATAGAATTCTGCTCCTCTTTCTTTCCCGTACTGCCAAACCTGCTCAATTTCCATTTTATCAGTATCAATTCTGTAGATTACGCCACGGGAGAAATTTTCTTGGGGATCAACACGGTTGGCTTCATTTTTAGAACGATAGGTTCCGTTGTCAAAAACGAAAACATCGCCATTGGGCAAAATTTGAGCAGCATGTTGTTCATATTGCCAGTCGAAATCCCCGTTGGTAACATTTTTGAAGAAATACTTCTGCCATTCTTCTCCCCAGCCTTCAGGATCACCCAGGATCCAGTTTAATTTACCGGTATCATAGTCGAAGTTGATGATGGCATCTTTATGCCTTCCTGACATAGTGATGGAATTGGTTGGTTTATCATACCAAACCGCATTATTGTGGAACCAGTCGTGGTAATTCCAGTCTCCTGCATTTCCTAATTCTCTCGGCAGGATATTCTTCAGATCCCACGATTTGAGTATGTTCCCGGTAGCTCTGTCAAGCTCAACCACATAGTCTTCAACCGAATCATTGAAATCATTATCAGAAGCAGCTAATATATTGCCATTTTCCAACTCTACGGCATCATGGTGGACCCCGCCGGGCAAACGATATTCTTTATAGATTTTTCCGCACAAGTCCATCTCCGTGAGTCCTACGCAATAGTAGGGTTTTTGTATTGTCCGATAAGAAGTGTACAATAATCTTCCGTTCGCCAGTTTCTTAATATCCCAGCTTTGCATATTGGTTATCATCCATCTTAAATCACCGGCATAATCAAAACCCACACTTCTACATGAATCAATTAAAGGCGTAGTAGTCGAGAGCAACATCAGATCTTTCCCAAAATACTCATAAGTGGTATGGCAATAGAGCGCTTTATTGACATTTAATTCTTTAACCTTAATTCTGACTTGTGTTGTTTGACCATTGCCAAGAGTTATAACCACCGTGTTTTCATAATTGTCATACAATCCGTAAATCGGCAGCACATGCTCTTTAGCAGCAGGAAAGGTATGTTTAAAATCGCCTTCTGCTGCTTTACCTTTTACGGTAATTTCAGCAGTCGTTTCTTCAGCAGTATTAAAACAAATAACGGCGGCAAGCGGATTAATTAAATAGGGATTTTCAACTACGAGTGGATTTTCTACAGTATAATTTCCTGATCGCAACTCGGCTAAAAACTTTTCTTCCGACTCAAATTGCAAAGTAATCAAATGCTTTTCAGTTTCCAAGTAATTTCTCAAGGCTTTTACTCCTTCCTTATTAATATTATTATAAATACTGATTTAACTGATTTCCTCCAGGGATTTACCGCCCGTACGCATTCCCCATATTAGCACTACCGCGACTGGAAGAATCAACATAATTGCTACAGCGGTATAAACACCTGCAAATTTATACTGGGCAAAAAGCACAGGTATAACAAGCTGGAATCCCGATGTTGCAAAACGTCCTAATGCGTTATGGGTACCGGTAGCGGTATTCCGCATTTTTGTTGGGTAAGATTCAGCAATATAACTGAAAGAAATGAAACTCCCGGCCATAATGCAGGCAATTAACAGAAATCCGACGCTGACAATAGGTAAAAATCCGTTCACACGTCCAAAAATAATTGCCAACACAGCGGCTAAGGCATACAGTACTGCAAGAGGAATTTTTCGTCCTCCCTTATCGGAGACCAGCGATGATATAAATAATCCTACAGGAACACCGATCATTAGGATAAACGAGGCTTGCAAGCACTCCGCCACATTTAATCCTCTTTGATTCAGAAGAGTTGTGGTCCAGTTCGTAACGACAAACCCTGCCGGGGTGGAAATAAGGACAAAAAATAACAACACCAAAGTTCGCTTAATATATTTAGGAGAAAACATGCCTACCAGCACATCCATAACTTTTTCACGGGGAACCACCTTGGATGCAGCTTCGCTTAAGTCGACATTCACACCAGTAATTTGCTTAACAATTTTTTCTGCTTCAGGCATTCTTCCTTGCGCTACCAACCAGCGTGGTGATTCATGAAGATATTTTAAACCCACGGCAAAAGCGACAAATCCAATAGCGCCGAAGTAGAAAATATATCGCCATGCCTCGGCATGTAAAGGAATAATCTTCAAACATAGGAAACCAACAATCGGTGCAGCGCAAAAACCTACTGCAGCAGTAAGACCTTGCCATTTTCCCCGAGTTGCTGCCGGAGCCATCTCGGCAATATAGGCTTGTGAAGTTACCATCATACAAAAAACACCGAAACCCGTCAGTGCCCTGGTGACGATAAACATTGATAAGCTGGTTGCAAATCCATTAGCTATGGAAGCAGCTGAAAACAGGAATATGGCGCCTAGAAAAGTTTTTCTGCGACCGATAAAATCGGAAACTATTCCACCAGTAAGTCCACCAAGAGTCATAGCCATAAAATAAGCAAAAGTAATTTGACTGACCTGGGCCATTGTTAATGACCATGATTTCATTAATGCAGGAGCAATAAAACCGAAATTCCAATTATCCATTTGCTCAAAAAAATAGGCCATCATAATAATATAAAATATTATTTTATGGGTAGTTGATACCTCTAAACCGTCAAAGTAGTTATTCGATATTTTCTCATTATTGTCTAGCATTTGACTTCCTCCTATTACGCTTATTGTGTTGCCAGGTTCGTCAAATTGAAATGATCCTCCTTTTCTAAACCAATAGATTTAACGCGCGCTATAAAGGTTTCTGATAATTCAATCATATTTCCTTATTAAAGACTTCACAAACAGATAATAGTTAAGGTAGTCTACAAGTTTTTGTTGTAAATACCCAACTCCAACTTTTAAATTGAGAGTTCTGCATAATCAAAAAAAACAACCTATCATTGCTATGAATAAGAGTATCATCCTGAGCAAAGCGAAGGATCTTCCCCACTCAGAGTTCGAAAGATCCTTCGGCTTTTGCCTCAGGATGACAATTCTAAAAGTGAATTATGCAAAACTCTCAAATTAAAAGAAATCTACACTAATTTATTGAAATAATCTTCAGGGGTTAATATTGGGGCTGGGTGGTTCATTTTTAAACGAGTAAAAGTGGCTCACTTTTTTATCAGCACGGTGGTTCACTTTTTCGGCGATAATCGGAGAAAGAGGCTCTTTGGAAATAATAGATAATGTAAGAAATGGGTAGGCAGACCTTGGTAATTGCTTTAACCAACAAGTTTCTTGAAGGTAGAATAAAAGATATGGAAAAAGATATTGTATAGAAAAATTGCCTATGGTAAATGGTAGGGTTCAGCCAGTAATCTAACTAACCGTCTTTCTAATATACTTATGCATAGGAATGTAACCCCGGAAGCAGGTAGTTTACACCAAAGAATGTAAAGAGAACCGCGGCAAATCCAAAGACGGCAAGCCAGGCCGCCCGTTTTCCTTTCCAATCATACATCAGGCGGGCATGCAGGTATCCGGCATAGATAAACCAGGTAATGAGAGACCATGTTTCTTTGGGATCCCATGACCAATAGGTGCCCCAGGCATAATTGGCCCAGATAGCTCCGGTAATAATTACCAAAGTTAAAAAAGAGAACGCAAAGATAATTACCTTATAACACAGTTCATCCAGTACTTCTGCCTCAGGGAATCGCGCTACAATCCCAACATTTGGATTTGTGCCGGTCTGAGTCTTTATGAGATACATTATTGCCAAACCGAATGATACAGCAAAACCCCCGTAAGAAAAAATAGCGGTAATTACATGAAAGGTCAGCCAGTAGCTTTTCAATGCCGGGGGGATGGCATGAATAATCCTCTCATTGGCTCCCATGGTCATTACTATGAAAGCCAGAAGCAGGAACGGAACAGGCATTACGAATGCTCCCAGTGCCTTAAGTTTAAAACGAAATTCGTAATATAATAAAATTAGAACGGTTGCCCAACAAAAAGTCAGGATGAATTCATACCCGTTGGACAAAGGCAATCGGTGTGCCAGCATGGTTCGCGTAATCAATGTAATGGTATTGCCAGCCCAGCCTATAACCGCCAAGACTGCAGCAACCTTCCCCACTGCTTTATTCTTGCTCCCCATCCTGATCCAATAAACCATCATGGCTAAAAAATAGGCGATTACGGTTAAATAAAAGCTATAACTTTCAAGACTTTGCAGTTGATTCATCAAATTATTCTCCTATTCAATATTTGCTGTCAGGATGACAATAAAGCCTCTAATATATTACTGAACTCTATTTCATTTGGTTTGGCCATTTTACCCATAGACATACCCATCGACAATGTTCCGGTTTGTCCTTTTTCTAAGAATACACCGGAAACCAGCAAAGGACGCCAATAGAAAGACAATATTAACCCCAGCAATAGCATCCCGCATCCCAGCCAGACTACCGGCACCCCCGGGTCATATTTAACTTGCAAGCCAGTAGCATTAGTCAAGTTCTCCAAAGTTATTTTATATTGATTAAAAACAAATTCACTCTGACCTGGTGTTAGTTGCAACAGAGCATCTTTGTCCCCGGTACCGTATACCTGCAAATATACCACCGGTCTGTTCTGCAGCTTCAGCCCTTTAACATACAGACTGTTCTGAATTTTTTGGGGCAAACGATAGTGAAAATCGGTCTTTGCCGTACTGGCATCCGCAGTCAGTCCAAGGGGAATCATACTGCTAATCTTCCTGCCGTCAAGTTCCACGCTAATGAAGGCGTAATCAGCATACTTGCTTTGGTAATAATAAACTCCGTCATACTTAAACGGATGATTAACGGATAGTGTTCCCGTGGCTAGCTCCCTGCCGCTTTGTATTATGCTTATATTTGTATACCAGTTGTCTCTTTCACCGTTGGCCAAATAACGATCCTCAATCGCATTAATCCTGACACTGTAACCTTTATCTGCACTTCCTTTATTAAAATTTATATCATTAAACTTTACGGTATCCCCGCTCAATCCCATGAAACCGCCGGAAAATCCCCAGGCCCCCATCATTACTCCAATTACTATAAGAACAAAAGCGATATGAACGATATAGGAACCCCAATAACCCATACGGTGCTTCAAAGCGGTAAAGGCCCAACCATCCGTTGTTTCGGCCATATCCAAACGGTATCCCCTGGTGTTAAGAACATTTTCGAGTTGCTGGCGCAGTTCACTTGAATTCCCGGTTACGGAATAATTAATTCTTTGAGGGACTGCATGTATATTGCGGGGAATTTGCGGGTGAAATGACCGTTTAACAGCACTATTAAATCGGCTGATACTGCAAACGATAAGATTAATACACAGAAGGCCAAAGAGCAATTTGAGCCAGACTAGAGCATATACATCTTCAGAAACGAAAGTGCCAATACCAGAAAGCAGAGCAGTCAAACCCAAGAGGATTAATCCGGTTTTCATTGCAGTAAAAAGCAGCCATAACTTCTTAGTCCATTTTTTCATAAAACATCTCCCAAATGCAGAAAAATTTTAGATGGAGATATATTCGAAGTCTTTATTCTACTTCCAATTCCAGCAGTTCATGATATAGTTCCTTTTTGCGGTCGGCCAGAAAAAAACTGTCTTTCATTGACTTGCGTTCTCTGGTGCGCAAATTATTTAATGGTTGGGCAGACAAGCGAGCATACAGAATCTCTTCGGATTTATCAAGTGATTGGGCGATAATTTCACCTTTCGGACCCCAAACCATCGCACCCCCGCCGTACCCTCTTCCCATCCTGTCTGAACCGCACATATTACATGCTGCTATATACACTGAATTATCATAGGCCCTGGTTCCCATGTACTGCTGCCAAATCTTATGGCGATCACCTGCCGTGCTTGGCGAAGCATGCGGTGCAAAGAGGACTTCTGCGCCTTTAAGAGAATAGATCGCAGCCAGCTCTGGGAAGTGCCAATCCCAGCATATTCCTACCGCAAATTTTACACCATGGCTTTCAAAAACAGGGAATTTCTTTCCTGGTGTAAACTGCTCCATTTCCAAACGTCCTAAATGCACCTTGCGATACACTTTTGTATTTCCGTCCGGGAATGCTATCAATTGAGAAATATAAGGCCTGGTGGTATCGTCTGAGCGTTCTGCAAAGCCCACCAGTAATGTAACCTCCAGGTTACAAGCAGTATTTGACAACTGCCTTATCACCGGATCATCTACGGTGACAGCAAGCGTATCTAAATTTTTATAGGAATAACCCTGCAAAGCCATTTCAGGGAAAAGGATAAACTGAGCGCCTGACTTGACCGCTTCATGGGTCAGTTCAACAATGGTACCGGCATTCTCTTCTATCTCACCTAAGGCTGAGGCCATTTGCACTACAGCAACCAAAGCATCTTGTTGCATGGTGATTATTCCTCTTGCATATCATCGAAGTTATCTTGAGAGCAATCCATGTTTAATACCCTTTCAAACAAATCCTTGTTATGAAGGAAATCGACAAAATAACGTTCTTCTTTGGTCTTGGTATTGTTGGCATTGGTTAAAATATTAAGGGGACGTCCCAAGTATAAATCTTGAATTTTTATGGCCTTTAGTATCTTCTCCTCACATTCTCTGCGTACGGTTAAAGCGGAGATAATGGTGACGCCCAGACCGGTAGCCACAACCTGTTTAATTGATTGAGTACTGCCTAATTCCATGGTGATATTAAAATCCGAGATGTTAAACCCTTTTTCTTCCAAACAGAGCTCAAGCACTTTGCGTGTTCCCGAACCAACCTCTCTTAAAATCATTCGGGCTTTGGAAAGTTCATTTAAAGTAACACTCCCTTTTTTAGCCCAAGGATGATGATAGGGAACAACTACCACCAGTTCATCATGCCAGAAATTCTCTACCACCAAATCCTTGTTCTGAGATACTGGTCCTTCCACTAAACCGATGCGGAACTTTCTTTCCAGTATGTCTCTTTCTATGGTTTCGGTGTTGGCAATACTTACCTTAAAATCGATATCAGGTCTTATTTTATACAAACAGGCTAGAATATTCGGAATAACATATTCTCCAATGGTCAGAGTTGCTCCTATTTTCACCTCACCACGGTGATCTTCGGAAAGTTCGTTTATCTCCTGCTGTACATTATCAAGCATATCGAGCATTTTGCAGACATAGTTGTAAAAGATGGTACCCGCTTTGGTTAGTGTCACACCTTTATTGCTGCGGTTGAAAAATTTTGTTCCGTAGTGGCTTTCAATGTTTTGGATCTGCAGGCTGATGGCCGGTTGGCTAATATGCAACCGTCTCGCTGCGGCAGTAATATTTTTGGTTTCAGCAACCGCTTTGAAAACCATAAATTCCTGTTCACACATCTAATCTCCCACCTTTTTCTAAGCAGATTTAATATATTAGTTTAGCATAATCGCCTTTTCTTAAAAGTCGGTCTTTTAAAATTGTCATCCTGATTTTTCATTATGGCAAACTCCCATAATAGGTATTTACATAATTGTAACATTAAATTGGAATTAAAACCTGCTCCGTTTACCTACTGGCAGATGCGGGAGAGATGTTAATCCATCTTACAGCCCGGGCAGCTTTTTATACTGCTCTATAGTCTCCCGGGCCAGTCCCTCATCAATTATCTCGATGATAAAACCGGCATGAAGCAGTGCGTAATCTCCCACTTGGGCGGTAGGACTGAGTCGGGCACTCGCTTCCACCAGGTTGCCGTTTATATCTATGCGGACCATTTTATGGTCCAATAATTCCACTATTTTACCGGGAACGGCCAAACACATTATATCTTCACCTCGCCTGTATAACTGCCTGCCTCGGGCAGCCCTCCCTTTTTCTTGGTCTCTACACTTGTTTCGCCGCACTCCGGTAAACTTCAGTAGGTTTAGCACAAGCCGGAGTGCGCCATTGTTCTATGAGCTTGATAGCTTCCCGGGGACATCCTTCTATACAAGTCTCACAAACGATACATCTAAAAGGCTCCAGGGTCCAAGTCTTGTTGTCACGGTCGACAGTAATGGCACCGGACGGACATCTCTTGGCACACATGGTGCAAAAGACGCATTTTTCTTCCTCAAATTCAATATGCCCCCGGGTATGGGGATACAGTTCTCTGACCTCCGCCGGATATAATCTGGTCTCAGGCCGGGAAAACAGATTTTTCATTATAGTAGGTAACATGACCGCCATATTTGCCCCTCCTTTCTAGCGCTCGGTACAACTTATACAGGGGTCAATCGACAGAGTAATTACAGGTACATCAGCCATCTGACAGCCCGGCAGCATCGCAAGCAGGGCAGGGATATTGGCAAAGGTCGGCGTCCTAATCCTGAGCCTTTCCAGATTCTTGGTCCCATTCCCTTTGACATAATAGAATAATTCGCCCCGAGGCTGTTCAATCCGGCGTACAGTTTCCCCATCGGGATTGCCTTTAACCTTTATCAGCGCTTCCCCTTCAGGCAGACGATGCAAAGCCTCCAAAGCCAGTTCAATCGATTGATAGACTTCACGAACACGTACCACTGCCCGGGAATGGCTGTCACCATCAGTTTCTACAACCGGTTCAAAACCCAGCTCTCTATAGACCTCGTAGCCGTTCATACGAATATCTTCAGCTACCCCACTGCCTCTTAGTGTAGGCCCTACCGCACCCAGAGCA
>ENA-UOOK01004370-UOOK01004370.1-fermentation-metagenome-genome-assembly--contig:-NODE-4370-length-15211-cov-45.587160_pt1 | contig 15211 bp, 13 predicted proteins | sample MGYA00245777_ERZ724023 | MGnify/ENA primary metagenome ERZ724023 (study PRJEB28704, sample SAMN03018312) | fermentation metagenome | biome: anthropogenic terrestrial biome; feature: soil...
AATTGGTATAATACTCTTAATACTATTTGCTAAAATGGAAATAAACACCAATCAACCAGCATTTGATATTAATTTATACAAAAACAAGAAATTCTTATCATCAAATCTAGCTAGTATACTAAGTTATATTGCAACATTTGTAGTAACAACTATACTTAACTATAACTTACAATACATTAGAGGATTCAACACAGAAATAACTGGATTATTATTAATAGTAACACCATTAATGATGGCAATTGTATCACCATTCTCTGGAAAACTCTCAGATAAATTTGATCCACAAAAAATATCAGCAATTGGAATGGGAATAGTTACAATAGGATTATTATTAATAATACCATTAAATAAAACAACCCCATTATATGTTATTATAATTTCAATGTTTTTACAAGGGATAGGTTATGGATTATTCGCATCACCTAATGTTAACACAATAATGAGTAGTGTGCCTCCAAAAGATACGCCTATGGCATCATCAGCTGTAGCAACAATGAGAATAATAGGGCAAACTGCAAGTGTAGGTATTTTAACAACAATATTTGCATTAATTATGGGTAATGTTATTATAAAACCATCAAATTTTCCAGGTTTAATCTTTAGTTCCCAAATAACCTTACTAATTACTACAATAATAAGTATTTTATGTGTATTAATGTGTTTAATAGGTTATAAATCTGGGGATAAATTATTTACAGATTCTAAAAGAATTGATAAATAAAATTATTATTTTAATCCTTTTTTACTAATTTTTTCTGTTAAGATTAAATAGAAAAACTTATTAATATTTTTTTTTAGATACTAAATTATAATAATATGAAAAACTGTTATTTAATGTTCTTAAGTATTAAAACAATTATAATAAATTGGATTTTTTAAATTTAAAAACATTAGAAGCCTTTAAAAAAAGGATTAATAAACTATATTTAATATAAAAGGATTTGATTAAACTATGATTTTAGTTGAAGGAACCGTTAATGGGAAAAAATATACAGAACCCTTCTCAAAAGGAGTATTATCCCGTTCATTAACTCGTGCAGAAGTAGGGCCTAACCGAGCATATGCTATGGCTGCAATAATAGAATCCAAGTTAAAAGAAAATAATATAACTAAAATATCTGTTGATGAATTAGTTGAATATATAGTTACAGAATTAAAGAAAGAAAATCCTTTAATAGCAGAGAAATATATAAACTGGAGACGAATAAGACAAAGCCAAGAACCATTAATAATCCTAATTGGTGGAGCATCAGGTGTAGGGACATCATCAATAGCATTTGAAATAGCAAACCGTTTAGGGATAAAAAATATGGTTAGTACAGATATGATACGTGAAGTAATGCGTAAAATAGTCTCCAAAGAATTAAGTCCTGTAATACATGAATCTAGTTACACAGCATGTAATGTGCTACGTGTACCCCCACCACCAGAATATGATGCAATAATCGTAGGATATAAAAGTCACGTGGAAACCGTAAGTGTAGGAGTAGAAGCTGTAATAGAGCGAGCACTTAAAGAAGGAATTAGTATAATTATAGAAGGAGTACATATTGTTCCAGGTTTCATACGAGAAGACTTAATGGAAAAAGATAATGTTGTAATGTTCACATTATCCTTAAGTAATGAAAAAATGCACAAAGGAAGATTCTACTCTAGATGTAGGCAAACATGGGCTAGAAGACCATTACAAAGATATTTAGAACATTTCAATGCAATTCGTAAAACTCAAAATTATATTGTATCACAAGCTAAAACCTATGATGTTCCTGTAATTGAGAACATTGATGTAATCACAACAATTGATTCAATAATAAAGTATATTACTAAAACATATGGAGGAGAAAAAAATGTTGGAAAACAAGAAAGTTAAGGATTTAATGACAAGGGATGTGTTTACAACCACACCTGATGAGGAGGTTGTATTTGCATTTGAAAAACTGATGAAAATGAAGATCAGTGCAATGCCTGTAGTTGAAGATGATAAAATGGTAGGAATTGTATCTGCAACTGATTTAGGACACAATCTTATTTTAGATAACTATCAATTAGGAACCCTTGTTAATGAGGTTATGGTAACAGATGTTGCTTTTGTCTCACCTGATGATGATTTAGTAGAGGCTATCTGTTTAATGAATGATAAAGCCCCTCATAGTGATATTATTAATCAGTTACCTGTTATGGAAAATGAGAAAATTGTTGGTATTATATCTGATGGTGATATAATTAAAGCAATTAAAGAAGATTTATAATATAAAATCATTTGTTTAAATGGTTTAAATTTTTTTTAATTTTATTTTCAATTAATATTTCCTTTTTTTACTAACATTTATATATGATTAAAGACTTAAATTAGTATTGGCTAGACTGGAGGGTTAGGGGTCCTTTGTAAGCACAAATCCCCTTGGGTGCGGTCGAAGTTCAAAAGGCGGCATTTGGATGCTATGCTGGCCTTAGAAGCTAATATAGAAGTCTCGTCCTGCAGGATCAGTGGTTATGGGATTTATGCTGGAGGGCATAAGTTAATCATATTTATTGTGGGAATGTGTCAGGCCTGGAAAGGAGCAGCTCTACTGTTGACATCTGATGCTTGTAGAACCGCGAGGTGGAGTTAGCTTTTAAGATAACCAACATCGTTGAATTATGTCCACTTTTGAACATGCCATTTTTTTATAAAAAAATAGTAAAAATGTAAAACTTTATATATATTCAAATACAAAATACAAATTGTATGAATATCTAATTTAATAAAACATGTTTTTATTAAATAAAAAGATTAACTTTTTTTAAAATACAAATGTCGGGATGGCCCAGCTTGGTACGGCGTCGGACTGCTAATCCGATGATCCCATGGATCACACGGGTTCAAATCCCGTTCCCGGCGTTTCTTTACTTATTCTAAAATTATAACTTAATACAAAATAAACACTAATTCTAACTAAATTTTTCTTAAAAATTAATTAAATACTAATTCTAACTAAATTTTTCTTAAAAATTAATTAAACAAAAAATGAGAAAAAAAATAAGGAAAGATTTAATTTTTTTTATTCATCAATAGGTTGCTCATGATCATATTCTAAACCTAAAGGACAAGTATGACAAGTAACACCTTCAATAAGATCCACCTTATCATCTACTTTATTTTGAACAAGATGCGCAATCTTATGAGCCTCATTTAAACTTAAATCAGGATCAAGTGAAACATGTAAAGTAGCAGTTGCATAAGCACCTAAATAATTCACACGAATATCATGAACACCATAAACACCAGGAACACTTTCAGCAGTATCATGAATCTCTTGAATTAACTCTTCTGAAGGAACTTTACCCATAATATTATTAATATTATCCCTACCTACTTTAAATGCAGTGTAAAGAATTATAACACCAATAATTAAACCAACCACTGGATCAATAATAGGGTAACCTAAATTAGCAACAATAACACCAATTAATATTGCAAGACTGTTAAAAAGATCAGTTCTTTGATGATGACCATCTGCAACTATAGCTGGACTATTAATACTTGTACCAATCTTAATTATTTGATGACTAATAAGAAGATTAATAATTAAACCAACTATCGCCATTCCTGCAGCTAAAAGTGTAGGGGTTGTAATTTCCCCTCCAAAGAATAATTTAATAATTGCAGATCGTAATATTTCAAATGAAACCAAACAAAGAAATATAACAATTACAAGTCCACTAATAGCTTCAGCTCGACCATGACCAAGAGGATGCTCTGCATCTGCAGGTTTTTGACCTACCTCAAATCCGAGAAAAGCTATTATACTAGTTGCAACATCAGATAATGTATGTGCTCCTTCAGTTATTAAAGCAAAACTTCCACTATTTACCCCTACAAGTATATTGAATATAGTTAAGAAAACATTCCCTATTATAGCTATAAATACAGCTTTTCTTCCTTCTTTATGTCTTAATATATTTGCCATTTTCTAAAAAACACCAACCCATAACCAATTTTTTTTATATTGTTTCTAATATGTCCATTGCTTTTTCAATATTCTCATAACTATTAGCATAACTCATCCGAACATGTTTTTGCCCAGTTGGTCCAAATGCTTTACCTAATACACAGATTACTCCTTTATCCATTGCAGTTTTAACAAACTCTTCTGGCTTATTAATTCTTGGGAAAGCATAAAATGCTCCTTCACAATCAGGTGTTTTATAACCCATATCATTTAAACGTTTAACAATAAGATTTTTACGTCTTTCAAACTCTTTAACCATACTTTTAACAGAGTTTTGTGGTCCAGTTAAAGCTTCATATGCACCTTTCTGTGCAATACTACTAGCACATGCAATATTATATTGATGAACTTTTAATAATTCCTCGGTAATATCTGAGGGTGCGCTCATGTATCCAATTCTTAAACCTGTCATTGCATAAGTTTTACTAAAACCATTAAGTGTTATAACATTATTAGTGTAAGCTCCAGGAGAATAATGTTTATTGTCTCCGTAAATGATTTTTTCATAAATTTCATCACTTATAATCATGAAATCATGATCTTCTGCAAGTTCACAAATACCTTTAATATCTTTTTTATCTATAACTGCTCCTGTTGGATTACATGGACTATTAATTATTATAGCCTTAGTATTTGGACTTATTAATTCATTTACACTGTCTGCTTTTAATTTAAAATCATCCTCTAATGGTGTGCTTACGGGTATGGGATTTGCCTCAGCAAGTCTTATAATTGCATCGTAAGATAAGAATCCAGGGTCTTGTATTAATACATTGTCACCTTTTTCAAATAATGCTTGTGCACAATCATATAATGCTTCACTAGCTCCACTAGTTACTATAACATTATCAGGTGTAGTGGTGATTTTATTGTCTTTTTGGAATTTTTCACAAATCTTTAAACGTAAATCCTCAAAACCTTTATTTGGAGTGTAATGTGTATAATCCTTATTTATGGCTTGTTTCATTGATTCTTTAATATTTCTTGGTACTGGAAAGTCAGGTTCACCTATTCCAAGATTTATTGCATCTGGATTTGTTGCTTCAAACATTTTACGTATTTGACTTAATTCTATTGATTCTACTCTTTTTGCAGGTTTAACCATAAATTTAATACACTCCTTTAGTTTTTTTAATTTTCCTTAATTCTGGTTTGCATGGTCCACAATTATAGCAACCGTCTTGTTCACACCATGGTGTTAATTCATTATTTAATATTTTATTATATTCCTCTTTTAAGAATTCTTTATTTGCACGTACATTTATATTATCCCATGGTAAGTTATCATTTAATTCATAGGATGGTATATTGTTTAACCAATCTTGGGTACTGAGTTTCACGATTAATGATTGTTCTAGGAGTTTACCTGTGTTATGGTCTCCGCATGCTAAGATGTATTGGATTAAACCCATTCGTGCACTGCTAAATTTAATATTAAGGTGTCCTAACTCTTTTTTTAAGTGTTTTATTTTTTTCTTATTGGATTTCATATCATAAGGATACCATTGAAGTGGTGTGTGAGGTTTTGGAATTACAGGGTTAATACTGAAACTCATCTTACCTATAGAATTATCACTTCCAGATGTGATATTATCACTACTTACTGTTTTATTTTTAATTTCCTTAGGCAAGTTATTGATTTTTTTAATGTATCCTATTAACTCTTCAATATCTTCATCAGTTTCTGTAGGTAAACCTATTAAAAAATAGAATTTTAAGTTAAAACCTAAACTAAGAGCATCACTAACAAGATTAAAAATCTCCTCATCACTAATATCCTTATTCATCCTGACTCTCAGTCGATAAATACTCTCAGGCGCAATAGTCAAAGTCTTTAAACCACTACGCTTCAAACTAACAAGAATATTATGAGTAATAGATTCAATACGCATACTAGGAACACTAATCTCAAAACCCCTACTTTCTAACTCTCCTATTAAATCTTCAATATGAGAATAATCACTAACAGCTGCACCAATAAAAGCAACCCGATTTAAACCATACTGATTCTTAACATTTTCACAATACTCAACAAGACTCTTAACACTACGCTCCCTTTGAGGCCTATACAAGTAACTACTCATACAAAACCTACAACCACGACTACAACCACGACTAATATTTAAAAGTATAGCCTCACCAAAAACAGGACTAAAATCAGGATTATCAGTCTCAGTAATAATAGGATTCCGGGAATAATAAGCCTGATTCATATTATCAACAATCTCTAAATCCACACTACCCTCACTAATTCCTGGAAGATAAACACCACTAATTTTACTTAAACTCTCTAATTGACTATGAGGATTAACCATAAATGCAAAACGATTAAAAACCTTATCTAAAATCTCTTCACCTTCACCAATAATGAAAATATCAATATAATCACTTAAAACACTAGGATTACTACTAGCACAAGGACCACCAGCCATAATAATTGGAAAATTATCCCCACGATCCTCACGTCTTAAAGGTATACCAGCATCATCCAACATTTTAAGAACATTAAAATAATCCTCCTCATACTGCAAACTGAAAGCTATAACATCAAAATCATGTAAAGGACTACCAGTCTCAATACTACGTGTAAAAGGCATCACCACACGTTCACAATACATATCAATACGATCATTTAACATTCCATAAACAATTTGATACCCAAGATTACTCATAGCAGTCTTATAATCATTAGGATAAGTAAGAGCAACCCTTACATCCACTTGCATTGGATTTTTTTCAAAAAAATTCTTCTCATATAACATAAAAAATTACTACACTAAAATTTTGCTTTTTAAAAAAGTAGGATTTAAAAAAAAAGTTAAAAAAAAATAAAGGGAAAAAATAAGATTATAAAAATAAATGTTTTATTTTAATTGATATAAGAAGCCATGTTTCCCTTTAAGACTAATTAAACCAATAAAATTTGCATTTAATAAGTTTTCAATAAAATCCACATCTTCATCATTAACTTCAATATCCTTTATATCATGCTCAGAGTATAAAAAAATATTATTATCACCATAAAATTCATAACCAAATCTTCTAATATAATCATATTTCTGATTAATATACTCCTTAAGTTTAGATTCAGCATCACTATCTAGCTTATTCATAAATAAAACATTCTCCCTAAAAAAATTAAATCCTATTTAATTATATATCATTACCTAAAATATTTTTTTAAAATTATAATTATTTATATTATTAGATTCTCATTATATTAAAAATTATTCATAAAAAAAATAGTAGTTAAGGGGAAAATGTTTCATTTTCCTTTAAATTTTAATTAATATCCGTTACAATATGAGCACTTTCAACACCATTTACAGTACCATTTTTAACACTGCAATTAAATGGTTCAGTCCAATTACCCTTATTAACTTTATATAACTTATAAACAGTTTCCCTACTAGTAAAATAATAAGTTTGCCCATCACTACTATTCAAACTAGCAATATAAACACCATTATTATTCTCCTTAATCACATGGATACCATTACCAACTTCACTAGATGGAGTAACCGTCATATCATGAGGTAAATCCGGATTATTATTAACACTACTGGTGTCAGTTGTCTCTGCTTCTTCGTGAGGTATAACTACACTTAAAAACAATGCAGATATAGCAATCACAATACAAATAACAATTATAGGCCCTACTAATTTTCTCATATTACCATTTCACTATAATAAATAAAATATTTTATAAAATATAATTTCATCATTTCACACAATTAAGATATAACCTTTATGTAACTCATTAGGATACCCTAACCTTTTAAACTGTTCAATTTCACTCTCATGTTTACGTTCCCGCTCAAGCATATGATTAACATGACAATAAGATAAATGAATCCTATCCTCACTAATACTATTAATCTTAATAAAACTAGACTCATCCACCTTATCAAAACTAAAAGGAACACTTAACACATCACCCTCACTTAAACTACCACTCTTATACTTATCCAATATATCCTCTGAGGTAATAGTAAATTGCTTAATCTCATCATCCAATTTATCCTCTAAATAAAATTGTTGAAATAAATTAAACTCCACTTCCTCATCATCTTTAATAACCATTATCTTATCCCACAAGCTCCTACTACTTTATTAAAAGATTTATATCCTGTTTTTTTATCTCACTAAAAAAAAATTTTACACCCTTAAAAAAAGATTTTTATAAACTTAATTTATAAATTTTTTTCCAAAAAAAATATTAGGGTTCTTTATAAAAAATTATATGTAACTTTTTAATAAATATAATTATCTAAAACCATAATTGTTAAGACATTATAGGACAAAAATTTTCATGAAAAACAAATCAATAAACAATTACAATTCAAACATAAACCTTACAAAACATCCCAAAGTCAAAGGTTTAAAAGTATACGATGGAATAAACAACTTCTCAATAAGCTGGTTAAACAAACTAGGATACTGCGAATACCAATTATACCTAGAACACCTAAAAGGAGTCACAGCTCCAGACACAAAATCCATGAAAAAAGGAACACAAGAACATCAAAAATTAGAAGACAACTTCAAAGCACACGCAACACCAGCAACACTCGAAGAAACAATAGAAATAAGTCATGAAGAAAAAACCATCACCCGTGAAATGTTCATAATAAGTAAAAAATATGGAATAAGAGGATTCATAGATGAAATATGGATGACACCAGAAAACATAGTCATAATCGATGATAAACCAGGAAAACGTGCATACAAATCACAAATAGATCAAATACGAGCATACTGCCTAGCATTCAAAGACACAACAAAAGATCCAAGACCCATCATAGGAGCACTAAGACAAAGAGGAACACCAAACATATTCTACAAAGAAAACTTCGATGAAACCAACCAATACAATATAGAACAAACCATAAAAAGAATGCACAGCCTACTAAAAGGTGAAAAACCATTCATGCACACAAAAAATCCAAACAAATGCAAAAGCTGCAGATTCAACACACAATGCCAATACTCATCAAAGGGAGAAAAAGTATAATGAATACACTAATAGAAAAAGAAAACAACAACGTAGAACAAGTCTTATTATACAGTAAACCTGCAAAATATGAGGAAACACAAGAAGACAACCCTAAAAAAACAGTTTTAAAACTTGATAATGAATTGAAAGAATTCCTAAAAAAATTATCAGAACACACACTAGGAGAAAACATACCCTTTATAAACATCACACCAAACAATACCTCAATAAAAACATGGATAAGTAACCTAAAAAACACATACCCACAACCATACCCTCGTGATGTAAACGACTTACTAAACACATTCCGTGAATCCTTAAACTCCAGCAGCAAACAATCCAAATACAACGTATGCTTAATCCTATATAAAGACTTAATAATCTTATACCATACTAAACAAACAGAAAACCTCCTAGATTATGATTCCATCTTTCGTGCAGGAATAATAAAAACCATAAACAACCGAATACTATTCTCCTCATATGAAAAAAACAGAAAATGGAGTAAAGGACATGCCAAATTCTGGGGAATACACTTAGAAAACCTCAAATGGTCCAACATAAGTGACATAATACTTCAAATAACACTTGAAAACTTCCAATACCCACTACACTTACCCCTTGAAAATAATGAAATCAAAAACATGATACTAGAAGAAAACATAAAATCCGATGCAACCATCCAAATAGGAACACAAACAGGGATAATAAACAAAATCAACCTCTACGGTAAAAACTTAACATTCAATGAATTCTACCAATACTACATTGATGAAACACAAGAACTAAACAAACACACAGAATTTTACAACACTTTAATACCTATAACACCAACACTAGACAATTACACCCATAATAAAACCAGTAAAACCTATATTGAAGATGAAAAATATATTTACAAAAACAAAATTAGTAAAGAAAACCGTATACACACAAAAAATCATAACAAATACACTCTAACATTTACAACAAGCAAATATCCAGGAATCAAACCAAATCCTGCATTCTTAAAACAAATTTATGAATCCATATTTACTGAAAAAAATTTAAACCTAATCCATGTAGGAGAAGCAAAATCCTCAACACCCCTTGAAATTGGAAACCTAAAAATTTACAATCAAATAAAAATAGATCCAGAATTTAAGGACACAACCAAATACCTAATAAAATTAATACAAAAAATAAACCCAGAAAACCAAACAATCCTAAAAGATTACTACTTAACATACTTAAATGAAAACCTAAAAAACCATAACCTAGAAACACTATTTACAAGTTTACAAACACAAATCACTAAAACAAATTTAGAAAAAGAATTTGAAAATAAAAAATTAGAAAAAAACAAGTATGTTAAATATGAATCCCAAGATGCAATAAACACAAAACCACAAGAATTTGCAAAAACCATAAAAAAACATGTTAAAAAATCCATAAAAAAAGACAAACTACTAAAATATGCAATAATATACGGAATAGAAAAAAACGGACACATCAAACTAACACAAAACTACAACCCCCAACACTTAAAATTAGTGGAAAAAGAAACAAACAAATTATTACAAGAAGACCAATTAGAAGTAACAACTAATATAAGAGAAATCAAAACAGAAAAAGGAACAATAATAATAGTATACATACTTCCAACAATAATTTAAAGAATTTTTAAAAAACTATAAATAATTTTAAAACATATATTTAATATAATATTTTTTTGTAAGTGGTGGTTTGTATGTCAGATTTATTTAAATGGTTAAAATTGGATTTTGAGTTTGTTAAAAATCCAATTGATTTATTATTATTTCGTTTGGGATTTAAAAATGAAATATTGCTTAAATCTAAAAAATTAGGAAATTTTCAATTAATGGATAATGAAAATAAAATAACTTCAATCGGACTTTTTTTAGATCTTCAAAAATCAGAAAAATTAAATGAAAATAAAGAAAATTTAATAAAATTTAATAAAATTTTTCAATGCTTTATTTAAAAATGAAAATTCTATTAATTTAAATGGAATAAATTATTTGAATAATAAAGAAATATCTATTTTAAAAGAATCTTTTTTGGGTGAAGGTAACTCCCCATTTTCTTCTGATTTAAAAGATAAAATCATTGTAGATATAGGTGGAAATATAGGGGATACTGCTTTACAATTTGCAAAACAAGGAGCCGAAGTATACTCATTTGAACCAGTCCCCCCTATTTATGATATTGCATTAAAAAATATAGATTTAAATCCTGATTTAAAAGATAAAATACATTTTTATAACTATGCAATTTCTAATAAAAAAGGTGAAATAGATATAGCTTATGGTGGTGAAGGAACTAGTGCCGGTTCTTCAACTTATTCAAAAAAAGGGAAAGTTTATAAAGTGAATACAATTACTCTAAAAGATATTTTATCCAATTTATGTCCTAATGTTGATTTGCTTCAAATGGATTGTGAAGGATCAGAATATGACATTATTCCAAATTCTAATTTATCTATGTTTAAAGAAATTATTATTGAATATCATCAATTCATTACAGGTATTGATTATCATGTTTTGTTAGAAAATTTAGAAAAACAAGGTTTTATTATTGATGAAATTTTTCCATGTCCTGGAGAAATATTTTCAATTAATCAGGTTGGAATTATTAGAGCAATAAATAAAAATATTTAATATTTTTTCATTATTAATTCTAAATTTTTCCAACTAATTTAAATATAATATAAAACAATATAATATTATTATATAAAAAATGATGAGAATTTTATTAAAACTTATTTTTTATTATTTATAAAAATTTTATTATTAAAAAACTTATTTTTACAAGATAATAATTTAAACTATTTTTTAATTTAAAACATAATTTTTTTAAAGAACAAACTTAAATAATATAAGGAAAACAGATTTTTATGGCAATAACAGATTTTAACGATTTCGAAATGAATGACAATTTGAAAAGAGCAGTAAAAAAGATGGGATTTGAAGAACCAAGTCCAATACAATCTTTAGCAATACCAGAAGCATTAAATGGTAGAGATGTAGTGGGACAATCCCAAACAGGTACAGGTAAAACTGTAGCATTTGGAATACCAGTACTTGAAAAAATTTACATACCAGATAAATCACCACAAGCAATAATAATTTGTCCTACTAGGGAATTAAGTATACAAGTAGCAACAGAACTTGGAAAATTATCTCAATGTATGGAAAAATTACATATATTACCAGTATATGGTGGACAACCAATAGGAAGACAAATAAGAGTACTTAAAAAAGGAGTGCATATAATTATAGGTACACCTGGAAGAATAATGGATCATATAAGAAGAAAAACATTAGATCTCTCAGGAATAGAAACTGTAGTATTAGATGAAGCAGATGAAATGTTAGATATGGGGTTCCGTGAAGATATAGAAACAATCCTTCGATACACTCCTAAAAAAAGACAAACACTTCTTTTCAGTGCAACATTCCCAAAGGCAATAAAAAAATTAACTAAAAAATACCAACGCAACCCAGAACATTTAAAAGTAGCACAACATGAATTAACCGTACCAGAAATAGATCAATTCTACTTTGAAGTAAGAGAAAAAAACAAACTCGAAACATTATCAAGATTATTAGATGTATATGACCTTGACTTATCCTTAATATTCTGTAACACTAAAAAAAGAGTAGACCGATTAGTCAGAGACTTAAAAAGTAGAGGATACAGTGTTGAAGGAATACACGGGGACATGAAACAATCCCATCGTGACAGAGTAATGGGTCAATTCCGTAATGGTAAAATCGAAATACTTGTAGCAACAGATGTAGCAGCAAGAGGAATAGATGTACCTAACGTAGAAGCAGTATTCAACTATGATGTACCAAACGATAACGAATACTACGTACACCGTATAGGAAGAACAGGAAGAGCAGGAAAAGCAGGATATGCATTTACATTTGTTGCTGGAAAAGAAATTTATAAATTAAGAGATATTCAAAGATACACTAAAACCAAGATAAAACAACAAAAAGCTCCATCCTATAAAGATATGGAAATAATGAAAACCAATCTTTTAATAGATCAAATCAAAGAAACAATAGAAGAAGAAAACTTAGATAAATATATTCACACTATTGAAGAATTAATCGAAGAAGACTATAATTCAATAGACATTGCAGCAGCATTACTTAAATTCGCAAAAGAATAAAAAAAATTTTCTTTTGCTTATAAATATTTAGAAAATAAAAATAATTTTAAAGGTTTATAATTAAAATTTTTTTTTTTTTAAACCTTTTTATAACATACTCTTTTTTTATAATTTAGCATCAACAATATTGTATTTAACATCATTATCTTCTAATGTTTTAACAATATTTTTACTCATATTACCTACAGTTAAAAGTAGAGTGTTTAAACCTTTTCTACTGCAACTTACACAAGATTGAGAAGCTGCAAATTCAATATCAACAGGAATGCCTAATTGTTTAGCTACTACATGGCTGATAGTTCCAACTACAGCAATTTTATCTAAACTTTTAAGACCCCACTCAGTATAAGTCTCATTATAAATTTCATCAATTAATTTAAAATTAGCCTTCTTGGATCCGCCTTGTTTAATAGTTGGAAGTGCAATAATTAACACTTGACCTAATTCTACATTTATAAGACCAGTTAACTGGTTTAACGCTACATCAAAACCTGATTCTGCATCACTTATTGCTTCAGCTTGAGCATCATGTTTTTCATGATTTGCATATAATAAACCATTATCCATATATAATCCTACTTTATCACCTTTTTTTATAGGTTCTGTTGCTATTGCAGGCCATATGGACTTATAATAATTCATTATTTCTAATGTTTCATCACTATATTTACGTAGGGCTATTGCATCTTTTTTAACTTTAGATATACCTTTTTGTGTTATAGTATATGGGGAACGACCATCCTCTGAGGATACATAACCTTCTTCGATTAATGTTTTAAGATTTTCTGATACTGCTTGAATAGTTATTCCTAAGCGTTCTGCTAAATCTTTTTGTTTAAGGTTAGGTTCATTTTTACTTATTTCACTTAAAATTTGAAAATGAGTCATTTCTCCTCTTTTTTTAAAAATCTTCATAAAACATTAACCTCCGTAATGAAATAAAATATTATTTTTTTTATACATCTAATTTTCCTTCAAGTTTTTGATTAAATAAATTTAAGAATTCATCTTTCTTATCATGGGGGATGTATGCTCCACAAGCTACACTGTGTCCTCCACCATTTCCACCAAGACTTTGAGACACTTCACGAATGATGTTTCCAAAGTGTATTCCATCATAAGCAAGTAACCTAGAACATCTAAGACTTACTTTCCAATCTTGATTATCCTTGCTAATTTGTGTAAATCCTATCATTGGTTTTCTCCAGTTACCATAACTTAAAATCATCCCAGCAACTGTACCTACTATCTCACTTTTAATACCAGAACCGTTAAAGTATTGTAGGTTTTCCATCTCAACTATCTTATTTTCTTTGGTGACTTTTTCAATACTTTGACGTAAGTTCATTTTATGAGTTTTTGATACAACTTCAAGTGCATCAAGTGCATCACTACGATTACCTTTCAAGATTTCACATGCAACACCATACTCCTGATTACGACCACAAGCATTCATAGCAGTAGAAAACTCACTAGCATCCCGAAGGAAAGTATGATTATCCTCATACAAGAAATCATAACTATCAGCAGAAACAAGTTTAGGAATATACTTCACATAACGCTCAGGAACAACCTTACTCATCATACGAACCAACTCACTAAACAACTCACCCTTCTCCATATTACTTAAATCACATAGAGTACGTTGTCTTCCATCATCAGTTTTATGAGGAATACCTAATTCATCTAAAACAGCAATAGCTTCATTACGATTATTAGTAATAGGTAAATTCACATCACTAAAATAAGCCATAGCTACAAATAAAGGACGAGTCTCACGACCATACAAACACAAATCACTATTACACTTCACATAACCGGAATCAACACTATCCTTAAGTATAATCCTATTTAACCCTACAAGCTTACCAGTTTTACTATTCTGCATATCACCAACAGCACTTAAAACCCCAATCCAACTCAAATCCTTATAACCAAAAGTTCTAGCTAGAAAATAAGATAAACCTCCACCTGAAACATTATCAGAACCATCAATACCATAAAACATAGGATTAACTTCTAAATAAGTATAATCCACAC